>JAEEGL015397983.1_pt1 | contig 15952 bp, 16 predicted proteins | sample 9134231 | NCBI WGS metagenome assembly JAEEGL01 (sample SAMN16246548, study PRJNA631951) | gut metagenome | biome: gut microbiome; feature: rumen; material: fiber-attached | host: Bos | place: Iran: Karaj | collected 2018-10 | reverse complement strand
TTTAATTTTTATAAAGATTTTTGTTTAATTTCTCGGCCGTCAGGCCGATTAAAAATCCAGAGGCATATGATGACACCAGCTTCAATTCTCTCAAGCGAAGAACTGTTTCATCACCTTGATCATGTTCACATGGTCGTCACACGATCCGGTCTCGCGAACCGAGTGCATAGCCAGCACAGGATTACCCACATCAACACCCTCGATGTCGAGTTGACCGGTGAGGATGTTGCCCAGCGTTGAGCCGCCTGCCACGTCGCTATGGTTCACAAAATACTGGAACGGGGCGTCAGCCTTTTCACACAGGCTCTTGAAGATGGCGGCTGAGTGGGCGTCGCTCATATACTTGCAGTTGGCGTTGACTTTGACACACGGACCTCCGCCCAGTGAAGGATGATTGGTCGGGTCATATTTCTCGGGATAATTAGGATGGAATGCATGGGCATTGTCAGCCGAAATCATGAACGAACGGTGAACAGCACGGCCATAGTCTTCAAAGTCACCACCCAGCGCCATGACCAGCCTCAGCAGCATATTTCCCAAAACGGGCGAATGGGCGCCTTGCTTGGTGCCGCTGCCGGTCTCCTCGTTGTCAAAGATGGCTGCTACCAGCGTGGCATCCTTGTCCTTGGCTTCGGTGATGGCAGTGATGGCGGCATGGACCATGCTCAAGTCATCGAGGCGCCCAGCCGAAATGAACTCATTATTAAGGCCAAACAGGCTTGCCTTGCTCACGTCATAGAGCATCAGGTCAAAGTCCAGGATGTCAGCGGCATCGACCTGCAATTCGTCAGCAACGAGATAAAGCAGCGTGTTCTGCCACTCAAAGTCCTTGTTGATTTTGGCCAGAATGGGCAACATGTCTTTCTGCTTGGACAGGTGGTTGCCTTCGTTGACTGCGCGGTTGAAGTGGATGGCCAGATGCGAGATGCACATCAGCGGGCGGTCAATCTTGATGAGTTTGGTCACGGGGTGCAGGGCGTCCTTGCCCTTGAGCAGAACGCGGCCAGCAAGTGACAGGGGACGGTCAAACCAAGTGTAGAGAATCGGGCCGCCATAGACCTCGGTATTCAGACGCAGGATACCGCCATCGCCAGGAATCTCGCTCGCGGGTTTGATTCTGAAGCAAGGCGAGTCACTGTGTGCGGCAATAATCTTGAATCCTGTGTCGGCTGGCTTTTTCTTTCCCACCTGCACGGCAAAGATGGCGCTGTCGTTCTTGGTGAAAAAGAACTTGTCGCCAGCCTTGGCTGTCATCTTGTCATCAATTTTCTTCTCCTGGAATCCGTTGGCGGTAAGGATTTTCTTCACGGTGTCCACAGCCAGGAAGTTGCAGGGACTGTTATCGAGGAACTCAAGCAGTGAGTTCACATAGTTGTTGGTCTTGCTCATAATATATGTTAGTTTTTAATGTTTAAATTCCGTAATAGATGGCATTCAGTGCGCGCAGCACGTTGCACAGCGTTTGGCCCCAATAATTGATGAAGTTGATCTTGCACTGGCACAACATCTCGTGTTGTGTCTCGGTCAGGGCATCCTGAATCGAGTGGATGAGGTTAAAGAACTCTTGGTACAGGTCGGCAAGATTCTCGGACACTGATGCCGAAATGGGCGTATCACTGTATTTCATGTCCTCCATGAAGACCTCAAGATAGATGTCTTCCTCGGCCATAATCCGTGCTACACGGTCTCGCACCAGGTCATAGACATCCTCCTCGAGTGCCGAGTCAATAAACTCTTCGCTGTAACTGTCATCGTCAATGTCGTTGATGGTGATGTACAGGCGTGGCAGCAATTTGAGCATCTGGGCCACAAACTGGTCACGAGTCTCGCACTCATTAGAGCGCTCTAACGCATGGCAATATTCATTAGCGAGGGCGATAAACGCCAACTCATTGGGTGTCAACTTATCCATTATTCTTTTATTGTGCTGTTGTAGAGGTGGTTTCGGTTGATGTAATTAAAGATTTCATCTGGGACATAGTAGCGCACACTATCGCCGCGCCGCAGCCGTTCACGGATTTGGGTGGATGACAATTCGATGATGGGAGCATCGACCAGTTGGACGCGGTCGCGCAGGTCTTCGGGTATCACCACCTCGTGGCCCAGGCGCGGATAGACCAGGATATGGTATTTGGCCAGGATTTCCTCGCTGTTTCGCCATTTGCCGAAGACTTCCCAGTTATCGCCTCCGATAACCAGGTAAAACTCATCATCAGGGAACTTGGCTTGCAGGGCGTTGAGCGTGTCGATGGTATAGGACGGCTTGGGCATCGTGAACTCAAATGCCGACGTCTCCACACCCTCCATGGGGCGAGACACCATCTCTACCATGCGCAACCGGTCGGTATCGGCCACGTTTCGTTCCTTATCCACTTTCAACGGGTTGACAGGCGAAACCATGAACCATAACCGGTCCACTGCACCGCAACCGATCACGTGCTGCGCAATGATTGCATGGCCAATGTGTATCGGATCAAACGATCCCCCAAATATCCCAATCCTCATCTCTATACTATGTGATTAATAATCTCTAACCTGCAAAATTAACACAATTCAAACAAGGGCACAAATTATTGTAGTGAAAATTATAAACACAAACAACCATTGGGACAACGGTTGACAACATTTGAGTTGCTTGGCGTTGTGCCAATGGTTGTTTGTGTTGTTGAAAGAGCGGATCAGCGTGTGATGAAGTCGGCGATAAGGTCGTGGACCTCATTGACGGCGGTCTCAAGGTCGTCGTTGACGACGGTGTGGTCAAATTGGGGACCAATGGATATTTCAAACTCGGCCTTATCCACACGGGCTTGGATGTCCTCCATGCTGTCGGTACCACGGTTGATGAGGCGCTGACGCAGCACTTCCACGCTAGGCGGCTGGATGAAGATGCTGATGGCACGGTCACCGTACATCTTCTTGACGTTCACACCGCCCAGCACATCCAGGTCAAGAACCACGTTCATGCCCATGCTGGTGATGCGCTCTACTTCACTCTTGGGCGTGCCGTAATATCGTCCCTCATAGACCTCCTGATATTCCACCAGTTCATCGTTTTCAATCATCTGCTGGAATTCCTCGATGGTCTTGTAGTAATAGTCCACGCCATGAACTTCCTGTCCGCGGCGGGGGCGGGTAGTGGCCGACACCGAGAAGGCAAGCCGCAGAGACTCATCCTGCATGATGCGCCCGATGATGGTCGATTTGCCTGATCCCGACGGCGCGGATATGATGATCAATTTGCCCTGTTCCATTAATGGAGAACATTAGAATGTGTACTTCAGACCGAGCACAGTCACCGATTGGTTGAAGTTCTTCATGATTTGGAACCTCTGCTCGGTGAAGAAATGCAGGCGCTCTTTGATTCGATACTGTGCGCCCAGGCCTACATTGGCACCGCAACGATCAAATGAACTTTCAAAGTGATTATCGTCATACATATAGTGCCCATAGGAGAAACCAACGAGAGGGTAGAGGGCAAACGAATTGCTCGTGGGGATGACATAATGCAAATTGAAGTTGGCGTTGAGCGCGCTGATTCCATCATTCTTGAAGAAATAGATGAACTCGGGAGCGAGACGGAAATTGGTGAGCGGCTCACATTGCAATTGTACACCCAGACCTGCCATGGAGTGCTTGGATGCGTAAACAAATTGACCTCCTACCGATATGTCACCTTTCTCGGCATGAACATTAAACATTGTGGCTATGGCAATAATTGCCATGAAGATGTACTTTTTCATATCGTTCCAGTTGATATAGGTTATTATTCAATGATGCAGTTCTATACTGACTTCAAAAAATCACAGCACATTAAGCACTTGCTCCTTAATCTGCTCCAAGTGATCCTTCATGTGAACCACCAGGTTCTGCAGTTCGGCTTGGTTGGCCTTGGAGCCCATCGTGTTGACCTCGCGACCGATTTCCTGGCTGATGAAGCCCAATTTCTTGCCTTGGCCGGGTTCCTCGCTGTGCATTGTTTCCAAGAAATATTTCAAGTGGTTCTGCAAGCGGATTTTCTCCTCTGTAATATCGAGTTTCTCGATGTAGTAGATGAGTTCCTGCTCAAAGCGGTTTTTGTCATAGTCCACTTCCTTGATTTTGGCCAGGGAGTCGAGGATGCGGGCTTTGATCTTTTGGGTTCGGGGCTCTTCGTAACGGGGCACCTCATTAAGCAGTGACTGGATGGCTGCAATTTTTTCCTCAAAGAACGTAGCCAGCCTTTCTCCTTCCTGGCGGCGGAACTCAATCAGTTGCTCGGTTGCTTGTGTGACCACTTCCTTGACAACGGCGAGTTCCTGCTCGTCGGCCTCGGTGGCCTTAGCGTCTGTTTTCAGGGCGTCAGGCATGCGCAGCAGTGTGGCATACCAGTCCTCAGGTTGTGGCAGATTCAATTCTGATGCCATCTCTTCGATCTGGGCCTTGTATTGCTTCAGCATCGGGATGTTGATGGTGCCGGTTGTGGCTCCCTCGATGGGTTCACAATAGACAAACAAGTCTATTTTGCCGCGCTTCAACGCTTTGGAAACGATGTTGCGCAGTTCCATTTCAATTTCACGATGACTTTGAGGTGTGCGCACCCCAAAATCCAGTTGCTTGCTGTTCAATGATTTGACTTCGGCAGTGATTTTCTTATTGTTATAAACCTTAACCGCCTTGCCAAATCCGGTCATGGATAGTATCATTGTTCAATTAGATTTAGCTACAATTTGCAAAATTACAAAAAAATATCATTCTTTATGATATATTTCCAGCAAAATCTCGCAAATTGTTGAGAACAGACGAAAAAACTGAAAACCGAAAACTGAAAACTGAAAACTTATTTATAACTTTGCAAGTTGGACCGATAGGCCAATGTAATAATGTGAACAGAATGGAAAACTCGACTATAGCAATCGTGGTGCCTTGCTTCAACGAGGAGGAGGTATTGCCACAGACCAATCAACAGTTGCGCGCCTTGCTCGACGGCATGATGCGTGACCGGTTGGTGGGCGAGGGTAGTTACATCCTCTACGTTGACGACGGATCACGCGACCGCACGTGGGAAATCATTGCCGGATATAGTGAGGCCGATGCCCACGTCCGCGGCCTCAAGTTGGCTGGCAACGTTGGCCATCAGAACGCCTTGATGGCAGGACTGGATACGGCTCGCCAGGATGCTGACGTGACCGTGTCTATTGATGCCGACCTTCAGGATGACATCAATGCCATTCCCGAGATGGTAAAGAAGTATAATGAGGGTTGTGACATTGTCTATGGCGTTCGTCGCAAGCGCTCGACCGACACCTTCTTCAAGCGCACCACCGCCCAGATGTTCTATCGCTTCATGACAAGCATGGGCGTGAAATCGGTCTATAATCATGCTGATTTTCGTTTGATGAGTCGTCGTGCTGTGGATGCCTTGTGCCAATATGAGGAGCGCAACCTCTTCCTGCGTGGCCTCGTGCCTTTGCTGGGCTACAAGACCGATCAGGTGTTTTATGACCGACTGGAGCGCCAGGCAGGAGAGAGCAAGTATCCCTTGAGCAAGATGGTGTCCTTTGCTATCGATGGAGTGACTTCGTTCAGTGTCAAGCCCTTGAGGCTGATCTTTGACTTGGGCCTCATTTTCCTGTTAATCAGTCTGGGTATCCTTGTCTATGTGATTGTGGCGCTGTGCAAGGGGAATGGCGTGCAGGGTTGGGCTTCGCTCATGCTGTCCATCTGGTTTGTGGGTGGCTGTGTACTCATCTGCCTTAGCATCATTGCCGCTTATATCGGCCGCATTTACACCGAGGGCAAGCATCGTCCCCGTTATAACATTGAGAAATACGTGAAGTGATATGAACGAGACACGACAAGAGATGGATCTCCTGATACCGAGTCCCAGTGACATCAAGTTGTTCCTGACGGACGTGGATGGCACGCTCACCGATGGCGGCATGTACTATGGGACCGACGGCACCGAGTTCAAGAAATTCAACACCAGGGACGGCATGGGGCTGCAGATGTTGCAGCGCACAGGCGTCAAAGTCGGCATTGTCACTAGTGAGAATGTAGCCATCAACGTAAACCGGGCCCGCAAGTTGGGCTTGGATTACCTCAAGCAGGGTGCTCGCGACGGTGGCAAGTTGGCCGCGACGCGTGAGATCTGTGAAGAGATGGGCATCACGATGCAGGAGGTGGCATATATCGGTGACGATGTAAACTGCTTCGACCTGCTGTCGGCTGTGGGGTGGGCGGCCTGTCCCGCCGATGCCTGCGACAAGGTGAAAAAGATTCCACGGATTCTCGTTCTTCAGCGCCGGGGCGGTGACGCTTGTGTGCGTGAATGGATTGACATGATACTTGACAAAGCATGAGCAGCGGTAACGATAATCAGTCGCTGAAGCAGAAGACTGCCCAAGGTTTGTTTTGGGGGTTGCTGAGCAGTGGGGGCACACAGTTGCTCAACCTGATTATCGGTATCTTCTTGGCCCGCCTGCTTTCGCCTGAAGAATACGGCATCGTGGGCATGCTGTTGATTTTCTCTCTCATTGCCTGCAATCTGCAGGATAGCGGCTTCTATACAGCGCTCATCAATATCAAGGACATCAAGCACAACGACTATAATGCGGTGTTCTGGTTTAACATTGGTGTGAGTCTGACGATTTATGCGGTCTTGTTCTTCTGTGCTCCGCTGATTGCCGCATTTTATCATCAGCCTTGCCTCGTCAAGTTATCGAGATATGTTTTCTTGTCCATCCCGATTTCTGCAGCGCTGATTGTCCCCACGGCATTACTCTCTCGCGGCCTCCGTGTGAAGGAGAAAGCCATCGTGTCTTTGTTGGCTCTTGTGTTGTCGGGGTTAGTGGGTATAATCATGGCTTTTAAGGGCTTTTCCTATTGGAGCCTTGCCACACAACAGGTTTTATATATCTTGATTTCATGCATTGGCCGGTATGCTTGCGCCCGCTGGTGCCCCACATTCTCAGTGGATTTTTCTCCCATCAAGAAGATGTTCGCATTCAGTTATAAGGTGCTGATAACAGCTGTTCTGACAACTGTCAACAACAATGTGCTGACCGTCGTGTTCGGTCGATTGTTCCCCGCTGCCGCTGTCGGTAACTACACCCAGGCTAACAAGTGGAACACGATGGCTAACCAATTGGTGGCTAACACTGTAGCACAGGTGGCTCAGCCTGTCTTTACTCGAATTAATGATGATGACGAACGTGAGCGGCGTGTGTTTGGAAAAATGATGCGTTTCACTGCTTTTCTTGCTTTCCCGGCAATGTTCGGCCTTGCACTTGTGGCACCGCAATTCATTTTAGCAACGATAGGGGATAAATGGCTGGAAAGCATACCGCTCTTGCAGATCTTGTGCATCGGTGGCGCGTTTATTCCGTTTTACACCCTTTATCAGAACCTGTTTCTCAGTTATGGTAAATCCAATACCTATATGTGGCTGAGTATCGGACAGATTGTCATCATGTTGACAGCGGTATTGGCATGTCATGCTATAGGTTTCAAGGCGATGGTTGTGGCGTTTGCCGTGATCAATATCTTGTGGCTTCTGGTCTGGCAGTTTTTTGCCAGTCGTCTTATCGGTTATCGACTCTTGAGCATGCTGCGTGATTTGATGCCGTTCATGCTCATTGCGCTGCTGGTGATGGGGCTGACCTATCTTGTAACGCGCTTCATCAGCAACATGTATTTCCTGTTGATTGCTCGCATACTTCTCGCAGCAGCACTATACGTTATTACGATGAAACTCTTGCGCGCCAAAATCCTGGAGGAGTGCATCGATTTCATCCGGAATATCAGAAAAAAGTAATTGACAAAAAACTAAAAACTAACAACTTAAATATATATTATGAAAGGTAAAATATTAGTTACAGGAGGAACCGGTTTTATTGGTTCACACACGACAGTTGAATTGCAACAGGCCGGTTATGAAGTGGTCATCATCGACGACTTGAGCAACAGTAATATCGAGGTGTTGGATGGCATCGAGCGCATCACGGGCATTCGTCCCGTCTTTGTCAAGGGTGACTGCACCGACCGCGCGGTGGTTCGTAAACTTTTCGAGGATAATCCTGGCATCAGCGGTATTATCAACTTTGCAGCAAGTAAGGCGGTGGGCGAGAGCATCGAGAAGCCCATCATGTACTATCGCAACAACATCAACATCCTGCTCAACCTCCTTGAACTGATGCCCGAGTTTGGTGTGAAGGGCTTCGTATTCTCGTCATCATGCACCGTTTATGGTGAGCCTGACAAGAATCCCATTACTGAGGACGCCCCCACCAAGAAGGCCACCTCGCCCTATGGTGCCACCAAGCAGATTTGCGAGGACATCATCACCGACGTGATCCGTAGCGGTAGCCCCATTAAGGCCATCCTGTTGCGTTACTTCAACCCCATCGGCGCCCATCCCAGTGCCGAAATTGGCGAGCTGCCCAACGGTGTTCCCCAGAACCTGGTGCCCTATTTGACGCAGACCGCCATTGGTGTGCGCAAGGAGTTGAGCATCTTCGGTGACGACTATCCCACGCGTGATGGTTCTTGTATCCGTGACTTCATCAATGTGGTTGACTTGGCTAAGGCTCACGTCAAGGCCCTGGAGCGCATGTTGGAAGACAAGAGTGACGAGGCGTTGGAAATCTTCAACATCGGAACAGGTAACGGCGCATCGGTGCTGGAATTGCTGCACTCCTTTGAGCGTGCAACGGGCGTGAAGGTGCCTCACAAGATCGCACCGCGTCGCCCCGGTGACATCGTCCAAATCTGGGCCGATCCCAAACGCGCCAACGAAGTCCTCGGCTGGCACGCCGAAATTTCCCTCGACGACACCATGCTCAGCGCCTGGAACTGGCAAAAACGCCTCCGCGAACGCGGCATCATGTAACAATAATTAAGAAGATGAATGCATCGGTTGCCGATATAAAGAATAAAAATGGCTCTTGGCTTGAGGTAAAGTTTTCAACCCAACAGATCATTGAATTATGCCTTGATCGCGAAAATATGGCAAATACTTTAGCATCCTGTTTGGAAAACCATGCTAGGTTGTTTGTCGTGCACGGCAAGAAATCTTATCATTCTTGTGGGGCAAAAGCTATGCTTGATGATGTCGTTTTGCGTTCTGGCTCGGAGATGGTGGAATTTGATGATTTTACTGAAAATCCCAAGAAAGACGATGTTAATAGGGGGCTTGCCATGCTCAAAAAGAATCCGCCTGACTTGATAATAGGTTTAGGTGGAGGTAGTGTTTTGGATATGGCTAAACTGATAAAGTATTATTCTCATCAGGCTATTCCCCTACTGGCTATTCCGACGACATCAGGCACTGGTGCTGAATCAACACATTTTGCAGTATGTTACATTAATGGTGTAAAACACTCTATCAGTGATAATACCATTCTTCCCAATCGAGTCATTCTTTATCCACCATTTACCTATCAAAATGGTAAATACCTCACCTCATGCACTGGCTTCGATGCTTTAGCACAAGCTATTGAGGCTTATTGGAATATCAATTCAACAACGGAGTCTGATGAGTGCTCTCTACAAGCGATTGACCTAATTTATCCGACTTTATCCAAAGAAGTGCTTTCACACGAGGATAGGATAAAATTGTTAATCGGAGCGAATTATGCGGGACATGCGATAAATATAACTCGTACAACAGTGCCTCATGCATTATCATATACGTTGACCTCTAAATATGGCTATCCTCATGGTCATGCTGTGGCATTAACCTTCCCATTCTTCTTTAAGTATAATCTAAGAGGAAAGGCTGAGTTTTATCGTGGTATAGATTATGATCAATATGTAGTTAAAATGAACAAGCTTCTATCGGTTCTTAAGATGGAAGATGATCCGTATGTGATGATGAAGTCATACATTCATCGGTTGGGTTTATCATTCGATTCGGAAAGGAATTTTGATGATCTGGTTGTGGCAAAGGGCATTAATCTTGAACGAGCGGCAAATACTCCCATTTCTATAGATGAAGATGTGATTATGGATGCCGTGAAATCTGTTAGAGAAATAATACATTAAAATAGATGTTTTATAATGAATAAAACTGAAAAGATAGTATATGTTGGCATGAGTGCTGACATAATCCATCCAGGACACCTAAATATATTACATGAGGCATCAAAATATGGCCGTGTTATTGTTGGGGTGTTAACAGATAAAGCAATTGCCAGTTATAAGCGTTTGCCATATTTGAATTATGAGCAACGCTCATTGGTCGTGAGTAACCTAAAGGGTGTTTCCGAGGTTATCCCTCAAACAACCCTCGATTACCGCCCCAATCTTGAGAAAGTGCGACCTGACTTTGTTGTTCACGGTGATGATTGGAAAGATGGCGTTCAGGCAAAAACTCGACAACAGGTGATTGATAAGTTGGCTGAGTGGGGTGGCAAAGTTATTGATGTGCCATATACTAAAGGTATTTCTTCAACTATGCTCAATGAGCGCCTTAAAGAAATAGGCACAACTCCTGATGTGCGATTGAAGAGATTGCGTCGTCTGATTAATGCGAAGAAGATTGTTCGTATCTGTGAATCTCACAATGGACTAACTGGTCTCATAATTGAGAATACTTCGGTATCAGTCAACAACATGAAACGTGAGTTTGATGGTATGTGGGCTAGCTCGCTGACCGACTCAACAAGCAAGGGTAAGCCAGATATTGAGGCTGTTGACTTGACAACGAGACTTCATGACTTGAATGATGCACTTGAAGTAACGACTAAACCTGTCATTTACGATGGTGACACAGGTGGAAAGCCGGAGCACTTTGTGTTTACTGTTAGAACTTTGGAGCGCTTAGGAGTATCTGCTATTATCATCGAGGATAAGGTCGGGTTAAAAAAGAATTCTCTTTTTGGAACAGATGCTATTCAGACTCAAGATAGCATAGAGAGCTTCTCTGCAAAGATACGTGCAGGAAAACAGGCACAAATAACCTCTGATTTCATGATTATTGCCCGTTGTGAAAGTCTGATAGCAGGAAAATCGGTTGATGATGCGCTTAAGCGTTGTTTGGCATACGTTCAGGCTGGAGCCGACGGAATCATGATACACAGCAAGCATCGTTCAGGGGAAGATATTAAGGAATTCTGTTTGCGTTTCCGAGAGAAAGAGCCCAATATCCCTCTGGTAGTTGTACCAACCACATATAATCATATTACAGAGGATGAGTTGGCAGAGTGGGGTGTAAACGTTGTTATTTATGCTAACCATTTACTGCGTGCGGCTTATCCAGCTATGGTTAAGTGTGCCGAAAGCATTCTGACCAATGGCCGTTCATTGGAAGCAAATGACTTGTGTATGCCTATTAAACAGATTCTCGAACTTATACCAGGTACGAAATAATTCTTATTGACGATGATTACTCCTAAAAGTCTTTTTAATGAACTGAAGAATCACCACATTGATTTCTATACGGGTATACCAGATTCTTTACTTAAGAGCTTGTGTGCTTACATTACTGACAGCCTCCCATCGACCCAGCATATAATTGCTGCAAATGAAGGTGGAGCAGTTGGATTGGCAGCTGGTTATCATTTATCAACAGGTAGGATACCTGTTGTGTACATGCAAAACTCTGGATTAGGTAATACTGTTAACCCATTAATGTCGTTGACAGACAAAATGGTATATAATATACCGGTCCTCCTTGTGATCGGTTGGCGTGGTGAGCCAGGTGTGAAAGACGAGCCTCAGCATCGCAAGCAAGGTCTCGTGACATTGCCTCTGCTAGAAACACTAGGTATTAAATATGAAGTGTTGACAAGTGATGAGAATGAATTGTCTGGACAAATAAAAAGGGCAGTCGATCACATGGAAAGTACAGGTGAGGCTTTTGCCCTTGTTGTTAAAAAGGGAACTTTTGATGCCTATGAATTGCACTCGAAGCAGGAATCTGTTCTTACAATGTCGAGAGAACGTGCCATCGATATGGTTGCGGAGTCCGTGGCTGACCATGATGTTATTGTCTCAACTACAGGAATGATTAGCCGCGAATTGTTTGAATATCGGACAGCCACCCACCATGGTCATTATCAGGATTTTCTAACTGTTGGCTCTATGGGCCACGCTTCGCAAATCGCTCTTGGAATTGCTATCAATCAGCCTAGTCGTCATGTGTTCTGTTTTGATGGTGACGGTGCAACCATCATGCACACTGGCAATATGGCAATAATTGGTTCGGTCTCGCCCCAGAATTTCTTCCACATCATCTTTAATAATGGAGCTCACGATTCTGTAGGTGGACAGCCGACGGTAGGACAGAAAGTGGATATCCCCTCAGTAGCTCGTTCTTTTGGATATAAAACTGTTATTAGTGTTGATAATGAATCCGATCTTAACATGCAATTGAACGAGTTGTTTGACCATGAGTGTCCACTTCTACTGGAAATAAAAGTAAAAAAAGGTGCTCGTGCTGATCTGGGTCGCCCCACAACAACACCTATTGAGAATAAAGAGGCTCTAATGTCATTTCTGCGAAATCAGTAGTTTTATTGAAAAGGATAGAGATTAGTTTTTTTATGGTAACAACTAAAGACTTCAACCCAGAGGAACTGAAGGCTAGATTCAATCCTGATGGTTCATTGTTGCGTCGTGAGCAGATGGTTATGCTTGAGATGGTGACAGAACTGGATAGAATTTGTAAGAAATATAACATCCAGTATTTCTTATATTGGGGCACATTGTTGGGAGCAATACGCCATAATGGCTTTATTCCTTGGGATGATGATCTCGATGTAGCAGTGATGCGTCAAGATTATAAAAAGTTATTAAAGGTACTTCCGCACGAATTGCCTGATCATATAGTGCTGCAATCCAATGATACCGACAAGAACTATTTCTACCACTTCGCTAAGTTGAGAGATACGCGTTCTTTTATTGATGAGGGAAACTATGACCATTATTTTAAGGAAAGAGGGATTTTTATCGACATCTTTCCTTTAGATAAGACTCGCAGCTGGCTGCATATGTTATCTGAACCCCTTCATGGCCATTGTTTTAAGATATTAAGAACAAGCAAGGATAATGATGCCTCAATGCGCAAGGTAAGAATGATTACTTGGATTAATCGTCATGTTTCCTTTCCTGTTTTGCGTTTCATAGCCAAGTTGACTTTAGGAAAAAGTGTCATGTGTGACTATGGTATCCCTCTTCATATCGCACATGACATGAATGATTTGTTTCCCACTGTAACGCATCTTTTTGAGGGTGCTGAGTTGTCTGTTCCCGCTAATAGTCATCGAATTCTTCAGCAGCTATATGGTGACTATATGCAGTTACCAGACTTGTCATCTATTACTGGTCATGTTCAAAAAATTGAATTCTATGATGAGTGAATAATTAAATCTAGTTCATGTAAGTAATTAGGCGGTTGCAACTCAGTTTCATTTGAAGTATTGTAGCCATTGGTTGACATCATATCGTTGCTTTACTTCATCTGGGACTATAACATAATCTGTCTCATTCATGAATTGATTGATATTCGCCCAAGAATCGCTACCAATGATGAAAGTGTTCTCTTTACGGTAAAAGTCAAAATCTGCTATTTGTTTGTTCTCCGTCAGCAGTTTTTTATCGAAGAAAAGAGCTTCTAGGGGCCTACGTGTTAACCCAACCTGTCCTTTCTGGAACATGTCCACCAGACAACGGCTTTTCCTCACGTAATCTAAGTATTGCTCGTAACTGATACTGTTTTTACCGCTGTCGTCCACGACAATGAACTTACAACTATAACCATTTGTTTCTAGTTTATTTTTAAGGGTGTTAAGACGTTCACCACGATCTTTTATCATTCCACAGAAGAAGAAATCGTAACAGATGTCTTCTTGCCATGAGGCGGGAAAGCGATAGAACTGAGGAGTGTATGTCATGCCATATTCTTTTGCGTCCTCGGGATCAAAAGTCATAAGTTCATAGCCCATTGCCTTCATTTCTTTCACACGATGGGCTACTTGATCTTGTGGCAAGACAAAGCGCAAACAATTGTTGAAATACTGGTATCGGCGCACACCTTTCGGGGTGAGCCATTTGACCGCGCGAAGAGTATTTAAATTAACCACTCCACTTAATAACAGACGATCGCATGGTTTCAGTGTTGTAAGCCATTGGTAACCAATGTTACCTGTTATCTTCTCAGTCAAATGACCACTTAGCGGAACGCGCCCGGCTAACAGGAACTTTAACCCCCTATGCAGGAAGCCATGAGGCTGAACTAAGAAATCGGGAACACATATCAGGTCACTATTAGTGTCAACTCCCTCAAAGATGTATTTCGGAGCGTCTTTAAGTGTAACTGCGTAGTATAAATGACTCATAAATAATCATGATTTTAAAATTATGTGCAAATATACGACATTTTATATTGATAAGATTTAAGATGCCATGATTATTTCTTGTTATTGATCAAAATGATTGCTGTTTCTTTTTCTGTATTTTTGATTGTTTTATTCTGAATGTTCAGTATATTTGCATTCTGATAATTGATAGCAAAACTTGTATGAACAAATTTCCGGCTAAGATTGATGTGGCGGTGTTGTTGCTGTTTTTCACTCGCACCGACTCGTTTGAGAAAGTCTTTGAGGCTGTTCGTGAGGCTCGACCTTCCAAGTTGTTCCTCTATCAGGACGGACCTCGTGGAGAACGTGACTTGCCAGGTATCGAAGCGTGCCGCAAGATTGCCGAGAATATCGATTGGGAATGCGAGGTTTATCGCAAGTATCAGGAGCGCAACTACGGTTGTGACCCCTCTGAGTACCTGTCACAGAAGTGGGCATTCAGCATCGTGGACAAGTGCATTGTCCTGGAGGATGACGATGTGCCTTCGCAGTCATTTTTCCCGTTCTGCAAGGAACTGCTTGACCGATATGAGAACGATGAACGCATCACGATGATTTCGGGATTCAATACTGATGAAATCACCCCTGACGTTCAGGATGACTATTTCTTTACCTCGGTTCAGAGTATTTGGGGGTGGGCTTCATGGAGACGTGTTATCAATCGTTGGCAGGGCGATTATGCCTTCCTTGATGATGAGAACAGCATGAGGCTTCTTCGCTCTAGATGCAAGCATCACGGTTTCCGGCAGGCGATGATAGACATGGCACGCGACCACCGTGCGTCGGGTAAAGAATACTACGAAACCATCATGTGGGCAGATATGGTGCTTAACTCCGGTTTGGCCATCATGCCCACCCGTAATCTGATCAACAACCTGGGTGCCGTTAATGATTCCACTCATTTCTCATCTTTGTCAACGATGAATCACCGCATGCGGCGCATCTTCACGATGAAACGCTATGAGCTGGATTTCCCGCTCAAGCATCCACGTTATGTTATCGAGAATGTGGAGTTCAAGGACCGCTACTTCAAGGTTCATGCTTGGAACCACCCATGGATCAAGATGATGAATTCCTTCGAAGAATTATTCTTAAACCTCAAACAGGGCAACTTCTCATACATTGCCAAATCCATCAATCGCCGCGTAAGCAAGTGGATGGGCAATTATAAACACAGTTAGAACTAAATAGCAACACTTGTAATAAATAACAAGCTCCCAACCATCAAGGTTGGGAGCTTGTGTGGTTTTAAAAAGAACCCCGTTCTTTTTATGCCTCGGCAGCGGGAGCTTCCTCAGCAGGAGCCTCAGCGGCGGGTTCCTCGGCGGGAGCCTCAGCCTCCTGAGCGGCCTTTGCAGCCTCAGCCTCGGCGGCAGCCTTAGCGGCAGCGATCTCGGCTTTCTTCTTGGCTACGGCCTCAGCCTTTGCCTCGTTCTTCTTGGCCTCCTCGGCGATGGCTTTCTTGTCGGCAGCCTTCTTGTCGTCGCGATCCTTGTTGCGGATTGCGTCGAGCTTAGCCTGCTTCTGGGCCTTCCAGGCCTCGAAACGCTTCTGAGCCTCTTCCTCGGTGAAAGCGCCCTTCTTGACGCCACCCTGGAGGTGCTTCATCAGCATCA
>JAEEGL015390604.1_pt1 | contig 15952 bp, 14 predicted proteins | sample 9134231 | NCBI WGS metagenome assembly JAEEGL01 (sample SAMN16246548, study PRJNA631951) | gut metagenome | biome: gut microbiome; feature: rumen; material: fiber-attached | host: Bos | place: Iran: Karaj | collected 2018-10 | reverse complement strand
GGCTCCCTACAAGAAGGGTGAAAACGGAACGGTAAGGGAGGACGGAGCACCTTATAATCGTCCCGCACCGGCCAAGATCGAGGCGGAGGTCAAGGATCCTTATTACATCGGAGACGGCGGGCACCTGTACCGTAAGGCAAGCGGAGCGGACAAAGCCAATGCACTGTCCTCCATCTGACTGTAAAGAAATATGCTGAAATTACGCGCACCTATTGAGATCAAAGCAAGAACCGAATATCCGGTGGCATCCGAAGCCTTTTACCAACGGATGATCGCGGGCTATTCCCTGATGGAAGCCCCCGTTTCCGGAGAGGATCTCATGCATCTTGCAGCAACGCCTCCCGAGATCTACGTCATGGAAGGCGAAGGGATCACCAGCCTTGTCCAGAGCAATGTCCGCAATGAGGCAAACCTGAAAAAGGTGGAGATCCTGAACAATGTGCTGAACCGCATCGTGGTATCGGCCAACACCAACCTGACCTATCAGGACCGGGTATTTATCACGGATGCCCTGTACAGACTGGGAGTCCGGGATGACCGTCGTTTTATGAATGCTTTTTACCGGATGGCGGAGGAAACGAGGAACGTCAACACCCTCATCAATCTGTACCTGAGCCGTGGCGGTGATCTGGCAAAAAGGATCGAGAGCCTCGAGACCCGTACGGAACGTGAGCGTACCGAAGATACCGAGACCGTGGAGCGGGAGCGGGAAAACTTCCTCTACGAAAGGATCTTGAGAAGGTTAAGGACCGGGGCGATCTACCAGATCATTTCGAACTTCAACCGTTCCCAGGAACCTTCCTCGGTGGAACAGAATGAGTACGCCATCTCGAACCAGACCTATACGGCCCAGCATATCCTGCTTTCCTACTTACGGCAGCGGACCGGTGTCGGTGCGGACCGTCTGATCTTCCGGAACGACAACGTATTCGAGGAGAATATCGAGAACAGCTCTCCGGAGACCACCAATGTCCGGAATGAGCTGACGGCGGCAGTCCTGATGGATATGCTGCAGAATATCTACCATGCCGGATATGAACGGTTTGAGCAGAAGAACAACGCATATTACCGGTTTGAGGACACCTTTTTCAAGTCCTCCGAACAGACCTTTACGCGGATAAGCCGCGGCGGGGAGTTCAGCACCTATTACAACAACAGGACCGAACAGGAACTTACGGAACAGAACCTCCTGGAAAAGAGTGAGATCGAACTCCTTTCCGGATCGGAAAGCGGAGAGCTGACCGATGAGGATATCGCCCGGATCTCCGAAACCGTGAATGCCATGAACGTTCAGAACGAACGGCGCAGACGGGAATATGTGAGAGCCGTGGAGAGCGTCAGGGAGCACCTGCGCAGCTCCCGGGGCGGTGACGGCATGGCAAGGACCAGGAAAGATGCGGAACTTGCCCTTACTTCTCCGGAGGCACTCCGGGAAAAGCTTCTGGAACAGGAGCGGATCCAGACCATCCGGGAACGGGAGATCATCACCAGGATGAGCGGAATGATGCCCGGATCCTCCATGGAGGTATTCGAACTCGTTAACCGGTATTTCGAGAATCCCGGAGAATTCGCGGATCGGCGTGACCGGATCAGACCCGCGGAGATCGGAGAACTGATCTACGATATCCGGAATGCCCAAAGGGAGGAGCCCCTGCCTTCGCAGCAGACACCCACGGAGAATTCCGCAGTGCAGGAAGCACCCCGCTCCGTAACGCCGGGAACCATCCGATCCCTTTCCAGGCAGGACAATGAAGAAAGGGTCAGCCTGATCCATCGGAGCAACGAGACGTTGTCGGAAGAGGAATTAAACGAACAGCTGGCGGAGATGAGCCGGAACCTGTCGCGGGAGATCAAACGTGATGTGGTGAGTGAGGTCACCTCCGAGACCCATACGGTGAGCACCAGAGAGGTCCATAACGAGGCACAGCATACGGATACACCTTCCACCCGGGAGATCGAGCAGATGATCGAAAGCGGTGTGCGGAGCCGGATGAACGCCATCAGCAATGAAGTGATCGGCAAACTGGAACGCCGGATGAACAACGAAAAGAAGAGAAGAGGTTTTTAAGAAATACTTATGGGAAATACCTGGGACAGCGTAAAAGGAATGGTAACGGACGGAGTAACGGAAAAGGCCGTGATCTATGTTCCGAATCCTGCCGCGAATTTTAAGGATCTGGATTCCGTGATCACCGCTACGGGACAGCTGCATTCCAAACTCGTTCAGAAAGCAAAAAAGGGACTGAGTCTGGACAGCATTACCAAGAATGTGACGGATCAGGCAGCTGCGGCAGTCGATAAGAGTGATGACGGGGAAGGGCCCGTGGGTGAAGTTGCGGAGGAAAACGGTAGCTTCATCAAGGTCAAGGTGCAGTATAATCCCGCAACCATCCGGCTTTCCACGGTAAACGGTCGTATCCAGAAGCGGAATACCGATGAAGGTGTGGACCGCCTGAACATCTACAAATTCTCGGGTAAGAGCAAACTGAGCTTTGACCTGGTCTTTGATGATGTGGACAATGCCAATGCCTTTATGCTGGAAAACCTGACCCCCAATGTGGGCAACGTGGTGGCCAAGTCCAGTGACATGATGTCCCATGAAAAGCATTTTCACAGTGTCCGCAAGCGGATGGATGCCATGATGTCACTGCTCTACGGTGACAATTCCCGGCAGGTCATCTTTTTCTGGGCCAAGATGGTCTTTCGCGGAACCCTGACCAATGTGCAGAACACTTTTACCATGTTCAATCCCCAGGGCAATCCCATCCGCGGGGTGATGCATCTGGATCTGGTACAGGAAAAGGGCAACGCCAAACTGAGTTTCCAGGAACAATACTGGGAAGAGGCATTTGCCAATGCCTTCAAGAAGAATAACACCCTGGGCGGCCAGAGTACGCTGTCTGCCCTTACCAACAATAATATTCTGAATATCTGATAAGGAAGAAAAAGAATGCCCGGATCAGGAACCGGTACCGCATTAAATTCCATAGGAATCTCCAACTCCACCGCAGCCTCTCTCAAGGGGATGGTGGGTATTACGGATAAGGCCGTACTGGAGATCGCGGATGTCAACAAAAAGAAGATACAGGAAAACGAAGCGGCAAGACCCAGCGGCAGCGGAGGAGGCCTTCCCACGGGCAAAGTGGGGAAGCTGGATTCCTTTGACTCCAACCTGGTGAAGGCATTCCGCAATTCCCTGGATCCGGATGGTGAAGGAGATGACACGGAAGCTTACGAGAACGGAGAAAAATACAGGTTCATCGTACAGTTTAACCCGGAGGAGCTTTCCTTCAGCGGTTACGGCGGTGAGGAACTGCCCATCCACGATTTCAGTGACTTAAAGCCGCCGAAAGGAGCCAAGAAACCGGATCAGCCCGGGGAGGAGCAGGGACAGGAAAAACGGAAGCATCCGCCTCTTCGAAGTTCCCACATGGCTGCCGCCGACACCCGGATCGAGATGACGGTGAAACTGACCTTTGATAAGACCGATAATTTCTCCGCTTTTTACCATGACCGGTTTAACCTTTCCGCCACCACCGTTGCCCGGGGGGCGGGAAAGGCCGTGATGGGCGATCAGGATGTGTCCGTACAACCCGAGATCGAAGCTTTGACGGCTGTGGTACGGGATACCAAGAAGCGTCTGGCTAAGTTCATCTGGGGAGATATGGTTTATGAGGGCGTGATCAACAGCGTCAACGCCGAATACCAGATGTTCAATATCAACGGCGAGCCCTGCCGTGCCACCGCCACCATCAGCATGGTGCTCTACGACGCCAAGGAAATGGGACCGGAAGTGGAGATCTGGCGGAAGGAATACGAGACGGATTTCGGAGGCGCAGGCAGCGTAAAGGGCGCTGCCGGCAGCATGCGGGTGGCCACCGGCTAAGATCATACGTTTATGGCAGCACTTACTTTAGACGAATTATTTCAAAAATACGAAGGCTTTTACTATCCGGAAGCCAGGATCTATCTGGGAGGAGCAAACCCCGAAGAGGACACCAAACTGCATGTCCGGATCGGGGATATCTCGGTGGAGCTGACCAGTGACTTCAAGGCCAGCATCGCCACCTTTTCGGTGATGGATTCCTATGATTACGGAAGCGGCGAATTCCGGACCAAGGCCCTTAAGAAGTACATTGCCCTGGGCACGGATGTGAAGATCCTGCTGGGACATGCGGCGGAGATCACCGAGGTCTTTGTGGGCTATGTTTCTTCCGTTGAGTTCCTGATGGATAACGATCTGGCGGGGGATGCCTTTATCCGGGTCACCGCCATGGATGTGAAAGGGATCATGATGGCCAACAACAGCTCCAGGCGGTTAAAGGCCAACTATTATTCGGATGCGGTGAAGGAGATCCTGGACGGAGCCACCTATCAGACGCTGAAGAACGCCAACGTGATCACCAGTGTGTCCGTCACGGATACGCCGGATAAGACGGCCGGCGGACCCGGCGGCGGTGCCGGAGGCGGCGGAGAAACCCCCGACAACCGGATCGAGATGGTAGCGGAAAGTGATTACGAATTCGTGGTCAAGGCCGCAAAGAAATTCAATTACGAATTCTTTGCCATCGGCGGCAACATTGCCTTCCGGAAAGCCAAGGCCAACACCCAGGTACTGATGGAGATCACCCCCTCCCTCATGATCCATAACTGCGATATCAGCTATGATATTACAGGCCTGGTGGGAGAAGTCAAGGTCCGCACCCTGGATATCGGCAAGGCCAACAAGATCGAAGTCAAGAAAAAGAATGCCAACAAGTTCTCTCTGGGGAGCAAGGCAAAGCCCCTGGTATCGGGGCAGTCCTACGTTTATATCGATTCCTCCATCGAGACCCAGGCGGATGCGGATAACCGTGCATCCTATATCATGGAGGAGATGTCCTATCGTTTCGGATCCATCAGAATGACCCTTGACGGAATGCCGGAGATCGTGCCCGGCAGGTTCGTGGAGCTCAAGGGCTTCGGAGACGGAGCATCGAACAAGTTTTATATCACGGATGTGACCCACGTGTATGCACTCGGTGGCCGCTATGTCACCACCATCGAGGGGAAGGCATCAACGCTTTAGGAGATTTTTGACATGCCGTTTTTTGATATTGTGGATGATGTGGCAAGACACCGGATGGAAAAGAACGAGATGGAGGATAACCGGATCCCCGGCGTCCTCGTCTGTCAGGTGGTCAAGAATTACGATCAGGAAAAGCAGGGCTTTGTACTGGTGAACATCACCACCCGGGATTATGACGAAAATAAGATGGTCTGGGCCCGTATGGCCCTTCCCTACGGCGGACAGAAATGGGGGGAATATTTCATCCCCGAGGTAGGGGACCAGGTTCTGGTTGCTTTCGAACAGGGAAATATCGAACGTGCCTTTGTGATCGGTGCCGTACCGAAGACCAATTCCAACTTCATGCAGAAGGCCTTCGACGAAAAGAACCAGTTCAAAAAGATCGTGACCCGGAACGGCAATACCGTTGAGATCGTGGATAACCCGGAGGGAGAGGGGGATAACGACAGGATCACGGTGACCACATCCAAGGAAGCCCACAAGTTTGTGATGGACAATGAAAAGAAGCTGATGCTCCTGACGGACAAGGACGGCAACAACAAGATCGAGATCAAGACCGAGAGCGGACAGATGGAGATCCTGGCCAAGGAGAAACTTACCATCAAGGTGGGGGACAATATCAAACTCTTTATGAACGGCGGGAACGGCACGGTGTCGCTGGAGGCCACCAAGATCAAGACCGAAAGCAGCAACAGTACGGAATTCAAGACCGGCAGCCGCGGCAGTATCGAAGGCGGCAATATGACGGTAGCGGGCAACTCCATGTTAAAGCTCAAGAGCAGCGGGCCCGTATCGGTAGAGGGTACACCCATCAAACTGGGTTAATACGGAGAACAGGATTTTATGGAACAGTCATTTTTGGGAACGGGCGTGGCCTATCCGATCAGGATCGATCCGGCCACGGGAAGATTTGAAATGAGCAGCGGACTGAAAAGTGTCCGGGAATCCATCTATCTGATCCTGATGACACAGACGTCGGAGCGCCTGACACGGCCTTCCTTCGGTACCGAGAGCGCATCCTATGTCTTTATGGATGTGAGTCTGACGGAGATCACCATCATGCGCCGGGAACTGACGGAGAGCATCTTAAGACAGGAGCCCCGGGTATCGGACGTGAACATCACGGCGGATATGCGAGCCCAGCAGGGCTATATCCTCATCGATGTCAACTATACGGTTGCGGAGACCAACCAGAAGGATAATCTGGTGTTCCCCTTCTACCTGAACGCGGAACCCGAGCCCGAGGAAGAGGAAGAATATTACGAACCCGAGATCGTTGATTTTGGAGAAGAGTACTAAATGGTAAACGTATTTGAACCCTTAAGTGCACAGCAGATCGAAGACAGGATCGAGGAACTGGCAAAAAGCTATGTGCCGGAATGGAAGTTTGACCGGAACAATCCCGATGCGGGTTCCGTCATCGCCCAGATCTATGCCCGTCAGATCGAGGAAAACAACCGTCTCATGTCCCGGATGCCGGACCGTTATCATCTGGAATTCGTGAACATGCTGGACTTTACCCTGCGTCCCGCACAGCCCGCCGCCAGTATGGTGATCTTTAACGATGAGAGCGATACCATGATCGGTACCCGTGTTCCCAAGGGAACCAGGCTGTCCGCAGAGTCCGACGAGACGGACAGCGGTTACGTGATCTTTGAGACCGCCCGGAATCTCTATGTTACGGATGCAAGGATCCGCTGTGCTTTTATGACGGATGCGGAGAGCGGATATCTGACGCCGCTGTTCGGTGACTTTGCGGAGCCCGAGATCATCAGGGAAAGTTCCATCGTGGTCTCCGATGACGAAGAGTCGGAAGAAGAAGAGGAGGCTGCAGCGCTTCCGGAGGAAGAGGAGGATGAGGTTCGTACCATCCCGCCCTTTACCCTCTTCGGCGGCAAGACCACCATCGGCAAGAGCGTCCTTACCATCTTTCACGAAAAACTCTTTGACGGCATCGACGAGCCCATCTATATCCGCCTTGAGGGTGCGGAGGAGATCATCCAAAGGATCGAAGAAGGAAGGCTGAAATTCCGGTATTTCACGAAACAGGGATTTGCGGATTTCGACTCCGTGAAACTCTCCGATGACAGGATGACCTTTGTCCTGACCAAACATGAAGTCTGCCGCAAGGTCAAGGTGGGGGATAAGGAAGCTTCGGCGGTGATCCTCATATCCGAGGAAGTGATGACGGAAGCGCTGGAACTTACCGCCATTCGGTTATCCGCCGGCGGTTCTTCGAAGGTGCCGGATTATGTGGGGGACGGTTCCGTGGAATTCGATGTCCGGAAATTCCGGCCCTTTACCGATACCCTCTCCATGTATAACGAATGCTACATCGGCTATGATGCGGGCTTTTGCAAGAGCGGTGCCCGGATCAGCCTGGATTTCAAGGTAAGCTTCGAGGAGAACCATCTTCGGGTAAGCGCGGATCTGGAAGAGGCGGAACTGTCCGTCATCAAGCGCAAACCGCGGAAGACCCCCATGGACAACCCCGTTTTTGCCAGAGTGGATGAGATCATCCTGGAGTACTATAACGGGATCGGGTGGAAGAAACTTACCTGTGATACGGAATATGCCCAGATGTTCGAAAGCGGGGAAAAGGGGGAGTACCATTTATCCTTCCTCTGCCCCGGGGATTTTACGGTGTCCGAAAACGGACCCTACAGCGGAAGATGCCTCCGGATGCGGCTCATCCGTTCCGATAACTGTTATCTGCGGCCGGCGATCCATGAGATCCCGGTGATCTCGGACCTTAAGATCGCCTATTCCTATGAAGGAAGATTCGTGGCGCCCCTTAGGACCGAGCGGATCGCGGGAACAAAAAAAGAGGATATCACCACCTCCTTTACCGGCGAGGAGCCCGTAACGGTCCTGTCCGGTATCGACTACTACGAGGATGCACTCTATATCGGACTTGACCGGAAACTGACGGAGGGCCCGGTGAGCGTATACTTCCAGCTGGCGGACACCAATAACCAGAACGGGATCAAGTGCCGTCTGTCCTACAGCGGCCCCAACGGCTTTGCCGAAATGAAATATACGGATCTCACTGAGGAATTCTCAAGATCCGGTACCATGATGTTCCTGCCTCCCACGGATATGACGGAGCGGACCATGGAAGGAAACCGCCTGTACTGGCTTAAGGTTTCCCGCGCAAAGAAGCAGTCCGAGGATTTCAAGGATGCCTTCCTCCCCAATATCGTGAAACTCTGTCTGAACGCAGTAATCGTCACCAACGTGCAGACCGCGGAGGAAAAGGATTACTACATAGAGGAAGTGATGCCCAATACCGCCATCTATCTGGGAAACGACAATATCCTGGATGCGGAGATCTGGGTGAACGAAAAGGGATTTACCCGGAAGGAGGAGATGGACAGGCTCCTGGCTGAATATCCGGACCGTGTGCGCGCCGAGTATGATTTCCTCGGACGGGTGTCGGCATTCTATGTGCTCTGGGATGAGACCGAGAGTTTTGACGATGCTCCTCACCGTCGCTGCTACCGGATCGACCGCATGACGGGGATGATCCGTTTCTCCGACGGGACCAACTGCGATATGCCCCGGGTTACCGACGATATCGCCTTCAAGGCCATCGTCCGGGTGACGGACGGCGAGAGCGGAAACCTGGCGGAGGGACAGATCACGGACTTTATGGGGGCGGCTCCCTATATCGACAGTGTATACAATCCCATCCGCGCCCACGGCGGAAGCAACCTGGAGACCATCGATCATGCCCTTATGCGGGCAGCAGGCATCATGCATTCCCGGCGTAAACTCATTTCCGAGACCGACTATGTCCGTCATGTGATGGAGTTTTCCGACAGCATCGACCGTACCAGTGTGGTGGTGGGACAGACCATTTCCGGCGAAACACATCCTTCCGATATCTCCATCGTGCTGCTCATGAAGGACTTTGCGGACGGAGCTTTTTCCTACCACAGGATCGCCGCCGCACTGAAAAAGGATATCCTGGAACACTGCGAGCTGACCCTTACGGAAGAGAATCTTCATATCGTGGAGCCCATCTTTGTGGACATTTCCGTGAATGTCTGGGCCATGGTCATGGATATGGACGAAGGCTTTGAAGTGGTGAGCGAGGTCAATAACGTGCTGACGGAATACTTAAATCCCGTATCCGACGACAGTCATGACGGATGGCCCATCGGATCGTTGCCCAAGGAATCTCAGATCCTGATGCGCCTGAATGTTCTCAGGAGCCGGGCGGTGATCCAGCGGATCACCATGATCGGGAAATACGTGGACTCCGACGGCGAGCATGAACTGGATGTGAAAGATATCACCATGTCACCCTTTATGGTACCCCGCAGCGGGGAACACCGGGTGATCATAACGAATAAATAAGCAGGTCGTATTATGCTGAATGTGGAAGAACTGACAAGCAGAACCTATGAAGAGCGCATGGAGGACGTACTGCTCGAACTCCCCATCCGGTCATCCGAGTGGACGAATTACAATGCCTCGGATCCCGGTATCACCATCCTGGAAAACCTGACGGCTTTTTCCGCCATCCAGGGTGCGGATATCGTGACCTTAAGTTACCGGGCCAAGATGGCACTCCTTAAGATGGCGGGCTTTGTTCCGGCCAAGGGCAAATGCGCCCGGGTGCTTTTATCCGCGGATGCGCTTCCGGCCTCCGTAACCTTCTCGCCGGGTGCCAGGTTCACGCTGGGGGATCTGTGCTTTGAGACCAACCGGGAGACCACGGTGGGCGCCTGTCACCTGAAGGCGGTCTTCGGATCCGACGGGGAGAAGTTCGTGGATCTCAGTTATGTACTGGATCGGGAACTGGATGTTCCGGTACGGCTCTTCGGACACAAACCGTTGGCGGGTAACAGTTTTTATCTGATCTTTGACGGGGATCCCTCCTCCGTCCGGGAAGCCATCTTTTACGCGGAGATCGCCGAGAACCGGAACCGGAATATGACCGTGGACCGGACGGAACATATCTTCGCGGACATCGACTGCGAGATCTTTACGGAGCGGGGCTTTGTTTCCGCCAATACCAGAGACTATACGGGCGGCCTGGTACGGAGCGGGGAGATCAGGATCACCTTCCCCGAGGACAAGCTTGTAAAATATACCGAAACCCCCAGGGAAGGATACTGTATCCGCGCCACACTGAAACGGGCCGAATACGATATTGTTCCCAGAATCACCTCCATCGACGGATTCCTGTTCGAGGTATGGCAGAAGGATACCAAGGCCTTCAGTCAGATCTTCCAGAGAAACGACCGGGTGACGGTTCATTCTCCCATCGGCGGGGATGTGTATTACCTGATCTTCGGGAAGGAGCAGAAAGGTTCCGCCTACCGCAGGTACGAGCTCAGTACGGGTATCGACAGGAACGGACGGTTCTGTACCTACGAGCAGGATCAGAACGGAGATATGACCTTCCGCTTTGACGCCGGTTCCTTCGGCTATGCGCCTGCCAGGGAAAAGGACTGTGTACGGGTCATCGTATACGGGGAAGAGATGATGCGTAAATACAACGTGGGCAAGGTGATCGGTTACGACGATCAGGAGATCAAACTGCCCATCGGGAATATCGTGCACGAATCCTTCTGCCTTATCGCCAGACGTCAGGATGAGGAAGGCTACCGGTATGATTTCGTCCGTCCGGAAAAGAAGGAGGACGGTGCTCTTTATTATCATCTCCTGGAAGGCGAAGGCAAGATCGTCATCGAGGATGCCGGGGATTTCATCGACGCGGATCTCTTTATGGGAAGCGTGGCCACCACCGACGGAAGCCGGGGCAATATCAGCGGGGGCAATCATTTATCCTCCGTGGATCTGGGCGGACAGTTCTACAATCCCGGCGGCGGCACGGGAGGTGCCTTCCGTGAGACCCTGGAAGATGTGCGCCGTCGTTTCCTCAAGGACATGCATACGGTCTACCGTGCCGTGACCGCTTCCGATTACGAACAGATCGTGAAAACCACTCCGGGACTGTGTATCCGCAAGGTCAAGGCCATCCTGGACGAAAAGGAAAATATGATCCGTCTTGCGGTTTTGCCGGATTCGGAAGAAGAATTTCCGAAACTCTCCGATATATATATAGAAAGGATCAGGGAGCGGCTGGAGGATATGAGACTCATCACCTCGGCCTTTGTCATCCTGCGGCCCGTTTTCGTACCCATCGGCGTGCGGTGTACGGCCTATGTGAAGCGTCATTTTGCGGGAGCCAGGGAGATCATCGAGGAACGGATCCGTCAGTGTGTGGATTACGTGAATTCCGATCATAACTTTGGCGAAAAGCTTCGCTTTGAGGATGTCTTCTATGCCATCGAGGAACTGAACTGTGTGGATTATGTCTATGAGCTCTCCCTTCATTCAGAGAACGGAAAGCTGGCACAGATGAAAGATTATGATATCTATCCGCGGCATGATTGCCTGTGTTACCCCGGAGAGATCCGGCTGGAGATCGTCACGGCGGATAAGTAGGACAGACTATGGCTAACGATATATGGTATTCCATTAAACGAAACAGGATCCAGAAGGGAAGTCTCAAAGGCTTTACCCTGACGGGGGAGAACGAACTGGTCTATTCCCAGCAGGAGGCCGAGAACAGCCTTTTCCTGCCGCCTCTTGACGGTGTGGAGGAGGGGTCTTTCTGGGGGCGCCTTACCATGGAACTGACCTGTTCCGAGGAGAACGTTTGCTACCTTCATGTGGCGGCATCGGATTCCGAAGAATACCGGGAGCTCTTTACGGACCCCGGGGTACGGACCGGTGAAAAGACGGATCTGATCAAAAAACTGGGGGGCAGACGTTTCGTCAATACCCAGGATGTGCTGTTATATGATCTTGCGGGACGTTACCTCTATATCGGGATCGAGGTCCTGGGATTCGGGGAAGTATCCATCAAAAACATCCGGGTGGGTGCCCGGGGTGACAACTTCATGAACATGTTCCCCCAGGTCTACCAGGAGCGGAACAGTTTCTTCCACCGGTATCTCTCCGTCTTTTCCAGTATCTACAACGATATCTCCGACGGCAGGGAAAAACTCCATGAGATGCTGGATCTGGATAAATGCTCAAAGGATCTGCTGGTGATGTACGCTTCCTGGTTCGGTATCGATGTGAGCGGCGGTTTCCTCCCCGAGGACATCCTCCGTACCTTTGTCAAGGAAGCCTATCATCTGAACCGGATCAAGGGAACGAAAAAGGCTCTTCTGCGGATCCTTCAGATCTTCCTCGGCGAGGATTCCGTATTGCTGGAAAACAGGCTGCAGGACGGCGGGATCTACGAGGTGACCGTATTGGTCAACAGAAAACTCACCGAGGAACTGCGGCATCAGATCACTTTCATGCTGGATCAGTTCAAACCCATCCGGACGAAGATCCGTCTCCTCCAGATGGAACACGAGGCGGTGATGGACGGCAACAGTTATCTGGATATGAACGCCACCATCCCCGAGAGCAAACATGTGGTCCTGGACGAAGAGGCCATGTACGACGGAACCATCACGCTGTTGTAAATACAGTGAATCTATAGACAGGAAAGGTAAGAGAACATGACGATTGATGAGATCAGAGCGGACGACAAGGTGCAACTGAACCTGCACGGAAGGATCGACGCCAACGCTTCGGGAGAACTGCAGAACGCCATTCTGCAGACGTTTCAGAAGAATTCCAAGGTGATCCTGAACTTCAGCGATGTTCCTTATATCGCCAGTGCGGGCCTGCGGGCCCTGCTCATCGGACAGAAGACCGCATCTTCCAAGGGCGGGAGCTTCACCATCATTAACGTGAACGAAGCGGTCATGGAGGTATTCCGGGTAACCTCCTTAAACAATGTGCTGACGATCCAATGATCCGGTTTGCGCATGTGAACAAGGACTATATCACGGAAGAAGGGACCGTCGGGGTTTACCGGGATTTTTGTGCCGAGATCGAAGACGGGGAGTTTGTCCTTCTCACCGGAAGGAGCGGAAGCGGCAAGACCACACTCCTTAAGATGATCCTGAAGGAGATCGAGCCGGAAAGCGGCGAGATCTTCGTAAACGGGCAGGATCTTCGGAAACTGCAGAGACGGGAGATCCCCTATTACCGCCGGAGCATCGGCGTCGTTTTTCAGGATTTCCGGCTGATGAACGAGGAGACGGTCTACGATAATCTGCGAAGCGCCATTCTGGCAACGGGAGGTTCCGGAGCAAGTGCGGAAAAAAAGATCACCGATGTCCTGAAGATGCTGGGGATCGATCATCTGCACAAGCGCTTCCCCAATGAACTGTCGGGAGGCGAAAAACAAAAGGTCTGCCTGGCGCGGGCCGTGATCAATCATCCCAAGCTGCTGCTGGCGGATGAGCCCACCGGGAATCTGGATCCGGATTCCTCGGCGGAGGTATTAAGACTTTTTTCCATTATCCACCAAAGGGGAACCACGGTGGTAATGGCCACAAACGATCCCTACGTGATCGATCGTAAGATCGGGCGGCGGATCGATATCAACAGGTAGGAGGAACATTTCTATGTCCGGAAGACAAAAAGCAGCACTGATCGCATCCTGTGTCTTATACGTGGTGACGATCTTCGGGTTCTTTTTCCTGGGGATCATTCCCATCGTGATCTTCTTTCTGCTGTTTTCACTGTGCATCCTGTACTTTGCATATCTCTGCTTTGAGATGCACAACGATTACACGGGAGCGGAGCATCTGCAGCAGGAGATCGGCCTTCTGAAGGCGGAGAACGAGAGCATCCGTAAGGAATATGAGGACAGGCTGGAGGCTAAGGAAGGGGAACTTCGGAAATCCCTGCAGAATGCGGAAGATCTGGCCAATGAGCTGAGCAATCTGGAGAAAAAGAAAGAGGATGCGGAAAAGGCACTTTCCGAACAGTCCCTGCGGGATGCGGAAAAGGATCATGTGATGGAGAGCCTCCTTCCCCCGGATGACGACGATGTATCGGAAGTGGATATCATCCTCATCGCCCACCGGGCCATCGATGAGCTTGCGGAGGCGGAAAAGGAAGCAAACCTCAAGGTTACCGTATCCAGTGCCTCCGAACGCCTTATGGTGAAGGCAAGCGCCAAGCGGCTGCTCATCATGTTCCGGAACATCATCGACAATTCCATCAAATACATGCAGAGAGCGGGGACGCTGGTGATCACCATCTCCGCCATCGAGGATGATATCTTTATCGTGCTCAAGGATACGGGTAAGGGCTTACCCGAGGATGAGACGAAGCATATCTTTGAACTGAACTACCAGGGTTCGAACCGCATCAGCGGTAACGGACTGGGGCTTACCCAGGCCAAGGCCATCGTGGAGCACTACGGCGGCACCATCTATGCCCGGAGTCCCGGCGGCAACGGTATGGGGATCTATATCCAGCTTCCGGCAAAGACGGTGTAGTGAAGGAGGGAGCAGCGTAAGATGAAACGTACTTCGAAAATTCTTTTGGCGGTAGCGATCTTTTATTTTGTGGTATCCTTAGGGGCCCTGATCATCCTCCGGGATACGGGAACGATCTTTGACCGCACCAGGAAATCCTTCGGTGCCCAGAAGGCAGCCTTAAGCGACAATATCGTAGGAGAGATCCCCGAGACCGAACATGCCCTCCCTTCTCCCGTGGAATATCCGGAGGAGGAGAACAGGGAGACCGTGGAGGCGGTGCCGGATACGGAAGAACCGGTACAGGAACCCGAACCTACGGAAGAACCGGTATTTGAGGGATATCCCATACGGTATCTCTCCTTTGTGACCAATACCGTGGATACCAACCTCAATATGAGGAACGAGCCTTCCATGAGTGCCAAGGTGACCAACCGTCTGGCCATGAAGACCACGGGATATGTGATCAAGCCCGGAAACACCTGGTGCTATGTGGTGACCTCCAGGGGCAATTACGGATACTGCTCCACGGAGTTCCTGCTTTTTACCGAATATACGAAAGACACCTTCCCCGCCCAGTATGCGGATGAGGTGGAAGCACCGGAAGAAGAGTTGAACTACCAGTTTGAGAACCTGCCTGTGGCGGGGGAGGAGACTGCCGAAGAGACCACGGAGAATCCGGAAACGGTACCCGAAGCTCCCGCAGCGGATCTGCCTGCACCGGATGCACTTCCCGCCGCGGATCCTGCAGCAGTCACACCGTGACCGGGAGGAGATCCTATGGCTGACGAGATCAGGAAAAAAAAGAAACCGGATCTTTCCGGGGATGAAGAAGAGGAAACCTATCTTTATGATGTGAAAAAGCCCATGGAATTCATCAATGAAGGGGAAAACGGGGTTTTTGACATCCGAAAACAGACGGGTATCAACAGTGCAAAGAGTGTGTTTGACAGATCTCCGGTATTCCGGGGAGGGATATAAGGAAGGATAACAAAGTGGCGGAAACCTACCAAAGCTACAATGATTACATGCAGGCGATCTTTGATTGCGTGAACGGCTGCCTGGACAGTTATATCGGCAAGCTGAAGGTTCAGTACGCAAACGGAGAGGGTGGATATAAGAACGTCTTTTATCCGGATCTGGAAACGGCGGAAGATGCCTGTAAGAACCGACTGACCGCATCCTACAAAAAGCGGCTTTACGGAGAGGATACGGGGAGCGGGGAAAACGGCTCCGCAGGTGAGGATCCCCTTTTTGCGGAAGACAATGACGGCGAAGAGGAGGAAGAAGATCTGGATGAGGATCTTCTGAAACTCTTGGGAGAATTTGCGGCGGACAATCCCGTGGACCCCGAAGAAGCCGATACGGAGGATGAGATCTGGGAGGCGATCCGTAAGGATACGGCGATCCCCGTTGTCGAGAGACTCCGTCTCATAGCGGAACGGGCGGAAGAAACGGTGCAGGCGGGAACGGAACTTCCCTTCTATGATCTGTGCAAACGCCTGTCCTTTGAGCCTTTTACCGTGTTCTG
>JAEEGL015161929.1_pt1 | contig 15952 bp, 9 predicted proteins | sample 9134231 | NCBI WGS metagenome assembly JAEEGL01 (sample SAMN16246548, study PRJNA631951) | gut metagenome | biome: gut microbiome; feature: rumen; material: fiber-attached | host: Bos | place: Iran: Karaj | collected 2018-10 | reverse complement strand
GTTGCGATCTCTGACGCCGAGGTCAATGACCTTCGCGCTGCTTTCCATTTCTGATCATTTCGGTTCGATCATCAGATCGACTATCAGATCGACTATTAGATAAAACAGGAGGCCGGCCGTGATCTATCCTATAATTGCCGCAAATCTGAAAAATTATATTGACCTCAGCGGAAAGGCGGAGGAACTTACACCCGAAAAATCCGTGTTTCAGTTGTCCATAGGCGGAAAGAAAGAAAAGACAGGCTGGCATTATATCGTCCAGGACGGCTCATGCCAGTTTAAACGCGGCCTTTATACGGGTGAGATTTTTATCGACTGGAACGACGAGTTTAAATACAAAGAAAAGTCCAAGAAGCAGATCAAGCAGGAGACAACTCCCGATTACGAGGTCACCTTTAAAAGCGGCGACGAATTCGAATCTTTTGCTGCTTCTGCAACTGCTTTCGTTTGCGGCAAGTCTTCTAAGAAGCCCAAAGTTCACGGTACGAAGCTGTCCGGTACGCGCTGTGTTCCGTCAGTTTTTGATCAGCTTCTGATCGAGTGCGTCGGTCTGCAGTCTGCCGAGGCGATCGATGCAGGTGACGATGATCTTATAGGCTTTGCTGTCCGCATGGCTCTTTATGCGCTTGCCGAGGAGTTTAATCTTTTGCTGAAGGACGGCGATGAGACGCTCAAGGCTTTTGCTACCGGCAGCAGACGTTCGTATTTCTTTGATACTGCAGAGGGCAATAAATGTACCTGGCTTACCGTTCAGAGCGGCGTCTGCAAGGTCACTGCAAATCAAGGTTCGCGCCTTCCTGCGCTTTGCGGCCTTTCTTTTGCGGACAATGCTTCCGCGCTTCGTTTTGTTTACGGTTCTTCTGATCCTGTATCTTCGGCCAATAATTCTTCGCCTCGTGAGGATCTTTTTGATCTTGCTTATTCTTTCCGTGGTGCGTCAACATACGGTTCTGACATTGATCAGGCTTCCGTCCGCGCAACTTTTCGCGAGTGCTGCCTAAAGGCTGCGGGGAAAATGGCAAATGGCAAATGAATAATGACAAATGGCAAGTTGAAAGTGGCAAGTGGCAAGTGACAAGTGGCAAGTTGAAAGTGGGCGAACCGAGTGATAGCAATGGCAAATGGCAAATGAATAATGGCAAATGGCAATTTGCCATCACTCGGTTCGCCCTCCATTCTCCATTATTTTCATGGTTTTCTTCTATTTTTATCGTCCGAAAATCAATTTTTGCTATTGAATTTCGGACGCTTTTTTAGTATAATTAACTTGCATAGTTTTTCAGGAAACTAGAACAATAAAGTAGAACGGAAGGAGCAAAACAAATGCAAAGCAAGTTCTTTAAAAGAACGTTGTCCGTAGTACTGGCTTTAGCGATGCTTGTCGCCCTCGCGACCGGATCGATCTTTACAAGACCGCGTGATGTCGCGGCAGGTGACAGATCGAAAAACGTGAGCTTCACAAAAGTCGGAAATAACGGCAGCGGTCTGTTCTTTGCAACCAAAGAAGCGGCTGAGAACTTCGAAAAAGCATATGTTAAGGAAGGGATCGTTCGCGTATCGATCATACTGAACGACGCACCTGTCCTTGCAAAAGGCTTTTCGACCAAAAACATCGCCGCTAACAAAGACGCGGTAAATTATGCAAGATCACTGCGTCAGAAGCAAGATGCCATCGCTGAAAAGATCTCTAAAAATGTTCTTGACGGCGAAAAACTCGATGTAGTATGGAATATTACGATGGCCGGAAATATCATTTCCGCAAATGTTCCGTATAACAAGATCGCGGCCATTAAAAGGATCATGGGCGTTAAAAACGTCGTTGTCGAGGCTCAATATGAGCTTTACAATGACGAGGCGAATATGGCAACAGCTACGGCGATGACAGGTACACCCGGTGTATGGTCTGAAAATTACACAGGAGCCGGAAGCATCGTTGCTATAATCGATACCGGCCTTGACACCGATCACATCTCTTTCGATGAGGCTGCTTTCGAATACGCTCTCGAACTGACAGGCAAAGAAGTAGATCTGCTTACCGTTGAGGATATTGACGCGGTCATCAGTCAGCTGCACATTGCCCAGTCCGGCAGGCTCCCGAACATTACCGGTGAAGACCTTTACCTCTCTTCGAAACTGCCTTTTGCTGCGAACTACGTTGACAATAACATTAACGTTTCGCATATGGCGGACGTTCAGGGTGAGCATGGTTCTCACGTTACCGGTATCGCTGCGGCAAACCGTTTCGTTCCTGACGGCGAAGGCGGATTTCTTGAAGCTGCCGAGGCAGTAGGAGTTCAGGGACAGGCTCCCGATGCTCAGGTCCTTGTTATGAAGGTATTCGGAGAAGGCGGCGGAGCATATGACTCTGATTATGTTGTAGCAATCGAAGATGCCATCATGCTTGGCGCCGATGCGGTTAACCTTTCTCTCGGTTCGGCCGTAGCGGGATTCCCGACCAGCGATGAATTCCAGGCAATATTCGATTCGTTCACTGACACTGATACAGTAGTTGTAATCTCAAGCGGTAATAACTCGTACTGGGCTGAAAAGACGATATTCGGAACGCTTTATAACGATGACGTTAACTTTGCTACCAACGGAAGTCCCGGATCTTATGCTAACGCACTGACCGTTGCTTCGATCGAAAACGGCGGATACAGCTGGGTCGAAATAGATGGCGATACGTTCCTTACAACTGAAACCACCGGATACGGCAATGAACTCTTCTCGACTCTTGCAGGCGAACATGGATTTGTTTTCCTTTATCCTCAGCAGGGAAAATACATTGACGAAGATACCGGAAAAGAAGTTGAAGGCATAGCAATGGGATTCGGCGGTCCCGAAGAATTCGCTTCAATTGCCGATGTTGTTGAAGGTAAAATAGCTGTTGTTCAGCGCGGCAGAACCAGTTTCTATCAGAAGGTCAATGCTGCTGCTGCAGCAGGCGCGATCGGTGTTATTGTTGTCAATAACCAGGCCGGCACTATCGCGATGAACCTTACCGGACTCGAATATACTATTCCTGCGGTTTCGATATCTCAGGATTCGTTATATGATTTCATTTACGGAGCAGAAGATATCGTTCAGACCGATGACGGACTGATCTATTCTTACGGTACGCTTAACGTTGGCTATACCAACGAAGGATTCCTTATGAGCGACTTCAGTTCCTGGGGCGTTCCCGGAGATCTCTCACTTAAGCCCGAGATCTCTGCGCCCGGCGGAAACATTATATCCGTAAACGGCGACCATGTTTTCGAAGTATATGATGCTTACGGATATCTGATCGGCTATGATGTTGTAGAAGGACATGATAATTATGAGGCAATGTCCGGAACGTCGATGGCTGCTCCTCAGGTCACAGGACTTGTTGCCCTGATGAATCAGTATATACGCGAGACCGGACTTGATGAGAAGACGGGAATCAGCGCAAGAAAACTTGCCAACAGTCTTCTTATGTCTACTGCCGTTGTCGGTAAAAATATCGCCAATGAATATTATTCTGTAATGCAGCAGGGTGCCGGCCTTGCCAATATCGAAAAAGCGACCACAGCTAAATCTTATATCACGATCGACGAAGTTGCTGAAACGGCTCCGCTGTCTGCCGCAAAATCGATCGCTGACGGAAAGATCAAGATCGAGCTTGGCGCTATCCAGTCCGATTCGTTCGACGCCGTATTCTCGATCCATAATTTCTCTGACGAAGATGTTGAATATTATCTGTATGCTGATTTCTTCACTCAGTATCTCGATGAAGACTTCAGGACTATCGCTGTCGATGACATCTTCCCGATGGTTGAATGGATGATCGACGGTGAAGAATACGTATCTATTGATCCCGGAATGTACGACTTCAACGGCGACGGCGTCGTCAATATGCTAGACGCACAGCACATCCTTAAATATCTTGTCGACGTCAGCGTTGATCTGAACGGCCTTGACTATTATGCAGACTTTGACGGGGACGATGATATTGACTCTTACGATGCCCGTCTTGCATTTGAGACTCTTACCGGAACCTCGATCACAGTTGCCGCAGGCGAGACCGTACAGGTCGTTCTGACGGTTTCCGAACTCGAAGGGATCTTTGGAGAACTCTTAGAAGCTGGCCTTGCCGGTGATTACATTGAAGGTTACATCTTCGCCCGCGAAGGTGATTCCGAAGACGGAGCTCTCGGTGTGCTTCACTCGATTCCTGTATTCGGTTTCTGGGGAGATTGGTCTGCTGCTTCGATGTTTGACAGATGCACCTACGAAGTATCTGAACTATATGATGATGAATATTACTATCCATACATGTATTATGAGTACGTGCAGAATAAGGGACAGGGTCTTGATCCGTTCGATACCCAGGCGTTCCTTGTAAAATATCCGGATGATACCAGTAGTTACTTCCTGGGAGGCAACCCGCTTCTTCCTGATGAAGAGTATATGCCTGAGCGTAACGCGATCAATTCCGATACTTATATCAAGTCTGCGCTGTTCACACTTATCCGTAATGCCGGAGCGGCTCGTTTCTTCGTCAATAATAAATACGGAAAGACAGTCAGTGAGATATTCCTTGGTAAAGCATACGCTGCTTACTATAACCCCAACAACGGTCACTGGCAGAATACGTACTACAATACTACACTGAATTACCTTGCAAGATCGTTCAAGGACGGCGATCAGTTCACGATCTATATGCAGGCGATACCTGAGTATTACGTTGACGCACAGGGCGTGCCTCACTGGGAGGAGACCGATCTCGATAAAACGACTTACTCGATGTCACTCGTACTTGACAACGAAGATCCGTTTATCGTTGGTGCTATTTACGACGATGAGACAGGCGAGCTTCTTTTCTCCGCTCATGATAATCAGTATATTGCCGCAGTTGCGCTGTATACCGAAGATGGTACTTACCTGGGTGCATACGGCTCCGTAGCCGACGTCCGCAAGGGCGAGCAGATCGACTATCCTTTCGACCTTGCAGAACTGTTTGATACAGAAAACGGTGGAGAGATCGAGCCTCATCTGCTTGTCGAAGTTTACGACTATGCGCTTAACCTTTCCACTTACAAGATCAACCTCAATCCTGAGGAACTTGTAGATCCTGAGCTGTCCGTAGTTGTCGAACCTAAAGAAGTTACGATCGTTAACAACGGATCTGCTAAACTTTCTGCATCGGTTTATCCTTGGGGATACGATGACGAGACGGTTTATTGGGAATCCAGCGATGAAACTGTTGTTAAAGTTGACGAAAACGGACTTGTTCAGAGCGTATACACCGGTGAGGGATCCGCTACCGCAACTATAACTGCCCGTTCTGCCGTTGACGAAACTAAATTCGATACTGCAGAAGTAACAATCGTTGTTGCACATAAAGACCTTAACGGTATATTATGGGATGAGGAAGGTAATATTCTTGTCGTTGATTTTGATATCGCAACGATACCTGATTACAATATTCTGAACGAAAACATGATCAAGCCTCCGATCTCATCTGTGGCTTACGGTTCGGACGGATATCTCTATGCCGCATCTCTTGACACTGAAACTTATGAATCTGACCTGTATTGGGTAGATCAGGAGACATGGACATTCAATAAGATAGGCAGTGTAGGAATCGGCATTATGGATATGTGTGCAGCTCCCAACCTTGGAGATGATTTCCTCCTTGCTGTATACGGTCCATACGTCATTGTGATCGATACTTATACCGGTGAATATGTTGATTTCGCTGATCTTAGAAATTATACTAACGGTGCAACTCTTGTTGGTATAACGTATGACGAAAACTATCAAGGAATTGATTTCGTGCTTCTGCTTGATGCAGACGGAAACGTTTACAGCGTCGGTTTTGCATGGGGTGAAGATGACTATCTTGGCTTTACCGATGTTGAAAGACTTTTCGGCGGCCCGATCGCTGATCCTGTCGACCTTGAATACTGGCAGTCCCTCTACTACGACGCTGAAGAGGACAATCTTTACTGGTCTCGTTTCGTTGAATCTGATGATTTCGTAGAGATGATCATGCTTCAGGGCGTTTGGACTGAAGAACCTTCCAGCTATTCTGTTGGACGTTTCGCTGACAAGGTATGGCCTGTAAGCGGTTTGTTCGAACTCGAAGCTTCTGATTTGATAGACGATGGCAATTCTTCTCATCATCATGCTGATGCTAAGCTCATTGCTTCCGAAAAGACAGCTATCGAGCGTATCTCCGGACGCAATGTTGATACAGTAGAAGCTGCTCCTGTTCGCAGGCCTGCTGACAGGATACAGAGCACAGTTACCGAAGTAACCGTTGAGATCCGTGCTGACGAACTCAGCAAGAACGGTTTCATCCATGCACGTGTTCCTGTAACTGCTACGCTCCTTTCAACGTCTACCAATGCCGAGTACTCCGCAGAGTTCTACGGTTATGACGGCGAGCCTGTACCTCAGGAAATGATCGATCTTGGTGCATTCTACATCTACAACTTTGCATTTGTAGATACCGAAGGTATTCCTGAAGGCGAACCTATCCTCACGATGAAGTTCGCTATGGGCAGCACCGGAACGCTCGTTCTGATCACTAAGGATATCAATGATGATGACGAACAGCAGCTTACCGAGACCGTTATCCTTGGCGTCGCTTCCGCTGAGCATACAGTACATACGTACGAGGCTGAGTGGGATTGGAGCACGGATGACAACGGTGAGATCACTGCTACCGCTACTCTCAACTGCACTCTTGATGACGGCGCTCCCGAGATCGTTCTCGAAGGCGAGATCACCAGAGAAGTTACGGACAATGCGATCGTTTACACCGCTTCTGTCGAGCTCGACGGCAAGACGTATACCGATACTTATGAGGTGGGTATTGCGAGGATAATAGGTAGAAGCCTTACACTTGGTGGTGAGTTAGGGCTGAATTTCTATCTTGATATTTCTGATGATATCACTTCAGATGAAGATGCATACGCAGTTGTTACATTTAACGATGAAGATTTTGAATTTACTCTTGCCGATTGCTATTCTGAAAAAGATGGTTATGTAGTTACAAAAGGCTTTATGCCTATGGAATACGCTGACACGATGATTCTCAGAATATATACTGGCGAAGGAATTCTTGTTCCGTTATTTGATAAAGAAGGAAATGATATTTCCGAAAACGGATATGCTTTCAGTCCTCTTGATTATATCAACCTTGCAATAGCTGTATCAAAGAATGAGAAGATGGTAGTTTTAGCAAAAGCATTGCATGATTATGGTCTTGCTGCTGCTATAAAATTTGACCATATACAAAATATTACTTCAAGAACATTTTATAATGATCTTGATGCCATTACTCTTGATACTTTGGAAGCATATGCACCTGTTTACAACGACACATCGCTCGAATCTGTAACAGATGATCTCGCTGCTTTGATTTGCGGTACGGTTATAGATCTCGAAAAATACTTTGTGTTTGCAGAAGGTACTGATGTTTCTGGATACAAGTTCTATGTTAACGGGGAAGAGGTAGAGGCAGAAAAAATTAGCGATACACAGTATATGATTTCAGCATCTGGTTTTGATCTTGCTGATTTTGAGGATGTTGTTACGTTCACAGTTAGTGACGGACAAAATTCTTACGAAGTCGAATACAGTGTTCTAAGCTATATCCGCAAGGTTCTGTCTTCTGATAAAGCATCCGCTGAAATGGTCGTTCTTGCAAAAGCAATGTATGTTGCATATGCTGCAGCAGAGGATTATTTTGCTTGATTCTCTATTCATCCGCGGCGCATAATGCGCCGCGGATAAAGTTGACATTTATTTTGATTGGAAGTATAATATTATTGAAATTGGATTCAAAAGATAAATCCAAAACAATAGTATTTCCGAAAGGAGAGAAAACATGAAAGATACTTACTTAGAGTCAAAAATTGAAGTAGTAGTTTTAAATCAAGATGATATTCTGACTGCTAGTCAGCCAAGGACTGAAATCTTAGAAATTGATAAGTTAGAACTCGATTCTATTGATATCAATGATGTGAAAGATTGATGCACTCAATTGATTTGTTATTTGCCGGACCTTGTGTCCGGCATTTTTGTTTTTAATAAACAATCAATTTCACGGATTGCACTAGTCCGGTTTTTAATATATAATTTCAACGAAGCGGGTATGAACCTTGTCCGCCTCGACTATAAAAAAGAGTAGATCGACTGCGGCATTGACCGGGAGGAATGAAAATGAAAACGATATACCTTGCAGGAGGATGCTTCTGGGGAATGCAGAAATATATAGACGGCATAGGCGGTGTTGTCCGCACCGAAGTGGGTTACGCGAACGGACCGGATGGTTCCAAAGAATCTCCGACGTATAAAGACGTATGCGCTTCGAGCGGCCATGCAGAGACCGTAAAAGTAGATTACGACGAGAGGTTGACTGGCCTTGATAAGATCATCGAATATTATTTCATGGTGATAGATCCGCTGTCTGTAAATAAACAGGGAGAAGATTCCGGCATTCAATATCGTACCGGAATTTATTACACCGAAGACGAGCAGCTAAACGATATCAGATGCGTATATGATGCACAGGAAGCAAAGGCGGGGAAGAAGCTCGCTGTTGAGTTAGAGCCGATCAAGAATTTTTATTCAGCAGAAGAATATCATCAAAAATATCTTGAAAAGAACCCCGGAGGATATTGTCACATACCGGCGTCAATGTTTAAACCAAAAGCATAAGCTTATTCAAATACAGAGAATTACGGAAGGACGGTAGGATAATGATATATTTTCACTCGGATTACGGTCAGGGAGCGCATCCAAAGGTGATGGAGGCACTCAATAAAACAAACCTTGAATATACGGACGGCTACGGAATCGATCCGCATTGCGAAAGAGCAGCCGGAATTATAAAAGAACTTATCGGGATCGACGATTGTGAAGTCCATTTCTTCGTAGGAGGAACGCCCTGCAACGTCACACTGATATCCGCAGCGTTAAAACCATACGAAGCCGCTATTGCTGCCAGGACAGGCCATATTTACGTTCACGAGACAGGCGGAGTGGAAGCCACAGGGCACAGGATAGTAGCGTTAGAAGGCGTAAACGGTAAATTGACCCCTGACAATATCTCACAGGCTTACAGCGAATATCAGGACGAGCATACGGCGATACCCAAATTAGTTTACCTCTCGCAATCTACAGAAATTGGATCTATTTACAGCAAGGCAGAACTAACAGCCATACGCAATAAATGCGATGAATTCGGAATGCTGCTTTATATGGACGGTGCGAGGCTCGGTACCGCTTTAACGTCTTCTTCAAACGACCTTTCCATTCGCGATATAGCGTCAATGTGCGACGCTTTCTACATCGGAGGCACAAAAAACGGAGCGCTTTTCGGTGAAGCGCTCGTCGTTAAAAATGCTGCTGTGAACGACCATTTTCGCTGGATGATGAAGCGTCAGGCCGGTATTTTAGCAAAAGGCAGGCTGTTGGGCGTCCAGTTCGAGGCTCTCCTCGAAGGAGGCGAGAATAGCGTATATTATCAGATCGCAGAGCACTCCAACAGGCTGGCTTATAAATTAAGAGACGGGCTCTTAGAACTAGGCATCCGGTTTTACAGTGATTCACCGACGAATCAGATATTCCCGATATTGCCAAAAGAAGTGATCAACGAACTTCGCCGCGATTTCTTCTTCTATGACTGGGCATCTCCGGAGGGCAATATGCAGCCTGTTCGTCTCGTAACGTCGTGGGGGACAACCGATGCTGACGTTGACGCTTTCCTTGATACGCTGCGAAAGCTGATCTGAAGCTGAACGATAATAATATTTCGATCCTTTGCCGGCGTCATACGCCGGCTTCTTTTTTCATAAGATCAAAGGCAGCACCTATGAAGCCTAAAAACAGCGGGTGCGGTTTATTCGGACGCGACTTAAATTCCGGGTGGTATTGGACGCCAACGAAAAACGGATTCTCACTGAGCTCAACAGTTTCAACCAGTAAGCCGTCAGGGGATTGACCGCTGATCACCAGACCGGCCTCGCGCATAGGATCACGGTAATCGTTGTTAAATTCGTAACGATGCCTGTGTCGCTCGTAAATAAGCTCTTTCCCGTAACACTCCGCCATCTTTGTCCCCGGAGCAATGACGCACGGATAAGCGCCAAGACGCAGCGTACCTCCTTTATCGATCGTATCACTCTGGCCAGGCATAAAATCGATCACTTTATTCTTGCACTGTTCGTCGAACTCGCCGGAGTTCGCGCCGCTGATACCGAGCACGTTCCGGGCGTATTCGATGACGGCGATCTGCATTCCAAGGCAGATACCGAAATAGGGCAGAGAATGTTTCCGCGCGTATCCGGCGGCAAGGATCATACCCTCTATCCCGCGGCTTCCGAATCCGCCCGGGACAATAATTCCGTGAAGCCCGCCGAGCACCGAATCGACGTTGTCCTGCGTGATCGTCTCCGAATCGATCCAGTGGATCTTAATATGTGTGTTATGGAAATAACCGGCGTGACGCATTGCCTCTGCGACCGAAAGATACGCATCGTGAAGCCCTACATACTTGCCCACGAGCCCGATATGTACCGTATACGGCCTTGATTTTATACGTTTGACCATCTCCGTCCAGTCAGTAAGATCCGGCTCTTTCGCCTCTATCCCGAGCTCGCGGCATACGACGCGCGAGAAGCCGGATTTTTCGAGCATCAGCGGCGCTTCGTAAAGGTTAGGAAGAGTAATATTCTCTATCACGCAATCTTCCTTAACGTTGCAGAACAGAGCGATCTTTTTGAATATTGACTCCTCAAGCTCCTCGTCGCACCGAAGAACGATAATATTGGGATTCACGCCCATACCCTGAAGCTCCTTCACCGAATGCTGCGTAGGCTTCGTTTTATGCTCTTCCGAAGCGTGAAGGTAGGGAACAAGCGTCACGTGTATAAACAGGCTGTTTTCGCGTCCTACTTCGAGCGATATCTGCCTGACTGCTTCGATGAAAGGCTGCGATTCAATATCGCCGATCGTTCCGCCGATCTCTGTGATTACGACGTCAGCGTCCGAGTGACGTCCTACGCTATATATGAATTCTTTAATTTCATTAGTAATGTGGGGGATGACCTGCACCGTGGAGCCCAGATATTCGCCGCGCCGCTCTTTATTAAGCACGTTCCAGTACACCTTGCCGGTCGTCAGGTTCGAATATTTATTCAGGTCTTCGTCAATGAAACGTTCGTAGTGGCCGAGGTCAAGGTCTGTCTCTGCGCCGTCTTCGGTAACGAAAACCTCACCGTGCTGGTACGGGCTCATTGTCCCCGGGTCAACGTTTATGTACGGGTCAAGTTTCTGTGCCGCTACTTTTAATCCTCTAGCTTTTAATAACCTTCCGAGTGAAGCCGCGGTTATTCCTTTTCCGAGTCCGGATACGACTCCGCCTGTTACGAAAATGTACTTTGTCATGATCTTATCCTCCGTTCAGTCAAAAAGTCTTCTCATTATCTCGTGGTATGCTTCCTCCACACCGCCCAGATCACGCCTGAATCTGTCTTTATCAAGCTTCTTACCGGTCTCGCTGTCCCAGAGTCTGCACGTATCCGGGCTGATCTCGTCGGCAAGAATTATTGTCCCGTCTGACGTCTTGCCGAATTCGAGTTTGAAATCGACGAGCGTTACACCGCGCGATGCCCATAAAGCGCGCAGGATCTCGTTGACAGTAAATGCATATTTAGTGATCGTTTCGATCTCTGCGCGAGTCGCTATCCCGAGTGCTATGGCCTGATAATCATTTATGAGCGGATCACCGAGTTCATCGTTTTTATATGAAAATTCGATCGTCGGCTCTTCGAAAATTATTCCTTCCTGAACGCCGTAGTTTTTGGCAAACGATCCGGCTGAAATGTTGCGGACAATAACTTCGAGCGGTACTATCTTAACTTTCTTCACAAGTGTGTCGCGTTCGTTCAACTCACTCACGAAATGTGTAGGCACTCCCGCTTCTTCGAGTTTAGCCATTAGTATATTGCTCATACGGTTGTTTATAACGCCTTTTCCTATTATAGTTCCTCGTTTAAGACCGTTAAACGCAGTTGCGTCGTCTTTATATGAAACAATAAGCAGATCCGGATCATCCGTTGCATAGACCTTTTTAGCCTTACCCTCGTAGATCATATTGACTTTTCTCATAAACGATCAACTCCCTAAAATCTTTTAGTAATTGCAAATCATCTCTGAACTCTTAACTCTGAACTCTTAACTCTGAACTCAATATCGTGTCATCATCCGGTTCGCTTGCCATTTGCCATTCTTAAATCCCGCTGTTTCCGTAATTTGAAAGCACACGTGCCGAAGGATCGTTGACGTCGCATCCCTCCCAGCTCTTGTTTGGCATCCAGAAATCCGCGACCATTTCAGCGTTACCGGGATAATACTTTTCGAATATTTCTCGATACAGCAGAGATTCCTTCGTAAACGGTCTTGCAAAAGCATACTTAGAAGCCAATTTCTCGAATTCATTGTCCGTATACTTCTGCTCAGCGTACTCCTTGAGATAATCGACCATCGAATGTCCTACAGCATCAGAAAACGCCGCCTTTTCGCGCCAAAGTATCTCATCAGGCAGGTATCCGAGCCCCTCAAAAGCGCGGCGAAGCAGATATTTGCCTTTACCGTATTTATTCATCTTCATTTCCGGATCTATTGACATCACGTATCTGACAAAATCGAGATCTCCGAAAGGCACTCGCGCTTCTAAAGAGTTTACGGAGATGCATCTGTCGGCTCTCAGCACGTCATACATATGAAGTTCTCTGATCCGCTTTTCCGCCTCTTTCTGAAACGCTTCCGCATCAGGCGCGAAATCAGTATATTTATATCCGAAAAGTTCGTCCGAGATCTCGCCCGTGAGCAGCACTCGAATGTCTGTGTTTTCGTGTATCGCTCTGCAAACGAGGTACATGCCAATGCTCGCGCGGATCGTTGTGATATCGTACGTTCCAAGCAGTTCTATAACTGTTTCGAGCGAATCGATAACGTCCATTGGCGTCATAAATACTTCTGTATGCTCAGCTCCGATAAAATCTGCGACCATGCGCGCGTATTTAAGGTCGATCGCATCCTTGCTCATTCCGATCGCAAACGTCCTTATCGGTTTATGTTCTGTCTCGCTCCTGGCGGCAATTGCACATACCAGAGATGAATCGAGGCCTCCGGACAATAAAAATCCAACTTTTGCGTCAGATACGAGCCTTTTTTCAACACCGGCGATCAATCGCTCGCGGATTCCGGCGCAGACGTCGTCAATATCCGCGGATATTTTGCCCTCCGGAGCGGCAATATCGCAATATCTCACGAATTGACCGCCGCTGTAGTAGCAGCCAGGAGGGAAGGGCAATACTTTTTCGCATATGCCGACAAGGTTTTTAGGCTCGCTCGCAAAGATAATTGTCCCTTCTGCATCATATCCGTAATATAGCGGCCTTATACCGATCGGATCGCGGGCGGCAATAAATACGTCTTTTTCGGCGTCATATATTACGCACGCGAATTCGGCGTCAAGCTTTTTGAACATCCCGGTACCGTATTCTTTGTACATCGGAAGGATGATCTCGCAGTCGCTGTCGCTCTTAAAAGTGTATCCTTTCGCCTCCAGCGCATCGCGATCCTTCTTAAAACCGTACAGTTCACCGTTGCAGACGCATAAGCTGCCGTTTAGTTCGAAAGGCTGCATACCCGACGGGGTCAGGCCCATGATCGAGAGCCTGTGAAACCCCATCAAACCATTGCCCGCGCTGACGATTTTAGTCGAGTCAGGTCCTCGCGATTTCGTGCGAGCAAACCCCGCCATAAAAGCCTCTTTATCAATGACCTTTCCACTATATCCAATAATTGAACACATCGTGCACCTCTTAAGTAAATGGCAAATGGCAAGTTGCAAATTGCAATAGTTGCAAGTAGATAGTTTATCGTTCAAAATTATTCAACGTCCTGCAGCGCGTCGTATCCTTCTTCACCCGTACGGACTTTGACAACGTTCTCAACGTCGTAAACGAATATCTTGCCGTCGCCGATGTGACCCGTATACAGCACTTTCTTTGCCGTCTCTATCACGAGCCTTACAGGGACTTTGCTCACAACGATATCGATCTGGATCTTCGGCAGCAGATTGGCCTCGACCTGTACGCCTCTGTAGTACTCAGGCTGGCCTTTCTGAGCGCCGCAGCCGAGCACGTGCGTTACAGTCATTCCCGTGATCCCTATATCCATCATAGCGTTCTTGAGCGCCTCGAATCTGGGCTCTTTGCAGATTATCTCCACTTTAGTAAACTTAGGAGAACCGTCGTTGAAAACGGGCTCTTTCTTTACAGGCACTGCTTCCGCGACAGGTACGTCACCTGTGACAGCTAAGGCGCCGTCGTAACCGTAATCGACGCTTTCGACTGCAGGTACGAAATCTGCGTAAGCGCTCGGAAGACCGTGTTCAGTCTTATCGAGGCCCTTGATCTCTTCTTCTTTAGAGACCCGAAGACCGTTTGTCTTTTTGATAACAAAGAACGTAAGCGTCATCATCGCGGCAGTCCATGCGAGGATGGCAACGATTCCGAGCAGCTGGATACCGAGCAGTTTGAAGTTTCCTGTATAGAATAAGCCTTTAAGTCCTGCAGGAGCGTTCGGATTAGCAAGCAGCCCTACTGCGATCGTGCCCCATACGCCGTTCGCGAAATGTACACCTACTGCGCCTACTGGGTCGTCAATATGCAGTTTGATGTCGAGCAATTCTACTACTCCTACAACGAGCAGTCCGGAGACGAGGCCGATAACGGAAGCTCCGAGTGCGTCAACGGCGTCGCAGCCTGCGGTAACGCCCACAAGTCCGGCCAATGAGCCGTTTATGCACATGGATACGTCAGGCTTTCCGTTCTTGATCCAAGTGAATATCATAGTGGTGCAGGTGGCAACGGCGGGTGCGATCGTTGTCGTTACGAATATCGACGAAAGGGAAGCGCTGTCCCATGCTGCTGCGCCGTTGAACCCGTACCAGCCGAACCAGAGAATGAAGCATCCGAGAGCACCGAGCGTTATAGAGTGGCCCGGAAATGCATTGACCCTGGTCACTTTTCCGGCATTGTCCTTTATATATTTTCCAAGCCTCGGACCTACCATTATCGCACCGATCAGAGCCGTTATACCACCGACTGAATGGATCGCCGCAGAACCTGCGAAATCATGAAAACCCAGTTTCGCAAGCCAGCCGTTTGCGTTCCATACCCAGCCCGCTTCGATAGGGTAAACGAACAGCGAGATCACGCCTGAATAAATGCAGTAGGATAAGAATTTCGTACGCTCAGCCATCGAGCCGGAAACGATCGTCGCTGCCGTTGCGCAGAATACAAGGTTGAAAACGAACGAAGGTGCATTGCCGTTCTTTAAAAATCCGCCGAAATCTGTAAATATTTTGAGATTTGGTACTCCGATGAAGCCCAGCACGTAATCTTCGGCCATCATGAGAGAAAATCCGAGCAGTACGAAAACTACCGTACCGATGCAGAAATCCATGAGGTTCTTCATGATTATGTTGCCCGCGTTCTTAGCTCTGGTGAAGCCGGTCTCGACCATCGCAAAACCTGCCTGCATAAAGAATACGAGAGCTGCTCCGATAAGGAACCATACTCCGAAGACTTCGGAAGTGGCTGTTTCCTGAATTAATTGAGTGATAGAATCAGTGACCATACTATTGTACCTCGTGCCGTATAGATCGGTTATTATTGTATGATTTTGAGAAGTTTATTTAACGCTGAACAGTATGTCTGCGTAAGTCGGGAAAGGCCAGTAGGATTTGGCTGTTACAGTTTCGGCTTCATCGCAAAGGACCCTGAGCTCGCACATGATCGGAAGAACGGTATCGCGAAGCATTGCGGACTCTTCGATAACGCCACCGGCGTCATGAACTTTGATGATCGCATCAGATAGTTCATCGGTCTTAACAGCGATC
>JAEEGL013742363.1_pt1 | contig 15952 bp, 12 predicted proteins | sample 9134231 | NCBI WGS metagenome assembly JAEEGL01 (sample SAMN16246548, study PRJNA631951) | gut metagenome | biome: gut microbiome; feature: rumen; material: fiber-attached | host: Bos | place: Iran: Karaj | collected 2018-10 | reverse complement strand
GATTGGGGATTGGGGATTGGGGGTTGGGGGTTGGAGATAGGGATCCTTCCCCAGTGGATATGCCGTTATAATGGATCAGGAGGTACAGCAACCCGTTTTAAAAAAAATTTTTATTTTTTGAATTTTATTTCCATTTTCTTTAATTTCTTTTTCATTTTCTATTTCTTTAATATTTTTCAGCTCCCTGTGGTCAGGATATTTTCTATTAATTTCTTCATAAGAATTTAATATTTGAATTGTTTTATTTATTTTATCTATTTTAATATCATATTCACATATAATTGAATTTGTAATTAAAGAAACAATTTCAACATTCTTTTTATTTTTTTGAATTCATTCTTTATTTATTTTAAGAATTTTTTTTAGACTCTGAGTTTGAGAAAATTTCTTTTTTATTATCTTTATTAATTTTAAGAATATTTTTTATAATTATAGAATTTACGTTTGAAAAAATTTCTTTTTTATTATTTTGATTCCTATTATTTTTATTAATATAGACTGAGAACTAAAAATATTTTTTGAGAAATCAGATTTCTGAAAAATATTATTTATTAAATCTGATTGATCTTTCACATCCATAGTTTCATTAATAATATTTTCATAAACTCCTAAATATTCTAATATTATTTTTTTCAGATTTTGATTTTCAAAAGGAACAATTTCTTTAATAAAAAAAGAAGAAAATGGGAAAAATAATAAATCTTCTTCTACCTGAAACTCAGAAATAGCAGATAATTTTGCATTATTATTATTTTTTTCATTCTTTAAAACTTCAAATAATACATTTCAATATCCTTCTTTATATTTTATAAATCCTTTCTCAACATCTTCTTCGAGACTAAAAGATAAATAAGTTCTTGAATACATCATAACTTTAGGTTTAAATTTATTTGAATTTACTTTTTTATTATATAATTCCTCAATTATTGTCATTTCATCATTTGAAATATTTGAACCTCTAAATAAACATGTTGTATCTTTATATTAATATTTTTTTAACCCAGAATATAATATTCATATAAAAGTATTATATTGTTGATTTTTTAATTGCATTAAATTCCAATTGAAATTTGAAAAAAGATGATTCAAAAGTATAAACTCTTGCCCAACATTTGTCTATTATTTCATCAGAAATATTTCCTGATTTGATTAATTTATACATTAATTCATCCACATTTTCATATTAACCAAAATTTTTCAATAAAAATATATTAAAACTATTAATTTTTGAATGACTTATTTTTTGATTTTCCATCATTTTTTTAGATAAATAAGGGAATATTAATTGTTCACTTTTTTCATTATATTCAAAACTAAAACAATTATTATAATCTTTTGGATTTTTTATAATTCACCTCTGATAATTTCTAATTGTACATGTTCTAAATATTTGTTTAATAGATTTTCAAATTCTTCAAAATTTGATGCAATATTTTCAATATTAATTAATTATTATTTAAATCTTCTTAATATTCGTTTAGAAAAAGATTAATCTTAAAATCTTTATGATTTGTAAATATAATATGAATTGGTCTTTAAAAAGTTTTAAATAATCTCCAATTAATTTTCCACTTATTATTATAATAATAATATCAAATTTGATTGATTTCATTTTTTCGAATAATGAATTATTTCTGTAAATTGTTCAATAGTAATTCTATATTTACTATTTATTTCAGAACAATAACTTTGATTTTCTCCATTATTTATATTTGGTCTACCTAAAAAAAAGTTTTTGTCATGTTTTATACTTATACCAGAACATCCCATTTTTTTTTTATTTTATTTATTGAAATTTTTTTCATTAGGTTTTTTAAATATATATTTTTATTGAATATTTTTTAATTATTTATATAAGTCTATTTTTTAATATTTATTTTTAGTTGAATGATATTTAATTCATATATGATATTATAATAATTTAAATTTAGTGTTTTACATATTTAATTTTTGGTTTATCTGTATGATCTTTTTTTAAAGTTTTAGATTTATGCCTTTGAATTTTAAATCGATTTATTGGTTGATTTAATTCTTCATTTTCATCATATCCACCAATTGTTCCAACATAATCAAAATAATTATTGTCCTCCTTTTAAAAAGAAAATATTCAAGGAAGAACAAGAAATAATTACCAAAATTTTCAATGTCAATATATTAATATTTCAATTAGACAATTTAATCCCAGAACATCAATTAAATAAGATTCCCAGTAACTTCCTCTAAATAAATTTAATCATTGAAATAAGAAAACCAAATATGGTCAAGTTGATTCACAAATTAAAGGAAGAGAGACTTTAATTAATATATTAAATGAGGAAAAAGTTGATTTATTAAAAAAATTTCAGATATAACAATAATTCAAATGAATTTATATCATTAATTCATTTTTTTGATATATTAAAAAATTAAAATTCAGTTCTTAAAAAAAAATTCTTTGTTTAATTGAATTAGGCATTAAAAAACATAAAGAAAAAGAAAAAAATAAATTTCATGCAGAAAAAAATTTTCATAAAATTACAAAAGAATTAAAATTAAATTCAAAAAGAAAAAAAAAGAAATACAAAAACAAGAAAATTTCCAAATTAATAATATTTAATCAAATTTAAATTCAATATCAATTAATTATAAAGATAAAATTCAAAATTTAGAAGAGATATTAAATATAAATGATCTATTAGACTCGGAAGAAAAGAAGGAAGTAATCATATATATATTTATATGAATAACTCATTTATATTCATTATAAAGTAAAAGAAATGAATAATATAAGTATAAAGAAAATGAAATTCCTAAAGAGATAAATAGGATTATTGTATGGATTAAAAAGAAAGATAATTAGGAGTAAGAATTAATAGAGAAAAAAGAAAAGAAAAAATAGATAATAATTAAATATTTATTTAATATTAATAAATATGTTTATGTTTTAATAAAAAATATCGAATTTCCATTTTTTTTTTAAATTTTTTTTGCTCATTCCTTATATCAATCTTTTCTACTATTTATTGTTTTTTTAAATTATTTATTATTTTATTTATTAATTTCTTTTTATTATATCTTTTCCATTTCTTTTCCTTTATTTTCTTCTTCATATTGAAATATTGTATCATTATCATTTAATATTAATATAAATGATATTATATTTAAAAATCCTCCTATTAAAAAACAAATTCTATAAGGTATATTCAATAATTTAGTTTGATAATATTTAGATGTTGTAAAAGCTGTCATTGATGCTATTATATTTGAAATTGTAGCAAAAAGACCATTAATTCCTATTAAAATTATACTATTATTCATTCCAAAAACATGCATGATATGTGGATTCATTGTTGTTAAAAATCCACTAAATATTATATACATTAAAAAATTCAAAATCACAAACATTAATTTATCATCTATAAATAGTGCAAAACTAAATGAAATTACCCCATTGAAAAAGATTAAAAATTTTAAAATTATAGATGTTCCTATTTTATCTGATAAATAACCAAATAAAGGACTTATTGTAACCAAAGAAAGTGAATTTATTATACCTAAATATTGTAATATTTTTCCATTTATTCCTATTAAAGCACCAAAAGTCCTTGCTATTGCTACAATAAAATGTTGATTAAATGTAGAAAAAAAAGATATACAACATATTAATAAAAATCTTTTACTTTTTATTGCATATACAACTGAATTTTCATTTTCCTTATTTATATAATTAGATTCAATTAAATTTTCACTTCTTTTTTCTCTATATTCTTTATCATCATTATATTTTTTCATTAAAATCATAGAAATTATTCTTAAAAATGGGAAAATTATTATACATAGTATAAAATATATTTGTATATTTTTACATATTTTCTCAGGATAATAAATTTCATTTTTTTTTGGATTTAGTGTATAACCTTTTTTATTTATTATTTTTTCTCCTAAAAATTTAAAAAATGCCATTGAAATTATATTAGGGATCATAATTGATGAACTAATTAAACCTTTTCTTTTAGGTTCATACATAATTAAATTTTTAGTGTAAGGGATTGAAACACCATTTCCAAAACCCATTAGACATATTAAAATATAAAAAATATATATATTTTGTTGAATATAATATCCTATTAAACTTATAAAAATCAAAAAAGAACCTAAAATTAAAGTTGAATGAAATCCAATTTTTTTTTCCAGAATCCCCGCTATAGGCCCTGCTATTTTGGTTGAAATTTGGTTAATTGGATTAAAAAAAGTACCATAATGCATTGTTACAAAGCTTTGTTTTAAATGAATGAATGATGTTATATATACAGATAATCCTATTATTGTAGTCATTGGAAAATTACTTAAACTAAAAATAACTGCTCCTATCAAAGTTTTTATAAATTTTTTTTTTATTTCTTTTTTCATTTTGCAAATTTTTTATTATTATAAATATGAGATATGTATATATTATGATATTATTTAAATATTTATTAATTGATAATATTAAAATTAATGTTTAAAATTAAAATAAATAATTAGAAATGTCAAATGAAAATTTTATGAAAATGGATTTTTCATTAAACACAATTAAATACACAAAATTTGAAAGAAAAATAAGAGATAGTATATTTTATATGTATTTCCTTTTATTAAAAGACACTGATTCAAGTTTATTTTTAGAATCAATTAGTTTAGTCTTTCAATATTTACAAATATTGTATTATCCATTTGACTCTTATGTAAAATATATCTTAATTATAATTTTTATTTTAGTTTGTAGTAGAATGGAAGAAAGAAAAAATTTATAATCGAATTAGTAGTATTATAAAATACTTTAATATTATATCTTTTGCTTCAGGAAACAAATCAATGTATTTAACAATTTTTTATTTTTCAGCATTATTGAATTTACTTTTATCAGTATTAATAATATATATCTTAATTAAATTTTACAAAAAAGAATATAATATTAATTATCCAATAAAAATATTAAAATCAATACTTCCTCATACATCAACAACTTTTTTTCTTCCAATTGTTTTCTGTTTTTTAAGTAGTTTAGATTGTACAGAAACACATACAAGTTTATATTCAAGTGATTTAAAATGCTATACAATTCTATATTATATAAATGGAGGAATAAGTATAATTAGTATATTTCTATTTATTCCAATTAATATTTTAAATTTAATGATAGGTTATGACTATACTTTAGTTGGTAATTCAAATTGTAGTTCAAAAAATACATCTAAACCTGAAGTTTTTTTTGCTATTTCTAAATTTTTCATTTCTGTGATTTTCGTTGGATTTAATGGTAATTTAAAAATTCATTATTATTTAATTTTTTCATGTAATTTTTTTGGTTTAAATTTAGTAATTTTAAATTTTGTTTATCCTAGATTTAATAATTATACTTTAATTTTTATGAATAAATTTCTTTCACTAACCTTCTTCTGGGCTTCTTTTGTGTTATTTATAGGAAGAATTACAATAAATAATAAATTTGATGGTTGTTTAGCAATTTTTTTCATTATAGAACCAATTTTTTGTTTAATTTTACTTAGTTCTAGAAAAAATATTCAAAATAAATTAATGGATAGAATAGGAAGAGAAGAATCTTTTCAAGATATGCTAAATCAAATTCAAAGTTTTACTTATTTAATAGATAATAAAGAGAATTATAGAAATGCATTTGTTTTATTGAAAGGATATATTAGTGTATATGAAGAATCTTGTCCAATTCAAGAATGTCCTTTAAAAAAATATATAAATTGTATTAAATATGGTAATAATGGAAATGCTTTTTTATTTCAACATGTTGAATTTTTATATTCTAATTGTTTAACTAGATTTCCAAATCAATTGGAAGTTAAATTTGCTTATGCTTTATTTTTAATTGAAAGAATGAATAAGAAGAAACAAGCTGGAGAATTACTAAAAGGAATTGATGAACTTAGTCCTTCAATAGAAGAACAATTTATTATTTATAGATGTAATAAAATAATAGAAGATGATTTTTATGATATTAGAATTGATGATGATAATAATTTAGATTTGATTAAAGATTTAGAATATAAAAATTTAAAAACACAATTAATAAATTTAATCACCAATGCTTCTAATTTATATATTGATTTTTGGACTCAATTATTTGCTTCTCATTCAAGTGGTAATGAGGATTTATCAAAATTAAATGAATGTGGAACTGAAATTAATGTTCTCATTGATGAAATCAATTTGATATTTGAAAAAATGCAAAAATTAAAAAATGATGATTATGAAATAACAAAAATTTACTTTGATTTTATAAATGATATTTTAAATGATAAAGAAAAAGGATTAAAACTTAAAACTTTAGAAGAAGATATAGGAGAAATAATAGAGCTTCCTAAAGAAGATGAGATATTTAATGTAAATCCAAATTCATTATCCACAAATGATAAATATCAATATATAGTAGTATCGGCAATTCATGATTCTTTTGGTATAATTACAAATATATCTTTAAGTGTTTCTACTATTTTTGGTTATGAATATAAAGAATTAGTTGGGAAATCACTTGATATAATTATGCCTGAAATTTTTCATAAAGAACATAAAAAGACATTATTTAATACTTTAAATGAATATAAAAAAGAAGAAATTGAATTTTCAAATAAAAATAAAAATAAAAAATATAAAGAAGTGTTAACTTTCGGAATAAACAAATCAAAATATTTGATGGAATTATTATTAAAAACAAAATTAATTCAAACAGAGAATGATGAATTATTTTTTATTGCTTCAATTTCAAAAAATCAATCATTTTTTCATACAAATCAAAATAAAGATGAAAATCGTTTTTTATATGTTTTAACTAATAAAAATTTATATATTCAAAATTTTACTGCAAATGCAGTTTCATCTTTAGGTTTAACTTCATCTGTAATTAATAATAAAATTGAAATTTCCTTTTTTATCAAACAATTTTATCAAGATTTTTTACAAGTGGCAATTAAAAGTGATCATAATTTAACACCTGAACAAAAATTAAAAATTAAAAAAAAAATACTTTTAAGAAAATATAGGAATCCTATAAATATAAATTGGAGAAAATTAGATTTTTTTGAATCAAGATATATTTCTACTAAATTTGATGCTAAAAGTTCTCTTCTTGGAAAAGAGTATAAACATGAATGTGATAATTTTAATGATTATTTTACATTAGTTTTTAATGAAGTAAAAATAAATGAAAAAGTTATAGGATACTTATTTAGATTTGAAAAAATAATTTTAAGTTTAAAAGGAATTGACACTACTCTTCTTCCTTCAAAAACTTTGGCAAATAGAAAATCATTTAATAAAATTAGAACAAAATTCGAAAATCCAATTCCAAAAAGGAAAAATTATTCAAATGATTTATTTTTATTATCAAATGAAAAATCATCTTCATCTTTTACAATTAATAAAAATTTTATTCCAAATTCAACATTCAATTTTGAATTAGATATTAATAATTTAACATTTAAAGGAAATGATGAAATTAAAAGCAATAATTCCCTAATTGAAAAAATGAAAGAAATTGTAACTCAAGAATTAGATAAATTAAATAAAAATACAGGAAAAGATGAAGAAAATGAAGAAGAAGAAGAAGATGAAGAAGATGAATGTTCTTCTGAAAAAACATCTTCAAATAATTCATCGTCTTCATATCATAATGAAAATTTAGTAACAAATTTAAATGAAAAAATAGAACCTTCTGATAAATTTAAAAATAATAGTTTAGGAAAATCTAGAACAGAAGATGAATATTATAAAATAGATTTTACAAAAATTAAATATTTAAAATATGATTTTAAAAAACATGCTTTAAACGAAGTGAAAAATTGGGAAAGACTTTCTTTAATAGAAATAAGATTAAACGAAGGAAAAAAAGAAGAAGAAAAAGATGAAAATATAAAAAATATAGATATATTAAATTCAATGACTTTAAATAAAAATCAAGATATTAATATGATAATAGGAAACGATAATTTTCAAGATATTAATTTAATAAAAGAAATTGAAAATGCTTTAAAAAAACAAGAATCTCAAGAAAGTATTTCTTTATTAAATAAAATGTCATGTTTTGTTTTTATTTTATTTATTTTTATGGGAGGATTAAGTTTATATTATATTATTTATTCTTCAAGTCTAGTGAGAAAAATGGGAAATCTAGTTACCAATACATACAGATTATTAATTTTTAATAGTATAGGACCTTATTATGTAAGAGAATTAACATTATTAAATAATGAAAATTATACTTTAATACCCTCCAAATCCTCAAGAGATGATTATATAAATAAAGTATTAAATAAAACTTTTGAAGTATTTCAAGAATATCATTCTCTTTTAACTATTACAAATTCTTATAATTTAAAATTAAAAAAAAAAATAAAGAAAAATTAGAAGAGAAATTGGAGATACAAAATATTCAAAATGATTTTTCCATTAAAACAACAAAAACTTCTATGCAAAGTGCATTTATTGAGTCAAGTGCTTCTTTATTTAATATAGCTAATAAAAATATTAGTGAACTTATTCCAACTGAACAAAATATATTTTTTTATTTAAAAAATTCATTGAATATTTTAACTAATGCTTATTATACTCTAGGAGAAATTTATATGGAAGAATTAAACAATTTAATCCAAAGAATTCAAATTAAATTTATCATTGGATATGTTTTTATACTTTTAATTTTAGTTTTTATTTATTTTATAATTACATATGCTTATAATAAAGTATCAAAAAAAAAAGAAAGTTATATTGAAGTTTTTTTTGAAATTGGAATTTCTGTTATTAAATCTTCCCTTGAAAAATGTGAAAATTTTCAGAAAAAATTAAAAAATGATAATGAAGAAGAAGATGTTTCAATTTTGTATGAAGATTATAATAAAGATAATTTCATTAAAACAAATCAAAAAACTCATGAAAATTATTCAAAGATTAATAATTCAAGAAAAAGAAATTCTCAGTTATCGAAAATATTTAAAATTAGATTTGGAGTTTTCTTAATAATGGTTTTATTTTTTTTCACTTTTATTTTTGTTATATATTATTTATATCTTGAAAAAATTTTAATAAATGAAAAATATTTCCAAAATCAAATAATAATGGAAAATGCATTTTATATAGTTTTTAATTGTTTAAGAGAATATCTTTTTGATACAAATTCAACAGTTAGATTAATAAAATCCCAAAATATATTATTAAGAGATTTGGAAAAAATTTATGAAGTAAGAAGAGATTCAATGAATTATATGAATGAACATAGAAAATCATTACCATATAAATTTATTGATAAATATAGGGAAATAAACGAGAAAAGTCCATGTGATTTTAAAACAGAAGAATATTTTGATAATTATGAAGAATGTATGAATTATATAAATGGAGCAACTCAATATGGTTATACTATCATGAATTCTTATTTTGTTGAAGAAATAAGATTTGCAAAAGAACTTTCTGTTGTTATTCTTGATTCAAATAAACCAATGAATAATTTAACATTAACTGGAACTACATATGGACAATCTCTTTGGCCAAAAGATCAAAAAGAATTACAATTATACATTCAAAATGATCCTATCAATTTTTTTAATTATCCAACTGTAAATGAATTAAATATTGTAATGTCAAATTTATTAATCCCTTATCTTATGATTTTAAAACAAACTACCATTGATGTATTAACAAAATTTTTAAATGAAGCTTATATAAAATTTATTATTATGATGTGTGCTTATTTAATTTGTATTTTTTTATTGTTTTTATTTGTTTGGATTCCTTTTGTCAGAAAATTAAATTCTATCATTTATAAAACAAAAAATATGCTTTCAATCATTCCAAAAGAAGTTTTGGCTTCTATTTCGAATATTGAAAAATTATTAGATATCAAAATAATGCCTTCAAATTCAATTAATAAAAATCCAAACCAATAAATTTGTAAATTCTCAATGTAATTAATATTTTCTTCATACATTCAAAATAATATTATATAAACAATAATTAAATTGAATACAATAATAAATAACAATAAAAAATTATTTTATAATACAAATAAAAATATTAAATAAAAAAAATTCAAAAATTATTTTTTAATGTCTTAAAACATTAATTAAAATATCCATTATGAATTGTTTGAAAAAATAATGATTTAAACCTATATTATCATTTTAATCAAAAATATATTTTTTTATTATTTAATGAAATCTTCTCAGAATTTCCTATTTTTCTTTTATAAATGCATACACTTCACAAATTGTTTTATTTATTTTTATTAATAAAAAATAATAAAGAAAAAAAAATTTATATTTTATTTTATATTAATCATCTTATTAAATCTTCAAAAAAAGAAAATATAAATTCTTCTTTTTAAACCAATATTTTTTTGAATAAAAACAATATAAAAGATTAAAAATAATTAAAATATTAAATAATAACATAAAAAAGTAGAAATATTAAATAAAATCTTTTGAATAAAATATGAATAATAAAAAAAAAAGTAATAATAAATGTCGGACATAGAAAATAACAAAGAAGAAGAAGATATTCATTTTTTCCAATCAATCCCCATTTCAAAGAATCCATCAGAATCAATAATTACTGAAAAAAGAGAAGAGAAGACAGAAAAAATAAATCAAACAACAAAAGAAGAATTGATAGACCCTACAACATATTATAAAAATTTTATTCGTGATCCAGGAATAGAAGGAAGAAAAGCAAGTAGAGTTTTATTTGTTCGACATTTTAATAATTGGATAAAAGCAGTTTTAATAAATAAATATACTCATTTATTAGGATATGATTTATCAGTTCTTGACTTAGGATGTGGAAGAGGAGGAGATTTAATTAAATTTTTTCAAACTAAAGTTAAATTATATGTTGGTGCTGATATTTCTGAAGAAAGTTTAAAAAATGCAATGGAAAGATTAAAAAAAATTAAAACTGAAAAATTCAGAGATAATTTTTATGTGAAATGTTTTTTTATTACTGAAGATTTAAGTGAACCCAATAATCATTTAATGGAAAAAATTAATAGTGCTTTTAGATTTGATTTAGTAACTTGTAATTTTTCTCTTCATTATCATTTTCAAAATGAACAAAGAGTTAGAACTTTTTTACTTAATGTAGTTACAAGATTATGTGATGGAGGATATTTTATTGGAACTATAATTGATGATAATGTTATTGTTAAAAGATTAAGAAATAGAAAATATAAAGGAAATTTATATATTGATGATAAATTTAAATTTGGAAATGATTTTTATTTTTGTCAATTTTATCAAAAACATTTTCATAAAAAAGATGGTCCTTATGGAATTAAATATGGTTTTTATTTAGAAGATTCTTTAGATAAAAGAGATGAAATTGGACAAATTAAATCTGTTAAAGAATATTTAATCATTTTTCAAGAATTTGTTAATTTATGTAAAGAATATGATTTATATCTTGTTGAAAAGAAAAATTTCTTGGATTTTTATCAAGAAAGTTTAAAAAGTGGTCAATATAGAAAATTATTTAATAAAATGGTTCATTTAAATAGTGATTCAATAAGTCAACAATGGGAAATTGTACAATTATATAGAATTTTTGCTTTTAGAAAAGGAAAACAATTTGTAAATAATGAAAATAATCAAAATAAACATTTTAAATATATTCCATTTTTAAATCATACCACAATTCCTTTTAATAATTATGAACCCGAACTTATACAATCTTCATTTAAATAATATTCTTCTATATTTCATAAATTAAATTATAAATTTAAATAATTTAAAAAAATCTAATATTATATATTTTTACAACTTTAAATAATTTATAAAAAAATGGAACCATGGGATAATTATGAGTTTGATAAAATATTGTATCAAAAAAATTATATTGCTTTATATAGAGTAATAGAAAAATCAACATTAAAACCTAAAATACTCAAAGAAATTAATAAAAAAAAATATAAGAATTTTCATGGAAAAGATTTTGATGAAACATATAATGATATGATTTTTACAGAAGAACCATGGATATCAGAGAAATATATTAATATAGATGATGATTTCATTTATCTTTTGTTGGATTATAATTATATTAGCTTAATGAAATATTTAAAATTAATTGAAAATCCACTTTCTGAAGATGAAGTAAAAGAAGTTTTAATTAAAATAAATAGAAATTTAAAAGCGATCATGCAAAACAATCCAAATTATAAATTAGATAAATCGAATATTTATATATTATTAGATACAATTGAAAATTTAACAGTACAATTACTTGGAGAAAAAACAACAAACCAGATAAATGAAGTAGCTTCAATTGAAGAAATGAATACTTTAGGAAAAATAATATATTATATGCTATTTAAAAATGAAGAAGAGATTTCACAACCAAAAAAAAATATAATTGATATAAAAAATAGAATAAATTCAATCAGAGATTATAATTTAAGAGAAACACTTAAAAAATTATTATTCAAAGGTTTAACTTGGGAAGAATATTTTAGCAATCCTTGTTTTAAAAAAAAAAAGAAAAAAGAAGAATATGAGTACGAAAAATTTAAAACAAAATGTAATATTCATAATAGAAAAGTATATTATTATTGTGAAGACTGTAATGAAAATATTTGTGATGATTGTAACGATGCCCACAATGGACATAGAATCATTAGTTTTTGTAACATTGGATTAAATGACAATGAAAAAAGAAAAATAGAAAAATTAATTCAAGAAATAGAAGAAAATATTAAAAATCTACAAAAAAAAAAAGATGAAATTGTGAAAGCCTTCAAAAAAATTGAGAAAATTGAACAAAAAGAAAAAAGAAATATATTTCAAAGCAATGAAAAACTGAATTATAAAAATTATTATTTTCATAAATTAGAAAAAATTAGAGAAAAGACAAAAATAAACAAATTTTATGAAATAACAGATTATACTTTAACAAAAAATATAGGTGAAAATAGAATTTTAGCAAATTTTAATATTACAAATGATTTAATAAAAAAGCCAATTAAAATTTCATATATGGAAAATTATGAAGATCAAAAAGAAATTTTTATTGACGGTTTTGAATATAAAGTAGGAGTAAGACAGCAATATATGAAACATTCATTTCCAACAGCAAAAAATTATTTAATTGAATATAATTATGATATAAATGATTTTACAGATTGTAGGAATCTTTTTGCTTATTGTCAAATAGATAAAATAAATATAATAAATTTAAATTGTACACCAGTTATTAATATGAGTGGAATGTTTGCTTATTGTTCACAATTAAAATCAATAGATTTTTCTAATTCATTTGCAGATAATTTACAAGATACATCATCAATGTTTTATAAATGTGAAAATTTAACTGAGATTAATTTATCACATTTAAATTTGAATAAAGTTGAAAATATGAGTGAAATGTTTAGTGAATGTCATTCATTAAAATATGTTAATTTTTCTAATTCAACAACTGATAATCTGAAAGATATGAGTGATTTATTTAATAATTGTTATGAATTAGAAAAAGTAGATTTAACTAATTTTAATACTTATAATGTTATTTATATGAATAATATGTTTTATCAATGTTATAAAATAAAAGAATTAGATTTATCAAGTTTTAATACTTCTAAAGTTGAAAAGATACATAATATGTTTTATAAGTGTCATTCTTTAACACATTTAGATATATCTAATTTTAAAGTAAATAAAGTCAAAAATATCAACAGTTTATTTTTGGAATGTAAAAATTTATTATATTTGGATTTATCGAACTTTGTTTCCATTAAATATAATGTTGAAATAAATAATATGTTTAAAGATTGCAGTTCTTTAAAATATTTAAATTTATGTAATTTTGAAGCGAGGAGTATAAAAAAAATGAAAGAAATATTTAAAGGATGTTCTTCTTTAATATATTTAAATATAAGAAAATTTGATTTTTCTTATGTGAGAGATGATAATTTATTAAAAGACATTTTTAAAAATGTGAATAGAGATTGTATAATTATTTATGACAAAATGGATATAAAAATTTTCAAAGAAAAAATCGGTTTTTAAAATTTATATATTTTTAAATTGATATATTTGTTGTAGGAAGTTAATTAGTCAGTAAGTAAGTTTAAAAATCTTTTTAATTAGTTTAGTAAATTTGCCCAACAATTAGACTCATATTTAATAAATAAATTAAAAATAAAAAAATTCAATTTTATAATTTTTTCTTCCTTCTTTTTAACTTTTCCAATTTAGTTAAATTTATTATAAAAATTTTGATGAAATGATGTTTTATTATCTTTATTCTTTTCTTTCATATTTTTTTTAATCATTTTTATAATAGTAAAATAATTCAATGATTTCTAAAGTAATAATTTTTTCAGTCTTTCCATCTGATTTCTTTTTTTTTCATTTAATATCTTATCTCTTGGTTTTTTCAATGTTGATATTATCTTCTTTTTACATAAAACATCAACATACCAACTATATATTCTATCTTTTAATCTATTTTTAAATTTATCATTTATATTATATCCTTCTTTTTCTCCTAATTCTTTTAATAATATATCTTTTGTTATAAGCACTAGAAGGAATATCTTCTGTATCTAATATTTGTTTTATTCTTTTATCATACATTGTTAATTTTTCTTTAAAAATATATTCATATTTCTCCTTTAATTTTAATAATCTACATACTAAATAAGTCTCTAAATCTGGTAATCCTAATGCTATTTTTAATCTACTATTATTAGTGCTTATTGGTAATTTTAATAATTTCTTTATGTTTGTCAGAATTACTTATTTATTCTATTAATCCAAGATTTTTGAGCTATGAATGCTGGCAAACCATATAATAATCTTGATTTATGAAAGTATCCAAATATTAAAATAATAGATTTAACTCTACAATATTTTTTATTTAAAATATAATTTCTTGTAAAATATTCTCCTATTTCTTATCAATATTACAAACATGTTTATTTATTTTCATTTTATCATTTATTGTTATTCCTAAATATTTATATTCTTTTATAATAGGATATCCTTCTATTTCTATTCTATCTTCATTTTCTTTTATTATTATTATTCCACTTTTCTTTTTATTTACCTTTATTCTTTAATTCAGTCCATCTCTCTATTTTTTTAAATACATAATACATTTAATAATTGATTTATTCCTTTACATAATATACATAAATGATCAGCATAAGCTAATATTTCGTATGAATTTTGATTTAATTCTTTATTAAAAAAAAGCACTAGTTAGTTAGTTAGTTTAATCCTGCAAGTCGGCTCATATTTTTTATTAATTATAATTAAACTAAGAGGGAATAGTAAACGTAGTTAGTTAGTTAGTTTAGTCCGGGAAGTCTGCTCGTATTTTATATTAATTAAATAAAAAAAAGAAGAAACCCAAGCATCTTAATAATATTAATTTTCCCCAAATATAACAAGTATCATCTTATTCATCTTTCTTATTATATTCTCCAAATTTAATTAATTCTCTAATAAATTTTTTAATTTCTCTAATTCCTTTATTATCCTTTTTCTTTTCTTCTTTCTTTCCGGAATAATTCTTAGAATAAAATATATTCAAAACTTTCTAATAAATTTAAATTTTTTGTTTTTTTATCTAATCCTTCTAATTCATTCTTTAATTTATTTCTTAATTCTTTCATTATCTCACTTTCATTTATAACATGTTTAATGTTATCATCTTCTTTAAAAAAAAAAGCGTTAGTTAGTTAGTTAGTTAGTTAGTTAATGTCCTGCGAGCAGGCTCATATTTAATAATTAAATTAAATAAAAAAAAAAAGAAACCCAAGCTTCATAGTTTATTCATCTATTTTATTGTTAGTTTTTCCAAATTTGAAGTACATATCTTTTATAAATGTTTTAATTAATTTTATGCCTTTATTATCTTTTTTCTTTTTTTCCTTTTTTTCAGAATAATTTTTAGAATAATAAAAGTATTCTATTTT
>JAEEGL013357772.1_pt1 | contig 15952 bp, 12 predicted proteins | sample 9134231 | NCBI WGS metagenome assembly JAEEGL01 (sample SAMN16246548, study PRJNA631951) | gut metagenome | biome: gut microbiome; feature: rumen; material: fiber-attached | host: Bos | place: Iran: Karaj | collected 2018-10 | reverse complement strand
AGGCAGATAAGCTTTGATCAGCATTTCCGTCACCGTGACCAGGCTGGCCACGATCACGATATAGGCGGGCAGGCGTACCTGGTCCGGGATCACCTTCCGCAGGAAGCTGATAATCAGGTTGCTCAGCACCAGCACCGCCAGGGTGCTCAGGCCCATGCCGATGCCGTTGGCTGCCTGGGTGGAAACTGCAAGTGCCGGACACATGCCGAGCATGAGCACCAGCACGGGGTTTTCCTTGACCAGGCCGTTCCAGAGGCGTTCGATATACTGTTTCATCTCAGTTGCCTCCCTTCAGGGCCGTTTCGTAGAAACTGAGGCCAGCATTCACCGCGTTCGTCACGGCATTGGAGGTAATGGACGCGCCGGTAATGGCGCTGATCTCGTTCTCTGCCGCAGCCGCTCCCTTGACCAGGGTCAGGGTTCCGCTCTTGCCGTTGAACTGGTCCTTGAAGTCAGGTTCCGTGGCTTTCATGCCGAGGCCGGCGGTCTCCGCGATCTGGGTAAAGGAAATGCCGGTGATCTCCCCTTCGGGCGTCAGGCCCAAGGCAAAGGTGATCTGTCCGCCAAATCCCTTGGCGCTCACGCTCAGGGCGTATCCAACCACTTCGTCCCCGTCTTTCCCGACATAGCAGGCATTGATATGGCCATCGCCCTGGTCGATCCCCTCGTCCCCGAGGATATCCTTAATCTCATCGGGAATAGCCAGGGAAGTTGCCTTCGGGCAGACCTCCCGGTAGGCGACGGAAGCGGCGAAGACTTCCTGTTCTTCGATCTTGTCCTTAGTTACGGAGAAGACACCGCTCAGGGCCACGCCGGCGATCGCCGCGATCAGCGTCAGGGCGATCACGGGTTTCGGGATCCGGAAAGGCTCCTTGCTGGTTTTCCGGGTTTTGCCAACCTTCCGGTAGGCAAAGGGTTTCTGCACGATATAGGTATCGATCAGTGGGGTGCACACGTTGCCGATAATAATGGCATAGCTGAAGGAATCCGCCGTGGAACCGTTCAGGCGGAACAGGCCGCCCAGCACACCGATCATGCATCCGTAGATGAACTGGCCCAACCGGCTCACGGGGCTGGTCACATAGTCCGTTGCCATGAAGAAGGCACCCATGACCACACCGCCGCCGCACAGGTGCGCCAGCAGGAAGCCGGGTTCAAATCCCCTGCCGCCGAACAGGCCGATAAACAGCGTGAAGCCGATCAGCACGGAGAAGCAGATCTGGCCGTGGATGATGTCCATACTCCACAGGAGCAGGCCGCCCGCCAGCAGCGCCAGGATTGAGCTGCCGATGACGCCGTCCGCCGTGCCCAGGAACATATTTGTGATATTCACGGTTTCGCCCATCTTCATGGCGCCGACTGGCGTGGCGACCGTCGTCGCGTCCACCAGCGGCTTGATTGCCATCGCGTTGGCAAAGGAAATCAGCAGGAAGCAGCGGGCAGCCAGTGCCGGGTTAATGAAGTTCTTGCCCAGTCCGCCAAAGCAGCCTTTACAGACCACAATAGCAAAGACGGAACCGATCACCGGAATGTACAGGGGCGTCTGCGGTCCCAGGGACAGGGCCAGCAGAAGGCCGGTAACCACCGCGCTGCCGTCCCAGATCGTGCTGGGCTTTTTAATGGCTTTACAGAACAGCCATTCGGAAACCACCGCGGAAACGATCGCCAGTGCGACAATGCCGAAGGCGTTCCAGCCGTAGACCAGGATACCCACGATCGTGGCAGGCAGCAGGCTCAGGGTGACCATCCGCATGATAAAGGGAGTTGTCCACTTATCCCTTGCGTGGGGAGCCGCGGAAAGATTCAGCGTCGTATTCACTTCTGAGCACCTCCTTCCCGTTTCCTTCTCTCAAGAATTTCGGCTTTGGCCTGTTTGAAGGTCGGGGTCAGCGGCCGTTTCGCCGGGCAGGCGAAGCTGCAGCTGCCGCACTGGATGCAGTCCATGCCGTAAAGCTTTTTCTCATACCGTTCAAAGTCACCGGCTACAGCAGCGTCGCACATCAGCTGGGGTGTCAGGCCCATCGGGCACACCGTGGTGCAGCGTCCGCAGCGCAGGCAGCTCGTCATGATGGCTTCCGCTGCCTCCACCGGATCCTCTGCAAGCAGCGTCAGGCCGTTGTTCTGTTTCTGGATCGGGATGCTCAGGTCCGTCACCGCGATACCCATCATGGGGCCGCCGGACAGGGCCTTCTTGAGCTCCAGGCCGTCCTTGATGCCGCCTGCCTCTTCCAGCAGTTCCGCATAGCTGGTGCCCACCCGGACCATATAGTTGCCGGGATTCGCAACCGCTTCACCCGTAATGGTGAAGCACTGGCTGTAAAGCGGTTCACCGTAGAGCACAGCCCGCTGAATCGCGTAAAGCGTACCTACGTTCTGCACCACGCAGCCCACATCCGCAGGCAGCTTGCTGGTGGGGAAATCCACACCGGCCACAGCCTGGATCAGGCTGCGCTCACCGCCCTGGGGATACTTGGTGATCATGGTCCGCACGCTCATCCGGGACTTTCCGGAGCAGGCCAGCCGCATTGCTTCCACCGCCTCAGGCTTGTTGTCCTCAATGCAGATCACGCCTTCAGCGTTCGGGAAAAGGCGAAGCACCAGCTCCAGGCCTTCCGCGATCTCATTGGAGTGAATCCGCATCAGCTGGTCGTTGCAGGTCAGGTAGGGTTCGCATTCAGCGCCGTTGGCAATCACGTATTCGATCGCTTCCGGATCCTTCGGCTGCAGCTTCACCGCAGTCGGGAATCCGGCGCCGCCCAGACCGACGATACCGGCTTTCTGGACCCGCTGGATGATATCGCTGTTGGACAGCTGGTCCGCTTCCACCCGCTGGGTATAATCCTCAGCCGGCGTAAACTGGCCGTCGTTATCGATCACGATACACATAGCCATGCCGCCGCCCAGCACGCGCCGCTTCTCGATCGCCTTCACCTTGCCTGAGCAGCTGGAATGGATAGGCGCAGAAACAAAACCGTCCGCCTCCGCGAGCAGCTGGCCCACCTTCACCTCATCATTTTTCTGGACCACCGGTTTCGCGGGCTTTCCAATATGCATGGAAAGCGGGAAAACCATTTCTCCCTTCGGATTGAAGGGGCGCAGGCGGCATTCCCGGCTCAGGTCCTTGTGGCCTTCCGGATGAACACCGCCGCGAAATGTGTTTTTCACTGCAGGGTCGACTCCTTTCATGATCGTCCTCACCTGTTGCCGGAGCACGCAGAAGAAATGGAAAATATTTCTACCGGGCAGGAGGCTGAACAGGCTCGTTTCTGTGATGTTTTTGATATATCAATAGTACCAGAGACCGCTTGAAAAGTAAAGCTTCTTCGGCGGTCAAAGGCCTTTATTGCCCGTTTGCGGAAATCACGAAGGGATCCTCTTTCGAACCGCTTCCGCTCACAATCCGGAAGCACCCCGGGTTCAGCAGGATTACCGGCCTTGCGCCGACGTCCGCCGCGTCGCAGTGCAGGCGCCCTACAGCACCGGTCTGCTTGGTTGACCTGGCCTGGCGTTTGTCGCTGTCTGCCTGCTCGCGCAGCCAGTAGGGGGTATCGTTGCCCATGGATACCTGATAGACAAACGCGCCTGTTACGCGGACTGCATATTCGGTGGCTTTTGCTTTCCGGGTTGACAGCTTTCTTTTGGTGAACCCCATCGATGCGTTGTTCAGGTCATTCCCGGAAGGCAGGGAAACCTTCCCGTATTCACCGAAGGGCTGCAATGCCGCCTTTTCCTCTTCCGTAAAGGCCGCGTCCGCAAACTCCCCGTTCAGCCGCCTGCAGAGTTCCGTATTCCCGAAGTCGTTTCCGGTCTCCCGGTATTCTTTCATGCTGGGATGCATCGGGGCGGCAAACAGGACGTACTCGCTCATCAGGTAGATCTGCTTTTCATCTGCGGACAGAACCCGCCACAGGATGGGCTGGGGTTCCAGCGGACCCGGATCGAACGGTTCGAGGACATCCTTCTTTTTCAGTCCCAGTTCCTTCCGGGTCTTTTCTTCCCAGTCCCGGTACATTTTCCGCCATGACCAGGTGGTTGTCCCGTCATCCGGGTTTCCTCCGTCAATCGACTGGGGATACCGTCCGAAGCAGGCATAGGTGTAGCCTGTCTCATTGCTGAACGGTTTCAGCGTTGCCGCCTCCTCCGCCTGAGCGGCGCACAGCAGCAGGGATACTGTCAGCAGCAGTGCCGTAAACAGGCATTTCCTGCTTCTGCGGGTATCGCTCTTTCCCTTCATTCGGTCTCACCTTTCCGGATTGCAGCACCGCTGCTTTCTGATTCAGGACAATAGTTTATTTTATCACGTCCTTTTCTGTTTGCAAAGATGGGCTTCCGTTTTTTTCAGCAATCTTCACGATGTCTTCCCGGGTTTCCGCCATAAGCTCCGGGCAAAGGAAAACGCCGCCATCATAAGGCGGCGTTTTGCGGAATCAGTCATTCCGGATGGATGTCTCTCCCTCTTCACAGCGGTAATACACCTTGTTCGGTTTCAGTTCGACTCCGTCCTTGGCAAACAGTTCATCAATTGTCAGCAGCATATACCCTTCCTCTTCCAGGAAACGGACAATCTGGCGGGCGGATTCAGGCGTATTGTCCTTGATATCGTGGCAGAGAATGATATCCCCGTCATGGATCTTCTTTTTGACCTTGTTTACAACCTCCGAGGTGCTGATTCCCCGCCAGTCGTACGTGTCCAGGCTCCACTGGATATAAGCCCAGCCAACCTTTACCTCGATCATCCGCGGATAGCGTCCGCCCGGTACCCGGTCATAACGCACCGGAATTCCGATGGACTTGATCATGGCCTCATTGACCTTCTTCGGCATGGCACGCAGCGCTGAACCGGAGGATTTGGTCACATTGCCGTGATGCCAGTTGTGCGCAGCCACGGCGTTTCCGTTGTCATGCTCCCGCTGTACCAGCCAGCGGTAATCCTTGATCCGGTTTCCGATCACAAAGAACGTAGCCCGGGCACCGGTTTCCATCAGGGAATCCAGCACCTTGGGTGTATTCTTTGAGGAAGGGCCGTCGTCAAAGGTCAGTGCGCAGGTTTTGTAATACGCCAGGTTGTTTGTCTCCGTCGTGGCCGCTTCTGTCATCCATTCCCGGACTTCCGGATAGAAGAAGGTCACGTCCATCAGCGTATAGTGGTCCGGATACAGCAGCTCAGCCGGATAATGGAGCACCAGGGACATCCCGTGGAGTGTGAAATCCGCCTGCTCCAGCGCGTCGCGTTCGCACAGGGCTGCCAGCTTGTCCGCGTCCGGTTCCACTTCCGGCCAGTAATCCGTCAGCGTCTGCCGTACGCGTTCACCCAGCAGGTTCCAGATTTCATCGTTATCGTCAAACACGTCGGAAAGCAGGACCCGCTCGCCGGTTTCCATATCATAGGTCCGCGTGGTGAAACACTGCCCGGTCAGTTTCTGGTGATAGGTGGTCCTGGCCTGTACCAGGAAGCTCATCCAGTGCAGCCCGGTTCTGCTGTAGCGGATTTCCACATCCAGCCGGCTGTTCTTCTTGCCGGTATTGACTGCTTTGGGGAGTGCCGAACCCAGTTCCTTTGCCCAGGCATCTGCCAGCCCGTTGACCTCCTCCGTAACAGTGGAATTGGCAGTTTCCACGTGCCAGACCCTGACCTGGGATTTGTTGCTCTGTGTGGTGGAATTGGCGGTATTGCTGACCTTGTGGCACGCCTGCAGCGGAAATGTTTCCGCTCCGGCAGATGACAGGCAGAGAATGAGCACCAGCAGAATCGCAGGTATCCTCATCTTTTTCAGTCTCATCTGGCCGCACCACCTTTCAGGATATAATATGTAATTATATGAAAAAGAGACTCCCGGTGCAAGCGTCTCGTCAGCATGGCAAAAAAGTGCTCAGAAACAACCAGATTCTCACTTCTCATTCCGGTTTTTTGAGAGTATAATAATTCTGTTTGAAGTACGGACTGCAGGGGAGGGGTCGCAATGACAGATTTCGTCAGCACCTGGAACAAAGACTCTTTTCTGACATATCCGGTCGGTCCTCTGGGTCTCATCGCCATGCCCGGCACAGAAGAAATGGGCCAAAAAGTCAATAGTTGGCTGAAAAAGTGGCAGGATCATACCGAGGAATCCATGCCCGGTGACATGAGCACAACGCCCGGTGCGGAACGCCAGGACTTCCTGATCGACGTCAGTCTTCCCCGTTTCGGAAACGGTGAAGGCAAAGGCATGATCAAAGAGAGCATTCGCGGATACGATATGTACATCCTCTGCGATCCCGGTGCCTACAACGTGGAGTATAAAATGTTCGGGCAGACGATTCCCATGAGCCCCGATGAGCATTTTGCCAACCTGAAGCGGATCATTGCTGCCATGGGCGGCAAAGCCAAGCGGGTCACGGTCATTATGCCCATGCTGTATGAAGGCCGCCAGCACCGCCGTTCCGCGCGTGAAAGCCTGGACTGTGCCATGGCGCTGCAGGAACTTGAGAACATGGGCGTCAGCAACATCATCACCTTTGATGCGCATGATCCCCGGGTTCAGAACGCCATTCCCACCACCGGTTTTGAAAGCGTGATGCCCAGCTATCAGATCTTCAAGGCCCTGCTCAAGCGGGATAAAACCCTGCGGATCGACAAGGATCACATGATGATCGTTTCACCGGATGAAGGCGCCATCGACCGCAACATCTTCTACGCCTCCGTTCTGGGACTGGATCTGGGCCTGTTCTACAAGCGCCGTGACTACACCCGCATTGTGAACGGCCGCAACCCCATCGTTGCCCATGAATACCTGGGTGACAGCGTCGAAGGCAAAGACGTTTTCGTGGCGGACGATATGATCTCCAGCGGAGAAAGCATCATCGACCTGGCCAGGGAACTGAAAAAGCGCAAGGCAAACCGTATTTTCGCCGGCTGCACCTTCGCCCTCTTCACCAACGGAATCGATGCCTTTGAAGAAGCATACCGCAACGGTTTCATTGACCGGGTGATCTCCACCAACCTCACCTACCGGAAGCCGGAGCTGTTCGAGACTGAATGGTTCGTCGAAGCGGATATGAGCAAGTATATCTCCTTCATCATCGCCACCCTGAACCATGACCGCAGTCTCAGCAAGCTGCTGAACCCCTACGACAGGATCCATGCGCTGCTTAAGCGCTACAATAACGAGCAGACGGCCGCAGGCATGCGCCTGGTGTGACCGTCCGGATAAAAAATCCCGGGCTTCATCATGAAGCCCGGGATTTTTGCGTTCAGCCGCCGGTTTATTCCACCGGCATCGGAATCAGGTTCTCCGCGGCCGGCAGGTAGTCAAATTCCATCAGGGACAGTCCGTCCTTTTCCGTAAGTGCCGGAAGCTCAAAGGAAGTATCCCGCTGGATTGACTCCCTCACCGGTACAGCATCCGCCGCACTGAGTCGAAGCGGCTGATAATAGTTGACCTCCGGATCGCTGCTGATGTGTGCCGGATAGATCACAGCCTGCTGCCCCAGGTAGGTGCCGTCGTCAGCAAAGGTCATCCTCACCTGCAGCGCCATGGAATACAGCGATGTGACGGTCATGCTCGAATAAACCTTTGTCTTGATTGAATTGTTTCCGCCAAAGACAAAATTGCCCATGGAATAGAAAACATTCCGGTTGTTGATGATGTCCATGCCCTGAAGCACATGGGGATGATGCATAATCACCAGGTCGGCGCCGTTACCGATCAGCGTGTTCGCCATTTCCGCGGCTGCCTTGTCATGCTTTCCCCTGTATTCCAGTCCGGTATGAACGCATACGACAATCGCGTTCACTTTCCCGGACTCCTTCATTTCGGCAAAGGTTTTGATCAGCTTCTTCTTCATGGAATAATACTTTGAGTTCTCCAGCGCAAAAAACGCTATGGTCACACCTTCGTGCTCATAGAGATAATGTGTTTCATTCCTGAACCAGCTGACACCGTTTGCCTCCAGTGCTTCCTGGGTTGCTTTGGCTCCCTGTGCGCCGAAATCCATGATATGGTTGTTGGCAATGCAGGCCGCTTCAATCGAACTGCCGGTCAGGATCTTCGCGAAATCCGTCGGTCCCCGGAATCGGAAAGGCTTTTTCTTGTTTTCCTGGTAGGAACTGTCCGAGAGGACGCCCTCCAGATTGATAACCGTAAGATCATCCTGCTCAAACATCTCCTTGAAATTGGCAAAGCAGTAATCGTATCCGTATTTTTCCATATACGCATCAAACGAGTCGTTTTTTTTGCGGTTGACCTCCTCGCTGCCCAGCGTACAGTCTCCTGTAAATGTCATCAGGACGGTTTTTTCCGCCAGCGCCCCGGCCATGGGGAGCAGCAGAAGCAGAATCAGGCAGACTGCCCCGAATCTCTTGATCATGGTTTTCTTTCCTTTCCCGTTTCTCCGGTCTGTCGTCAGATGCAGTATATACCAGATTGCTTTTCTTCGCCATCCCCGGCAGGTTTTTTCACATTTTACGCCGGTCTGCCCGGTTTGACATCCGATGGGGGAACGAATATAATTTATAAGAATATTCAGCCTGTTTTTACAGTGCTGTGGAGGATTGCTGATGAAAAGATTTTCCGCGCTTCTGGCCGTTTTGATGCTCGTTGTTTCTTTCCCCTTCTCTGTCCGGGCGGAAGACACAGAAGCACCGCATTATACCCTTCCCATCGATTTCTCTGCCGGCATGCCGATAGACCAGAAATATTATATTTCCGAAACAGTCTATGAAGATCCCACATTGAAGGTGGCGATCACCACCGGCGACAGCAACGGCGTGCTGTACTGGATTGCCGATATCGAAATCCAGGATCCCAGCCAGCTTCGTACCCTTGCCGCGGAAGGCTTTGATGCCTCCGGCACCGAGTACGGCCACGTCCTTGCCAAACGGGTGAATGCCGTGCTGGCTGTGGACGGGGATTTCTACTGTTACTCCCGGGGTGTGCCGCTGACAATCCGCCAGGGCCGCACCTATCAGAACAAACTGGGCAGCATGCGCGGGCATGATATCCTGCTCATCGATGAGAACGGTGACTTCCATTGTCTGGAAAACCCCACCGAGAAAAAGGTCAACAACCTGCTGAAAAGCAAGAAAATCATCAACGCCTTTTATTTCGGGCCGATCCTTGTCAAGGACGGGGAAATGTGCACCAGCATGAACACGTCCATCAAGAAAAACCAGTATTCCCAGCGTGTGGCCATCGCACAGACCGGCCATCTGAAATACCGGGTCATCGTTACCGGTCCCCACAAGCGCGGCAGCAAAGCCTTCCTCTTTGATGAATGGAAGAAATTCGTCGCCGATATGGATGACGTTCAGAACGCCTACAACCTCGACGGCGGAGACAGTGCCGTTCTGGTATTCAACAACAAAAAGATCAACGATCCGCAAAACGACAACGAGCGTCCCCTGGCTGATATCATTTATTTTGCCTCAGCCTGGCCCGGTGAATAATTCATCTGAGAAACGGAGCTGCTGTCATTTATGTCTGCTTATCTGATCATAATCCTTTGCACCGGAATTGCCGCGTTTGGGCTGTTCGCCCTGCTGAACTCCAGGCGGTCTGACAGCCGCGGCGCGCTTACTGCCGCGGTCTCTTTCCCGTTATGCGCGGTATTGGGATTTGTGTTCGCGAAACTGTTCTACGTTATCCTGAGCGAACTGGAAGTTTTCCTGACATGGGGTGAATGGGAATGGGATGCGCTCTTTGACCTGGATCCTTCCACCTTCTGCTTCACCGGCGGTGCAGTCGGCGTATGGATCGGCATCCTGCTGGCTGCCCGGATCACCGGATACAGGCCTGCTGCTGTCCTCACCGACCGTTTTGCGCTGCCCGGCGCGCTGCTGATTGCCGGTCTGCGGATTGCCGAAGTGAAACTGGGCACCCTCGGCACCGGCCGGTTCATTGAGAACCCTTCATTCCTGATTCCGGTAGTATATAACCAGTACGGAGAAGGTCATGTGGCTGTATTTGTCTGGGAAGCAATTGCCGCCGTGATCATTGGCCTGCTTTCTCTCAGGATCCGGGATGAACAGCCCGGTCTTCGTTTTGAGATCACGGTCTTCCGTCTGTGCACCTGCCAGATCCTGCTGGAAAACATGCGCCGCCGGGCAATGAGCTGGGGCTTCGTCAAGGTGGAGCAGCTGCTCTGCGCGGTCATCATGATGGCCCTGATGCTGATTGCCTGTGCCCGGCATGAAAAAAAGCAGGGAGCATTCCGTTTTCTCCCTGCGGTATACCTGTTTGTCTGTATCGGCGCCATCGTCGGCATTGAATTCCTCCGCCAGCGCAGTCCCAGTCAGTTCATGGGCATGTACGGCGGTTATCTGATGATGGCTGTTGTCCTGTGCGTCATCCTGTTTATCTATCAGGTTCTGGCGCTAGGTCAACGCCGTCATCATCAAACGAATCAGTAAACGGAATATACTCAGATCCCGCAAACATTTCCTTGATCACGAAATAGTGCGGATGTTCCCGCCATCCTCCCAGTGTCGGCATCGACGTATAGTTGATCTGGCAGCCTGGGAGTTTTTTTGTAAGCTTCTCGACAATTTTGTCTGAAATCCCGTTCCCTTTGCCGTTTCTGTTCTCGGCTTTATGAACCCACAGGCGCTGAAGCCACTTCATTTCATAGAGCGGAGAAAAGTCCTCAATCCGGTTAAAGCCGATATTCAGGTCCATCAGGCGCGTCAGCCCTTTCAGCGGGGACAGGTCTGTAATCTGGTTGTTGAACATCTCCAGGTATTCCAGCTTTTTCAGGCTGGCCAGCGGAGTGATATCCTTCACCCGGTTAATGGCGATAATCAGCACGCGCAGGTCCGGCAGTTCTTCCAGCCAGGTAAGGTCATCCACCACGTTATGGCCGATATCCAGCGCTTTCAGGTTTTTGCAGTAGCGCAGCAGGGAGAGCTCTTTCGTCCCGTGTCCCTTTGCACCGGAAAAATGCAGTGTGGAAAATGCTGTCGCGTCCGTCCGGACCAGATGGTCGTCACCCAGCTTCATCGTCCAGCCGAACTCGACCTCCGGATAAAGCTTCACCAGTTCCTCGATCTGGTACCGGTTCACCGGGATACTGAACATATCCACCTTCTGAAGGTTGGGATACTTTTCCAGGATGGGTTTCACGCTCTTGTAGTACAGTTTCTTTCCCGCCTGGTCCAGGTTCAGGTAGGTGACGGAAGCATAGTCGGTTTCCTGCTCTTCCGCAGCGGCAATGCAGCTCAGCATGATCAGCATCAGGGCCATGATTGCGGCAGCGATTCGTCTGATCTTCACGGTCTTCCTCCGGATTGGTTATTCCGCTTTTTCACGAAAGCGGCCGTTACCGTTTATATCATATTTCAGCAGGAATATCAACTCGGGCGGATATACGAAAAGAGCTCCGGGAATCGTCCCGGAGCTCGTGTGTGTGATACCGTAATTACTGGTTAACCTGATCAAGCAGCGCCAGGGTCACCTTCAGGTCGACGTATTCGCCTTCAGTGGAGATCCTGCCGCTTGCCGCATCTTCCACTTCATCGGGCCGGAAGACTTTCACAGCAACCTCGTCGCCTTCCTTCATGTCGGACATGGCCGCAACTTCCTCGTCAACGGAAGTAATGATTTCGCCGTTCACTTCGACGATGATATCGCCCGGAAGCAGACCCGCCTGTTCCGCAGGGCTGTCCTTCTCAACTTCGAAGATGTACACGCCCCTGGGATAAGCGCCGTTCCGTCCGTTCGAGGTGCCGACAGTCACGCCCATCCTGGGTTTCCCTGTCAGGCCGCCCTGGGACGCTTTGCCGTTTTCAGCCGGCTGTTTCACGCCGTTGCCTTTGCCGGTCAGGGCTGCTTCAATCACATCCTTCGCCTCGTTGATCGGGATGCACATGCCGATGCTTTCGATGGCAGCACTGGAACTGTAACGGGTGCCGCTGTATTTCAGGGTAGGAATGCCGACCAGCTGTCCGGCAGTGTTGAACATACCGCCGCCGCTGTTGCCGCTGTTAATGGCCGCGTCTGTCTGGATCATGCTGTTCACAACCTGGCTGGCACGTCCGTACTTGTCGACCGTGGTATTCTCGTTGGCGATCTCACGGTTCAGGCCGGAGACAATACCCGCCGTTGCGGTGCCGGTAAAGCCGATCGGGTTACCGATGCACACGACCCAATCGCCGACAACCAGCTCATCGCTGTTGCCGATCTCAACAGGTTCCAGCGGCAGTCCGGGCACATTCAGCACGGCCACGTCCTTATCCTGGTCGCTGGCCACCACGGTAGCGTCATAGAGGTTTTCCTCATCATCGCCGATGGAAATCTTCAGGCTGTGCGCATTTTCCACTACATGGTAGTTGGTCAGCACATATTCCTTCTCGATAACCACACCGGAACCGCTGCCGTACTTCACTTCTTCGGAAGTGTCCGGCTGATTGTAGCCGTAGCCGTTTCCGCGGCCGTTGCCGTAGCCGTTCCCGTATCCGAAATAGCTCCAGGGGAAATATCCGCCGAAGTTGTCATATCCGTTGCCGTAGTTGTTCATGATCTGGTAGTTGTTTACACCGACCACGCTGTTCCGGACCTTTGCGATGGCCTCGGTAAAGGGCGAGGTCAGAACCACCTTTTCCTCTGCGTTCGCGGAAGGCTGCGTCGCACCGATCACGGTGCCCGCAAATACACAAACAAGCGCCAGAGCGATAACGCTCAACACTTTACGATTCAGAATCTTTTTCATCTCAAAAACCTCCTTTCCGGTTTTCGAGGTAAGTATATCCCCCTATTTTGTCCGGAATATGAACGCAAAATGAATTATCGTCATCTTCATTACCCTTTTCCTGTCTTTATAATATGAATATATAATTATGAATTATGAATTGTGAATTATGAAATAAAAAAAGGCCCGGATTTTCATCCAAGCCCCTTTTCTGCCAGCCCGATATTGTACAGGAATTCCCCGGCCCAGTAGATCGTACCTGCCAGGTATTCCTGCTGTTCTCCCTCAAAGAAGAAGCGAACCCGTTTCATGCCTGTATTCTTGCACAGGGTGTTTACCATGCTGTAGCAGATCATCGTTTCATCTTCCGGATCCTGCGCCGCGATCTCCGCGCGGAAATGCTCGCTCAGGTTGACCAGCAGGGTATCTCCTTCAGCAGAGATGCCGAGGATATCATCTTCCCGCACCGCCTCCGGCAGTGTCGGAACAATGCCCCCTTCCTCTTCCGTCGGATCCGGGCCCTCCATCAGTGCGCACAGCTGCGTCCGGAGGCTGTTTACGGATCCGCTTGCCACAGGCCGTTCACATTCGCAGAGAATCCCGTTGCGTGCAAAATAAACCGTCACACTGCTCATCAGGTACTGCTGCACACTGCGGCGCTCCACAAGTCCGCTCAGCGCGGTAGCCCGCTCAAAACGGGCTGTCTTCAGTTCCGTGACAAGCTGGTCCCCGATCCGGATACGGACAGCGTAAATATCCGGAATGAACGTCGTCAGCGTAAGCGTTACTGCAGCTGTAAAGCAGGCATCATCCGTTCTGGCTTCCTTCAGGATCTCAGCCGCGTCTTCCTTCAGGCTCAGCGTCAGGATCCGTTCGCCGCCTTCCTGAATGGTGAGTACCGGTTCATGCAGCAGCAGGCTTTTCAGTTCCGGGAAGTTCTGTCCTCCCGCCAGTGTCCTTCTGGTATTGCTGATTTCATCAATCAGCCCGACCGCCAGCTGTTCAGGCTTCTGCCCTGTAAAATTCACCCTGCGCATTGAACAGGCAACGCCCCGGCTGTCAGCCAGCGGATAATAAATGGTCGTCAGCGCGTTCAGCGGATTCTTGCTCTGGTCTCCGCCGGCCAGCGGGGTCTTTTTTGCATCAGTCTGTTCCCACAGGGACTGAATGGACTCCCCCGCATGTCCCATCAGGGTTCCCATGGGCAGATGGCCTGTAATATCCAGCGGAACGCTTTTGTTGTCAACCAGCACATTCACACCGTTGATCTCATTCAGTTCGCACAGGGTGGTGGCAATGGCCAGGCAGTCCTTGTAATAATCCTTTTTATTCGAGTCCAGTGCGGAACGCGAAAGGTTTACCGTACACACATTTCCGCTGATCTCGATGGGATGTGCTCCGGAAAGTTCCAGCGGCCGCTCTTCACCCAGTTTTTTTGCGTCCACGTCTCCTTCAAAGGCAAGGAGTTCCTTCATCAGTTTTTCCACGGTGTCGTTCGGGTTCTCTGTTTTCAGCGTGACGCTTTTGGACACCAGGCTCAATCCGTCCCGTCCCGGGAAATACAGGTTATAATCCCTTACTTTTGTATTGTTCGCGTCACCGTCCGGAGCAGTGAAGCGCGCTTCCGCCGGCGGCAGTGTCGCTACCGGTGTCTGGTTCTCCTCAATCCGTGTCCCCGTGCAGCTGTTCAGCAGGAACACGCAGCAGAGCGCCGTCAGGACACACAACACTCTTTTCATCATGATGCTGCTCCTTCCTGCGGGAATGTCACCACAAACTCAGAGCCCTTTCCGGGATTGCTTGTGACGGAAATCGTACCGTCATGCATCTTGACCATCTGTTTCACAATGCTCAGTCCCAGGCCGGTTCCCCCGGTTTCCCTGCCCCTGGCTTTATCCACCCGGTAGAAGCGCTCAAAGATATGCTCCAGGTCCTCCTCCGGAATACCGATGCCGTTGTCACGCACCCGCCAGACAATGTTGTTTCCTTCCTGTTTCAGGGATACGCCTACGGTTCCCTTCTCCGGCGTATATTTGATGGCATTATCCGTCAGGTTGTAAATAATCTGGCTCAGTTTGCTCCGATCCCCGTACAGGAACAGGTCGTCCTGGATATCCTCCGTCAGGACTTGGTGATTCTGCTCCGCGGCAGGCGTCAGCAGGCGGATCGTCTCGTGCGTCAGCTCGCTCATGTTCACCGTATCGCGCTTCATATCCTCGCCGTTGTCCATCCGCGTCATGACCAGCAGGTCAGTAACAATCCCGGTCAGCCGGTCAATCTCATGGTTCATATCCTTCATGAAGTCTTCCCGGACCTCGGCCGGCATATCCGGCTGGTAGATCATGGATTCCAGCAGGATCTTCATCGTGGCCAGCGGTGTCTTCAGCTCATGGCTGGCATTGGAAACGAACTGGTTCCTGGTCTTGTCCAGGCTCTCCAGCTGTGCGGCCATAGTATTGTAGTTCTCCGCCAGTTCCCGGAGCTCACCGCTGCCCTTGACAGGCACACGGACACTTAGGTCACCCTTCCCCATCTTTCTCATGGTCCGGCTGACGGCTGTGATCGGATTGGTCAGGAGCCGGCTGAGGATCAGTGCGAAAACCAGTGCGGCGACGGCAATCACCGCGAACACCCTCAGCAACTGTACATGGACCTGGTCCAGGGAATCCATCAGGCTTTTCACCCGGCGGCTCACAAACAGGACCACACCGATCCGGCCCTGATATCCGGCCATTTCATACGCACTGTAAGCTACATAATCCGTGTCTGATTCTCCGCTCATGGCTTCCGCCACGGCCTTCCCCGGTGCATGGATATTGCTGTCCCTGTCCATTTCTCCGTTCAGCACACGGATTGCTTCATCTACTTCAATCCGCTGTCCGCAAAGCGCCTGAAAAGTGTCATACTGGATTTTCCCGTCATTGTCGATCAGGAGCAGGCGTCCGTCCATGGTAGCCGCGTTTTCTTCCAGCAGGTCATTCAGTTCGTTCACGGAAACAGACTGAAAAAGAGGAGCTGCTTTCTGGGCAAGCTTCTCCGTCTTCATGATATCGTCCCGCATCCGCTGGTCAAACAGATAGTTGCTGACCATCCCCGTCAGCGTCGTCGCGGCAACAAAAAAAGAAAGGCCTACAATGAGAAAAAAGGCCAGCAGGATCTTCCACCTGATGCTGGCCAGAAAAGCGAGTTTGTTAGTCCTGATCCGTGAAATAGTAACCAACTCCCCATTTGGTAAAGATGAATTCAGGCTTTGATGTATCCCGTTCAATCTTTTCCCTCAGGCGGCGGATGT
>JAEEGL013174192.1_pt1 | contig 15952 bp, 14 predicted proteins | sample 9134231 | NCBI WGS metagenome assembly JAEEGL01 (sample SAMN16246548, study PRJNA631951) | gut metagenome | biome: gut microbiome; feature: rumen; material: fiber-attached | host: Bos | place: Iran: Karaj | collected 2018-10 | reverse complement strand
TATTTGTTATTAGTGTTCATTCAATGAGATATTTAGGCTTTTATGAATCAATTAACAGTGGTAGATTGATGGCTATATTAAATATATTGAGAGTAATATTAATGGCATGTGTTCCAATTTTTATGGTTCTTACTGGTTATTTAATGTCACATAAAGTTTTAAGCAAAGAATACTATCTTAAAATAAAAAGAATTATTTTAACTTATTTATTATGTTCAATTGTTTGTTATGTTGTAGGATCTTATTTAGATGAAGATAGTATAATTTCATTTAAAGAATTTATATTTAAGCTTTTAGAGTTTAAAGCAGCTCCGTATTCTTGGTATGTTGAAATGTATATTGGATTATATTTAATTATTCCATTTCTCAATATACTATGGAATAATATGAATTCTAAAAAAGAAAGAATAATTTTAATATTAACTTTATTTGCTTTAATGTCACTTCCTACAATGATTAATATTAAAAGTCATATTATTCCAGCTTATTGGATGGGTAGTTTTTATGCAATTTTTTATTATTACATTGGGTGTTATTTTAAAGAATATGAAGTTAAATTAAATATTATAAGAGTATTATTGTTATTAATACCTATAATACTTAATGGATTGCTAACATATAAAGTAAGTATAAATAGTGTTTTTCTAAATGCTATTTATACTAGTCATTACTCATTTGGGGTAGTTGCTTCAACTATTTTAATATGTTTAATAATATTTAATTTAAAGATCAATATAAAAAGTGAATTAATAAATAAAGCAATTGCTAAAGTATCTTATTTAACTTTTGGAGCATATTTATTATCTTATATATTTGATTTAATAATATATCCTTTATTTATTGATGATAATACTCTATGTATTTCAAAATTATTATGGGCTCCATTAATTATTTTAATCATTTTTACTTTATCAATTTTATCTTCATATATTATTAGTTTAATAGAATTATTAATTAATAAATTAACAAAGGTAATAATAGAAAAGTAACATAAGAATCATTTAAACATATAATACTTTAGAGGTGTTGTATGAGTTTAAATGATTCTTTTTTTAAAAGCGTTGAAAAGAAAACTAATGTAGATAAAGACACAATTATGAATCTTGCTTATAAATTACAAAATGGTAATATGAAAGATGAGAGTACATTAAGGGAAGTAATAGATACTTTAAGTAGCATGACTGGTAAGAAAGTTAATAAAGAATTAAGTGATAAAATAGTTAGTAGGGTAATAAATGGAAAAGTTCCTTCTAATATTGATAAAATGTTTTAAATAATAATTGCATAAACTGCGATTTTGTGTTAATCTATTATTAGAATAAAGAGGTGTTTGCACATATGCAAGAAATATTAAACAAATTATATGGTTATGAATATTTTGGAATATATCTAATAGTATCAATAGTAGTATTAGTTCTATTATTTATTTTTATTTTGTTCTTTGGTAAGAAAGATCAAAAAGAAAGAGAAATTGAAGCAACTAAGAAATTATTAAAGATTGAAGATGAAAACAATACTTTCAAGGAAGATAGTGTTGAAAGTAAAGTAGAAGTAGAGCAACCTAAAGAACAAGAAAAATTAGAAAATGATACAATTATTGTTCCTTCAATAAATGCTTTAGTAGAAGAACCATCTAAAGAGGAAATTCCAGAACCAGTTTTACCGGTTGCAGAAGAAGCTTCTTCTCCTATGGCATTTGAAGAGTCAAAAGAAGAAGTTGAACCAATACTTGAAAAAGTAGAAGAAAAACCATTAGTGTTTGAGGAAAGCAATAATACTTTCAGCAACATTATAAAAGATGAAGATATAGTTAATATTTATCCAGAGGAAGTTGCTGAAGAAGAAGATATTCCAGATTTAGTTTTAGAGAATTCTTATGAAGAACCAGTAATAGATACTCTTCCAAAAGAAGAACATATTCCATCATTTAATTTTGATGAAATAGTTAATAATAGTATTGATAAAGCAATTTCTGAGGAGCCAGTTAAAGAGTATAAAGCACCAGATATATTTAGTTCTGTTTATGCTCCTGAAAAGAAAGAAGAAGAAATTAAAAGTGATATTCCAGTTCCAAGTGATGATGAACTAGAATTTGAACTACCTACATTAAAGAAAGAAGTAGTAGAGGAAAGACATAGAGAAGAGTCTAGACCAATTTTAAATGATTATAATCTTGATGAACTAGGTGGAGAAACATACGATATTAAATAATATAAGGATTATCTTATATTATTTTTTTCTGTTCTTAATAAATTCTCTTAGTATTTTAGTAAGAGCTCTTTTTTCAATTCTAGAAACATAGCTTCTTGATATTCCTAAAGATTTAGCTATTTGTTTTTGAGTTTCTTCTTTAGTATTATTAAGACCATACCTTTTTACTATAATATCTTTTTCTCTTTTATTAAGTAGATTTAAATATTCATTTAATAATGTTACATCATCTTTGATTTGAATAGTATCTAAAATATCTTCACTTTTATCTTCTATTAAATCCACTAGATTAATCTCATTACCTTCCTTATCAAATCCAATAGAGTCATTTAATGATATAGTATTTTGATTCTTTTTATTACTTCTATAATACATTAATATTTCATTTTGTATGCATCTAGCAGCATAAGTAGTTATTTTAACTTTAGGACTTTTCTTATATGTATCAATTCCTTTTATTAATCCAATAGTACCTATACTTATTAAGTCATCTATATCAGAAGAGTTACTATCAAATTTTTTTACAATATGTGCTACTAATCTTAAATTTCTTTCTATTAAAATACTCCTAGCGTTTTTATCACCATTTAACATTAAATCTACATATTTTTCTTCTTCTTCATTTGTTAATGGTTCAGGAAACACATTATTTCCATAACTACCTGTAAAGAAAATCATACTCTTAATAATATTAATTAAACTAAATAACAAAATACCACCTATTAAAACTTATGCTACACAAAAAAATAGTAATACTTTTAAATATTATAAATATCGTATATAATAATTTTAGGTGATATTATGAAGAAATTAGTTTTAATAGATGGTAATAATCTAGTATTTCGTTCATATTTTGCTACTGCTTATACCGGTAATGTTATGCGTAATAGTAAAAATTTTCCAACTAATGCTTTATATGGCTTTACTTTAATGATTAATAAAATCATGAGTGAAGAAAATCCTGAATATGTAGTAGTGGCATTTGATATTGGTAAAAATTTTAGAAAAGAAAAGTATGATTTTTATAAAGAAGGAAGAGAAGCTACTCCAGATGAATTAAAGATGCAAATGCCTATAGCTAGAGATATTCTTGATGCTATGGGAATATGTCACTTAGAACTTGCTCCCTATGAAGCTGATGATATAATTGGAACAGTTGCAAAGATTTCAGAAAGTGATGATGATTTTAGTTCCGTAATAGTGTCTTCTGATAAAGACTTATTACAACTTATTAGTAATGAAACAGAAATAAAATTATTAAAACAAACTGGATTTATTCGTTATGATGAAGAATCATTTAAAAAAGAGTGGGGAATAGACCCAATTAGAATAATTGATTTAAAAGCCTTAATGGGTGATCCATCAGATAATATTCCTGGTGTAAAAGGAATTGGTGAAAAAACTGCATTAAAACTATTACAGGAGTATAAAACTTTAGATGGTATATATGAAAATATTGACTCTATTAAAGGAAAACTACAAGAGAAATTAATTCAAGGTAAAGATGATGCATATATGAGTTATGAAATAGCAACAATATATCGTGATGTTCCTCTAAATTTAAAGCTTGAAGATTTTAAATTAAAAACACCTAGTATAAAAAAATTAAAAGAGTTATTTGAAGAGTTAGAATTTTCTTCAATGTTAAAAAAGATACCTTCAATTAAAATGGATGAAGTAAGTACTGATAAATATATAGTAGTTAATAATATTAGTGAAATAGAATTAGATGATACTATATCTTATTATTTAGAAGTAGATAATGATAATTATCATTTAGGTAATGCTATTGGGTTAAGTATTACTACTTCTAAAAATACTTATTATATAAAGAAAGAATTAATTAATGATACATTTAATTTAATAAGAAAATGTAATCACATAGTAACTTATGATTTAAAAAAATCATTAGTAGTTATGAAAGATAATATTTCTTGTGAATTTGATTTAATGCTAGCTAGTTATTTACTTGATAATCCATCAGCTCCAGATATATCATTAATTATGGAATATAATGATAAATATGTTCAATCATATGATGAAATAAAAAAGAATAATTTTGAAGAATTAGAAAAGAATATTGTATTAAAAAGTAAGTTTATATATGATTTTTATAAAGAATATAAAGATAGATTAGTAGAGTCTAAAGAAATAGATATATTTAATAAAATAGAGATGCCTTTAACTTATGTTTTAGCGGATATGGAAAAGAATGGTTTTAGATTTGAAAATAATGAGTTAACTGAAATGAAAAAAGAAGTCACTAGTAGAATTAAAGCATTAGAAAATGAAATACATGATATAAGTGGTAGTGATTTTAATATAGCTAGTCCTAAACAATTATCAAAAGTATTATTTGAAGATATGGGTATAGGAAGTAATGATAAAAGAACAAAACAAAATACTAATCTTAAGAATCTAAAGAAGTATGAAAAAGATTATCCAATAATAAGTAAAATATTAGAATATCGTAATCTATCTAAACTATACAATACTTATCTAGATACACTAGATACTTATGTTAGAAGTGATGGTAAAATACACACAATTTTTAATCAAACACTAACAAGAACAGGAAGATTATCATCAATGTATCCAAACTTACAAAATATTCCTATTAAAGAAGATTATGGGAAGATGATTAGAAAAGCTTTTGTGCCTTCATATGATTTAATTCTCAGTGCAGATTATTCTCAAATAGAATTAAGAGTATTAGCCCATATTTCTAATTGTAAAGAATTAATTGATGCTTTTAAACATAATGAAGATATACATACTAAAGTAGCAGCGGATATTTATGGTATTAAAGAAAGTGAAGTATCTAAACATATGCGTAGTACTGCTAAAGCAGTTATATTTGGAATAGTGTATGGTATAAGTGGTTTTGGTTTAGGAGAAAACTTAAATATATCTCCTAAAGAAGCTAAAGCATTTATTGATAAATATTATGAATTCTATCCTGGCGTTAAAGAATATATGAATAATGTTAAAAATGAAGCATATAAAACTGGAGAAGTTAAGACAATGTTTGGAAGAGTAAGAAAGATTAAAGAATTAAGTGATCTAAATTTCCAAGTTAGAGCTATGGGTGAAAGAATAGCTTTTAATACTCCTATTCAAGGTAGCAGTGCAGATATCATGAAAATGGCTATGATAGAAGTTTATAATAAGATGAAAGAAAATAATCTAGAAAGTAAAATGATATTACAAATACATGATGAAATTGTAATAGATGTAAAGAAAAACGAATTAGATAAATTAACAAAGATAGTTAAAGAAACTATGGAAAATATTGTTAATCTTAGTGTGCCACTAAAGGTAGAAATATCTACTGGTACATCATGGTATGATGCTAAATAAAATCAAGACTAGTCTTGATTTTTATTTATATATTAATTAAATATGCTATAATAATTTTAGGTGATAGTATGCCAGAACTTGCTGAAGTTGAAACAGTTAGAAATGTACTAAAAAAGAAGATACTAAATAAAAGAATAATAGATGTTAAAGTGTTATACACTAAGATGATAGATAATGACATAGATGAATTTAAGAATATATTAATAGATAACAAGTTTATTGATATAAAAAGAATAGGTAAATGGTTAATATTTGAATTAAATAATTATTATTTATTATCTCATTTACGTATGGAAGGTAAATATTTTATTAAAAATAGTAGTGATTCATATGAAAAACATGAACATGTAATCATTAGTTTTCAAGATAATACTGATTTAAGATATCATGATACTAGAAAATTTGGAAGAATGAAATTAGTATTAAAAAGTGAATTATATAATACACTTGAAATAAAAAAACAAGGTATAGAAGCAATAAGTGATAAATTAACTAGTGATTATTTATTAGAAAAGTTTAAAGGGAAGTATACTCCCATAAAAACTAGTTTACTTGATCAAGAAATCATTAGTGGTTTGGGTAATATTTATGCTGATGAAGTTTTATTTGCATCTGGTATAAATCCTTTAAGAAAAACAAGTAGTATTACAAAGAATGAATGTGATAAGATTATTTCTTCTAGTAAAGAAATATTATTAAAAGCAATAGAAGAGGGAGGAACAACAATTAAGAGTTATACATCTTCTCTAGGAGTAACTGGTAATTATCAAAATTATTTATGTGTGCATAAAAAAGAAGGTACTCCTTGTATGAAGTGTAATAATATAATAAAGAGAATAAAAGTTGGAGGAAGAAGTACTTATTATTGTAGTAATTGTCAAAAATAAGGAGAATAAATGGATAAGATTATAAAAAAAATACTAATAACTATTGAGAATGCTGGATATGAAGCTTATGTAGTAGGAGGATATGTTAGAGACTATTTACTTGGTATCAAGTCTTTTGATGTTGATATATGTACTAATGCACTTCCTAAAGATTTACACATATTGTTTCCTAATAATTCTAATAGTAATTCTTATGGTGGATTTAATCTAAAAATAAAAAAATATAATATAGATATTACTACTTATAGGAAAGAATTAAAATATGAAGGAAGAAAACCTACAGAAATAGATTATGTAAAAAAGTTAGAGGAAGATATAGTAAGAAGAGACTTTACAATTAATTCTATATGTATGGATAAAAATGATAAGATTATTGATTTATTAAATGGTGTTGAAGATCTAAATAATCATAGAGTTAAAATGTATGGTAATGTAATAGAAAAAATAACTGAAGATCCATTAAGAATACTTCGTGGTATAAGATTTGCAAGTATTCTAGATTTTGAATTAGATGAAGAGTTATCTATTTCTTTTAAAGAGAATTATAAATTAATTAGTTCTCTATCTAAAGTAAGAATAAAAGAAGAATTTAATAAAATATTATTAAATAAAAATTATAAGAAAGGATTATTATATTTAAAAGAATTTAATATATTAGATTTATTAAATATTTCTTATAACGAAGTAATATATGTAAATGATATATGTGGTATGTGGGCACAACTAGATTTTAAAGATAATTATTCATTTACAAAACAAGAACTCTCTAATATAATAAACATTAGACAAATAATTAATGAAGGAATAATAGATAATAAAGTATTGTATAAATATGGATTATATATATCTTTAGTAGCAGGAGAAATATTAAGTAAGAATCCTAAAGAAATACACAATATGTATAATAAATTACCAATTAAAAGTGATAAAGATTTAGATATTAAAAATGAAGAAATAATATCTATATTAAATATAACTCCTTCTAAAATAATTAAAGATATAAGAAATGAATTAGTTGAGTTAGTACTCTCTGGTAAGATAAGAAATAAAAATAGGGAATTAAAAAGTTATGTAATAAATAGAAAAGAGTGATTAAAATGAGTAATAATAAAAAGTTTGTAGTAGAAGCTAATTTTATTGAAGAAGCAAGTAAATTAGATCTTTCTTTATGTGAATTTTTATTATTAATGTATTTTGAAAACTCTGATGATTTAACATTTGATTTAGAAAAAATAAGTAGTAAGTTAAAAATAGATAATGAGAAGATATTAGAGTCATTTAATAGTTTGCTTACTAAGAATTTAATAAGTTTAAAAAGTGAAAAAAATGAATCTGGTAAAAGATTTGATAAGATATCTTTAGATGGATTTTATGATAAAGTAAATGAAGAAAAGAAAAAAGAAAAGGGAAAGAATTTAAAAGAGAATATATTTTCTATATTTGAAGAAGAATTTAGAAGACCTTTATCTGGTACTGAATTTGAAATAATAAAAACTTGGTTAGAGAAAATGTATAACGAAGAAATTATTCTAGCAGCATTAAAAGAAGCAGTATATAATGGCGCTACTAACATAAGATATATTGATACTATTTTATATGAATGGAGTAGAAAAGGTGTTAAAACCCTAGAGGATGTTGAAGCATTACATAAGAATAAATATGAGATTAAAAAGATAGAAGAAACTAATGTATTTGATTATAATTGGTTAGATGATTATGATAAGTAGTAAAGAAATAATAGAAAAGTTAGATATACTTATTCCTAATCCTAAGTGTGAATTAGAATATACTAAAGATTATGAACTTTTAATAGCAACAGTATTATCTGCTCAATCTACAGATAAAAGAGTTAACTTAGTTACTAAAGAATTATTTAATAAATATGATTTATATAAACTTAGTGTATCTCCATTAGAAGATATAACAAATATAATTAAACCAGTAGGAACTTATACAAGAAAATCAGTATATATCAAAGAAATAGCTAAAAGATTAATTAATGAATGTAATGGAGTAGTTCCAAATAATAGAGAATATTTAGAAAGTCTTCCTGGTTGTGGAAGAAAGACAGCTAATGTTGTATTATCAAATCTATTTAATGTTGATGCTTTTGCGGTAGATACTCATGTTTATCGTGTATCAAAAAGATTAGGTATAACCTCTGATTTAGATGATGTTAATACTACTGAAGAAAAATTAATGAAGTTTTTTCCAAAGAAGAATTGGAGTAGACTTCATCATCAATTAGTATTATTTGGTAGATATACATGTAAGAGTATTAAACCTTTATGTAGTGAGTGTCCTTTTAATAAAAAATGTAATAAAAAAGAGTAACAGTGTGTTAAAATTTAAATGTGGTATGTATGGAAAATAATTTTGGAAAGTTAATTAATGAATTAAGAAATAAAAAGGGATTAACTCAAAAAGAACTAGCAGAAGAATTACATGTAAGTGATAAAACTATTTCAAGATGGGAAACTGGAAGTAATCTTCCAGATTTTGATATGCTTAGAGATATTAGTAAATACTTTAAAGTGTCTTTAAATGATTTAGTTATGGCAAGAGCTTATAGTGATAATCCAGATGATGTAGTATTTCAAGATATTATTAAAGAATTTACTAAAATGAGCAAAAGAAAATCTAGAATTATAAAAATAATTCTTCTTTTAGCATTTATTATTTTCTTATTTCTAATTGGAGTAGTAATATTTTCTAACTCATATAATAGATTTAAAGTTTACAAAGTATCAATTGACTCAAATGATTTCTATTCAGTAGAAGGTATGTATGTTGAAACTAAGATAAAAGATTCTTTATATCTAAGTAACATAGTTATTAGAAATTATAAAGCTATACCAGAAGACGCTATTACAGTAGATTTATACTATGTTGAAGATGATAAAGAATATATTATTCAAACTTTTTCAGGTTTAGAAAGAATAGAATTTTATAGTAACGAAAGTTATATTGAAATAGATGATTTAAGTAAACATATGGATAATCTTTTTATTAGAGTAACAATTATAGATAATAAGAATAATATAAAAGAATATAATGGCAAAGTAAATTTTGAATTAGATTTTTCTAATAATGAAGTGTACTTTGATAAGGACGACTTGAATGTGTATTCAAGTAAAAGTGAATATGAAATAGAAGAAGTAAAAAGGATATTACTAAAAAATGGTTTCAAACAATTAGATAATAGAAGTTTTATTTTGGGAAAAGATAACGTGGAAGTTTTCTTTTTAATAAATAGAAACATGGCATTAATAAAATTCAAGAATGATTTTTTAAATTATATCTATTCATATCACCTTGATACTAGAATTTTGGAAGTGTCAGTATACGATAAGGATAATATCGAGGTAGAAAACTATAAATATGATAGTCTAAGAAGAAAAATAGTAGAATGCAATACTGGAAGATGTAATAATTATGATGAAGCTATGAATACCGTAGGCAAGTATTTTCTATCTTTATTTAAATAAAAAAAATCTCATTTTGTGAGAATAGTCATTCTCGTAAAAATAGGTTGCTCTCTTTCGACACAAATTTTAAACTTTGAGTTGGAAAGGAGAGAAAATATTGAAGATTGAGAAAATTGCGTTGATGGTACTAATTTCACTTGTTATTATTTTGCCAATGCAAGCCTGTGCAGAATCATATATAAATGAAAATGGTATTGAAATATCTGAAGAAGAATATGCAAACTATCTAAAAGTTTTTACTCCAGAGCATATACGCTTTATGAGTGAATCAGAATATGAAAGAATGCAAGATTTAGACTTTAATGATATTCGAACATCAACAAAATATGTTATTTCAACTTATAATCCTAATTTAGAAATAACTACTCATAGAGAAGTTAGTAAAGAAGAATATGATAATTTTAAATTGGATGATGAAGAAAATTTAAGATTGGGTAATGGCAATTGCTATCGTGAGACAACTGCAAAGTCCTTATCAATGACAGTAATTGGTGGCTCACCTTGGAGCTATGCTTCACTATCTGCACATTGGAAATATATTCCCAATACAAGATCTTATGATGTTATTGGCTTCCGCGGGGACGGTTTTAGCTTTCGTAATGGTTCTCAAAGTGGAGAACAACGTTATTATTTAAGTGGAAGTTATCATTATGTGAATTATAGTTGGAATGGAACAAATATTAAGAAGTTTAGTAACGGATTTGGTATTTCTATGAATATTGTTAATTCAAGCATTGAATCTTTGGATTTATCAATTTCTTGTGATATCAAAGACGATATTACACATCCTGAATTATTTGGTTCTTATCAACATGCCACTTCAAATCTAACGCTTGCTAATTCTCAAAATTATACTTTGGGTAGTGCTGGTTTAGGTTGGGTATTTGTATATCCATATAATATTTCATCTAAATATGATGGTATGGGCGGCGTAGTTATTACATATTAATTTTCTGCTTTGATTTTAATCACAATTTCTCCAAAATATTCGGATCTCTTAGAGTATTTGGGTGACTATTTTTATAAGAGAAATAAAATTTAAATTATTACTATGGAAAAGACCTTTTAAGAAGAATCTGTAGTAGAGGACCAGAGAATGCAATTTATATTGCATTCTTTTTTGCATAAATATTATAAATATATCATAGCATTAATTAGAAAAAGGTGAGTGTGTGGAAAATGAGAAAATAATATCATCGATTGCTAAAAGAGGAAATGGTGAGATATATCTAGGAGTAGTTGGTGCAGTTAGAACAGGAAAATCTACTTTTATAAAAAGAGTAATTGAGGAATTAGTTGTACCTAATATAGATAACGATTTTGATAAGAAAAAATGTTTAGATGAAATACCTCAAAGTGCTGAGGGAAAAACTATTATGACTACCGAGCCTAAGTTTGTTCCATCAAATGGTGCTATTATTAAAGTTGATTCATTTGAAACTAATATAAAGCTAGTTGATTGTGTTGGTTATGTTATTCCTGGAGCTAGTGGCTATGAAGATGAAGATGGTAATCCTAGAATGGTAAAAACCCCATGGTTTCCTGATGCAGTTCCTTTTGTTGAAGCAGCTGAAGTGGGAACAGAAAAAGTTATAAAAGATCATTCAACAATTGGAATAGTTGTTACTACTGATGGTTCTTTTGGAGAAATTAAAAGAGATAGTTATATTGATGCTGAAGAAAAAATAGTAAATGAATTAAAGGAAATAGGTAAGCCTTTTATAGTGGTATTAAATACTGCAAATCCAACTGATTCTAAAACAATTGAATTAAGTAGAAGTTTGGAAGAAGCATATGATGTACCAGTTATGCCAATTAATGTAGAAAATATGAATGAAGAAGAAATAATGAATATACTAAAAAAAGCATTATATGAATTTCCGATAATGGATATTTTAGTTAATATTCCAGAATGGGTACATGTTCTTCCAAATAGTAATGAAATAAAAGAACATTATATAGATAAGATAAAAGAAAGTGTAACAAGTGTAAATAAAGTTAAAGATGTGGATTTTATAATGAGTCATTTTGAAGAAGATGAATTTATTAGAAAAGCTTATATTAGTGAACTAGATACTGGTTCTGGTGTTATTACATTAAATATTGAAAGTCCAAATGAATTATATAATGAAACTTTAAAATCATTTATAGGGGATAGTGCTACAACTAAAGCAGGACTACTAAAGATATTTGCTAGTTACAAAGATAATAAAGAAGAAACTGATGCTATTAAACAGGCTTTAAAGCAGGCTAAAACTACTGGATACGGTATTGTATATCCAACTCTTAAAGATATGAAACTTGACACTCCCGAAATAATTAAACAAGGAAGTAGATATGGAGTTAAGTTAAAAGCATTAGCATCAAGTATTCACTTGATGAAAGTAGATGTTGAATCAACTTTTGAACCAATTATAGGTAGTGAAATGCAAAGTAAAGAATTAATTAACTATTTAATGAAAGATTATGAAACAGATCCAGGAAGTATATGGAAGAGTGAAATCTTTGGAAGAAGTTTAGAAGTAATAGTGCAAGAAGGTATTCAAGCTAAACTAAATATGATGCCTGATAATACTAGATTTAAACTTTCAAATACAGTAACTAAACTAGTAAATAAGGGAAGTAATAACTTAATAGCAATAGTTTTATAATAAAAATTATATTTTTTACTATAAAATGTCTAGTTTTTTGCAAATTTATTAGATTTTTATTGATTTATTCCAGTTTTTTTGCTACTCTTATTATGTGAGGACAATACGTCCAAGCGTTAAAGATATTGTTATGAGGAGGTAAGAACATGTCTAAAACTGAATTAGTAGAATTTATGGCTTCAAAAGCAAATATGTCTAAAGCTGAAGCTGGTCGTGCATTAGATGCTGCTATCGAAGGAATTTCTACAGGACTTAAAAAGAAAGGAAAAGTTACTCTAGTTGGTTTTGGTACTTTCAGTGCTAAAAAAAGAGCTGCTAGAGAAGGAATTAATCCTTTAACTAAAGAACCTTTAAAGATTCCTGCAAAGACAGTTGCTTCATTCAAAGCTGGAAGCAAATTAAAAGATGCATTAAACTAAAAAAAGGTTGTAGTTTAGTAAATTAAAGTTAGCGAAAGCTAGCTTTTTTATTGACAAATTAGATGATATTTGTTTAAAATATTTTTAAAGGAGTCTTTTGTGTGGATGAATTAAAAATTAAACAATTATTTGAAAAACTATTTAAAAATGATGAATTTAGAGAAAAATATCTAAGATATTTTTTAGATAGATTTGTTTATTCAACTACTGATTTAGAAGATGAAAGTAAAAGAAAAGAAAATATTGAAAAATTATTAGAAGCATTTAAACTTTTACAAGAGAAAGATTATAAAATAAGCACTTTTGATATTAGAGATGTAGGAGATATTATTGGTAGAGATGAAGGCATTGAAGGATTTCGTAGAACCTATGTAAGTCCTGGAAAGTATGCAACTTGGGAAGTTTCACCAGCTAGAGAAATAATACCTCGTCTTTATAGTTTATTTAATGATTACTATAAGGTATGGGATATAAGACCTGTATATGAAAGAGAAGCTGCTTTTCATATTCAACTAATACGTATTCATCCTTTTCAAGATGGAAATAAAAGAGTAGCAAAACTTTTATTAGCTTTCAATTTAATTAAACAAGGATATCCCCCAGTAATTATAAATGAAAGTGAAACAGAGTTATATTATGATTTTATAAATAATGAAAAAGTAGATGATTTTGAAGCTTTTTTAAAAAATAAATCTATTGAGGAATTATCAGATATGATAAGTTTATATAAACTAAATTATGATATTCCAATAACTGAAAACATTAAGGAACCAGATGATATTAATATTGTTAAATAATAGAAAAGGGGACAATTAATTGGAACATTACTTTACTAATAATGAGAATTTAAAAAGTGAATTAAGAGACATAAAAATAACATTAAATGAATATAATTTTATGTTTAAAAGTGATAATGGAGTTTTTTCTAAAAATAAGATTGACTATGCCAGTCTGTTTTTAGTAAAAACTTTTTTGTCATTTAATGAAAGAAAAATAGACAGTATTTTAGATATTGGATGTGGTTATGGTTTTATTGGTATAACTTTAAGTAAAATACTTAATACTCATGTTGATATGTATGATGTTAATAAAAGAGCAGTTCATCTATGTAAGATGAATATAGATATAAATAAAGTAGATGCTACTGTAAATGTTAGTGATATATATGAAAATGTATCAAATAAATATGATTTAATTATTACTAATCCACCAATAAGAGCTGGAAAGAAAGTTTTATTAGACTTTTTAAAAGGTGGATTAGAATATTTAAATAAAGACGGTGAGCTTTGGTTTGTTATTTCCAAAGATCAGGGGGCAAAAAGTATTAAAAAAGAGATGGAAAACATCTGTATTTGTGAAAAAATATCACAAAGTAAGGGTTTTTGGGTAATTTCCTTAAAAAAATAGTTGACTTTACTTTGTTTTATTGATAAAATTTTAAATTGGTGACGTATTTATATTTTTTCCAAAACCAAAAAAATGTATAGGGGTGATATCATGGCTTATAAGACCTTAAAATTTGGTGATTATCGCAAAAGAAGAAGCTTTGCAAAAACGAAAAATACGCTAGAACTTGCTGATTTACTAGAAATTCAAAAGAAGAGTTATCAAGATTTCTTAGACAATGGTATAAGAGAAGTCTTTGATGATTTATTTCCTGTGGAATCATTTACTGGTAACATTTCTTTAGAATTTGGAGATTACTCATTTGAAACTCCAAGATATTCTATTAAAGAAGCTAAAGAAAGAATGGTTAATTACGCAGCTCCACTAAAAGTTGAAGCTCGTGTTTTTGTCCATGAAACAGGAGAAGTAAAAGAACAAGAAATATTCTTAGGAGACATGCCATTAATGACTGAAGCTGGTACATTCATTATTAATGGTGCTGAAAGAGTAATTGTTTCTCAATTAGTAAGAAGTCCATCTATTTACTTTAAAAGAGAAACAGACAAAAATGGTCGTCATATCATAAGTGGCGAAGTAATTCCAAACAAAGGAACATGGTTGGAATTTGAAACAGATGCTAAAGATGTAGTTTATGTACGTATTGATAGAACTAGAAAAGTTCCAGTTACAACATTCTTAAGAGCAATTGGATTATCTAGTGATGAAGATATTTTAGAAGTGTTTGGAGATAATGAATATTTACAAAATACTATACTAAAAGATAGTACTAAAAATACTGATGAAGCATTAATAGAGATTTATGAAAAATTACGTCCAGGAGAACCAGCAACTTTAGATAGTGCTAAAAACCAATTAATAACTAGATTCTTTGACAGATTCCGTTATGATTTAGCTAAAGTTGGACGTTATAAATTTAATAAGAAATTAAATGTTTGTGAAAGATTATTAGGTTGTACTTTAGCAGAAACTATTAAAGTTAAAGGTAAAAATGTTATTGAAAAAGGTACTATTATAGATAAAAAAGTACTTGCTACTTTAAAAGAAGTATTTGCTAAAGGATATAATTTAAATGAAACTATCACAAATATGGAATTAGATGAATATAATAAGATTCAAACTATTTTAGTAGAGAATCCATCTAATCCTAAAAAGAAAATTAAAATAATTGGTACAGATACAAGTGTACTTGAAAAGAGATTAACTATCCCTGATATTTATGCTGCAGTATCATATTATTTAAATTTACATGAAAATATTGGTAATACTGATGAAATAGATAACTTAGGAAATAGACGTGTTCGTCAAGTTGGTGAATTAATTCAAAATCAATTTAGAACTGGTGTATCTAGAATGGAAAGAGTAATTAGAGAAAGAATGACTACTCAAGAAGTAGAAAATATTACTCCTAAAACATTAATTAATATTAGACCAGTAACAGCAGCATTAAAAGAGTTCTTTGGTTCATCACAACTATCTAAGTTCATGGATCAAATTAACCCAATTGCTGAGTTAACTGATAAACGTCGTTT
>JAEEGL013009310.1_pt1 | contig 15952 bp, 17 predicted proteins | sample 9134231 | NCBI WGS metagenome assembly JAEEGL01 (sample SAMN16246548, study PRJNA631951) | gut metagenome | biome: gut microbiome; feature: rumen; material: fiber-attached | host: Bos | place: Iran: Karaj | collected 2018-10 | reverse complement strand
CAAACCCTTTCAAGTCAGCACTACTTGTAATAGCATACCAACCAAGATAATCAGAATAATCTGATGATGTCAATCCCAAACTTTCATAGTTGGAAGAGGTAATCTTCGTTTGAGCCGAAGCATTAACACACAAACACGCTATCGCTGCAACACACGATATAATTTTTTTTATAGAAGTATTCATAACCTTATGTTTTTCAATTCGTTATTATCTATTTCGTAGGGACGCGGTGCGCCACGTCCCTACATAAAAAATTTGGGGTGCAAGGTAAAAATTTTTATGGAAAAACGTATGGAAATAGTGTGGTTTTTTACCGAAGACAAAGTGTCAAAAATACACTATTGGTGGGCAGAACGGAGATTTGAAGAGATCTCTCACTACGCTTCGCTTCGTTCGAGATGACGAGGTTGCACAATAAAAAATTAAAATTCAAAAGTTCATTCGATATTTTTCATATCTTTACTAAAAATTAAATAAGAACAGATACAAAAAGTTGAGAATTGCGTCGGTATAAGATTATGACAGAACGACATTATGATATAGCCATTATAGGAGCAGGACCAGCGGGATGTTCTGCCGCGTTGACGTTACAAAAATCTCAACTCAAGGTGGCTTTGTTTGAGAAAAACGAGTTCCCCCGTCAAAAAATATGTGGCGACGGGATTTGTGATCGCAGTACCAACACGTTACGGGCGATAAATCCACAGTACCTTGAAGAATTCTTGTCAACGCAGAAATATCAAAAAATAAGAAACACAAGAATTGTCTATAAAAACAATTCGTATATCGTTGATTTTAAGAACTTTGGCTATGCTTGTAAGCGATATGATTTTGATAATTTCTTGTTTTCGTTGGTGAAACGGGATTGTCAAAATCTGTCAATTTTTCAAAATACGACTATTTCTTCGTTGCAACGAGATTCGGATGGTTTTGTGCTTACGGCAGAAAACAATGTGACATATCACGCTAAAATGGTGCTTATTTGTTCGGGGGCGGCTTCCATGCTTGCTCGTTCCGTAACAGGAGCATCGTTTACCCGAAACAATATGGGTGTTGCCATTCGTGCGTATTATCGTGGCGTGAAAGACTTACAGGAGGGAACAATCGAATTACATTATAAAAAGGAGTTTTTCCCAGGTTATCTGTGGATATTCCCCTTGGCTGACGGCATGGCAAATGTGGGCTTTGGGTGGCATTTAGGACAGCCATACCCAGAGAAAATTCAAGATGTAATGTACAACTGGATACAACAAGACGATACATTACGTCAACGTTTTTCCGATGCAGAGCAAATCAGTTTGTTACAAGGTGGCTTGATTCCATATAATACGACAGAATTTGATTGCTATGGCGATAACTATTGTATTTGTGGGGATTCGGCAAACTTAATTGACCCTATTTCTGGTGGTGGAATCGGTTCAGCAATGTTAAGTGGACATTTTGCAGCTCAAATAGCCGAAAAAGCGATAATGATAGGGGATTGTAATAAGACTGTGACACGAGAATATGCCGAAAAGTTGTGCAAACGAGTGCAGTCAGAAATGAAAACACGTTATTTCTTGCAACAAAAAATTGCAAAGCATACGTGGTTATTGGATGTGTTGGCGTTCCTAGGAAAACATTCCAGAATTCTGGATCGTATAAAAAAATGGTATTTGGAATAATTTTTGGTACATCTAAACAAATAATCTTATATTTTTGCAAGAATAAAAAAGATGACTATGAAAACATTAAGAAATTTTTTAGGCCTTAGTTGCGTGTTGTTCCTTTCTATGCAATTGAATGCACAATATCTATCGTTCAACAACGATGAATATAATTATGGGATAATTCCTACTAATAGCATCAATACGCAAGCTCTATTTTCGTGTACAAACAGAGGTAGTGAACCTATTACAATCACAAAAATTGAAACTTCAAGTCGTTACATTACCTATGAACTGACCAGAAAGGTACTGGAACCGGGAAATCGTTCGTCAATAAACATAACACTTAATCCCAGAAAGTTACATTCACTTTTTACGGAATACGTTTACGTTTATACCACCGATCAAATGTTGGGAAAGATCACATTAACATTAAAAGGAACTGCCAAGAACCTTGACCCCTCTATCGAACAACTATACCCCAGCGTCTTTGACGTTGTAAGAATGAGCTCGTTGAATATTAATTACGGAACGATTTTCTACCCCGCCACTGTGGTTGACACAATCGTGGTATATAATCCGCAAGATACGGCGGTTACTATGTTGTTCCCCAGTGTGCCGAATTATATGACCGTGCAAATGTATCCAGAAGTAATTCAACCTAATTCATCTTCTTTGATGGTAATTTCATACGACTCAAAACGTAGCAAGGGATGGGGAAACATTTATGACAAACTATATCTTGGTTTTCAGGGAAAGAGAATAAACTATAAAATGCATGTGTCCGTTTCTGGAATGATAACAGAGGATTTCTCTAATATGACGGAAGAACAGATGAGAGACGCTCCCAAAATAGGTTTTGAAACGACAGAATTTTGTTTTGATACCATTAGAAAAGGAGAACCTGTAGAATGTAAATTTCATTTTAAGAATGAAGGAAATTCAACCTTGGAAATACGTAAGATAAAGACTTCTTGTGGTTGTACAGCTGGTACGATGGAGAAACTTTCGTATGCGAAGGGAGAAGAAGGGGACGTTACCGTTACCTTAAATACGAGAAACAAAAACGGAAATGTTCGTCAAACGGTGACGATTATTTCTAACGACCCGAAGAATACGGAATCAAGAGTTGTCATTCACGGAGTTGTAGTTGATTAACTGCAATGAAGAAAACGATATTTATTATTTGTTTGTGGCTTTTTGCTTCGTGTGCAACTCACGAAGGCATTGTTTCCGTATGCAATACCGACCGTTACAAACTTTCGTCCATTCAGCTGAAAGGGGCGGTATATTCTACGCCAGTCAAGATTGCTGACAATACTTTGGTAGTAGGTACACACAAGAAATCCATATATTTCCTGACGACGAACGACACCATTCAGACCGAACACCGTAAAAACTTGCCCGTCCACACTGATGAAACAATTCTTAACGTATATAGGGCAAAAGCGTGGATTCATGCAACCCCTGAAGTTGTATTCGATTCCTTGGTCTCAATTGGCTCATATGACGGAAATATGTATTTTTTCAAACCTAATGGTGAATTATATATGAAAAAACGTCAGGGCGGACGAATCTACACAAATCCTGTGCAACTCAACCCCGACTGGATTGCATTCGGTCTTGGCAAAGGGCTGAAATACTATAATATGCAGATTGACAGTGTACTTTTTGTACGAATAAAACATCTTACCCACGGCAGCCCGACAGCTTTGAACGACGGTTTGTTGTGCATTGGTGGGAATGACAAGACGATGCATTTTTTTGACAAAAATGGGAAAGAGGTATCTCAATTCAAGACCGACGGATGGATTATGCACTCCAAGGCAATGGTTCAGAACGATTCTGTCGTTGTGTTTGGCTCATACGACAAAAATCTGTATTCCGTGACGTCTTCGGGACGACTTTTGTGGCAATTCAAGACGGATGGACGTATCCATGCTTCACCCCAACAATTTGCCAACGGAAACATTGTATGTGGCTCGTTCGATAAACATATCTATATCATTTCTGGAAATGGCGAGCAGATTGCGGCAATTCCTACCGAAAAGCGAGTCGTTTCTTCGGCAGCCATATTTGATGACTTTGCGGTAGTGGGGTCGTACGACAAACATTTGTACATCATCAATAGTATTGGACAAATCATTGAAAAAATCTACGTAGGAGGAAAGATTTTCTCTTCTCCTATCATTCTTGACGATGGCACTATTTTTTGTGCTACCACGAAGGGTGAGGCGTTGTTTCTTCGATTTCACAACAAGCCGTCATCTATAAAACTATAATAATTGTTCCCCGAAACAATCACGTGGTCGATTAGTTCGCAATCAAGTAATTTCATCGCTTCAATCACTTTTAATGTGATTTTTTTGTCTTCATGACTTGGTCGGCAATTTCCCGAAGGATGATTGTGGCATAGGATAACGCCTGTCGCCATAAATGAGATTGCGTGCGAAGCAATGATTTTCGTGTCAACCAGGGTGTTGGTAACACTTCCGGAACTAATCATTTTCGCTCCGAGAATAGCATGACTGTTGTTAAGGTAGATTACCCAGAACTCTTCGTGTCGCAAGTCGCCAATCTTGGGTTGCATATACAAAAAGATTTCCTTGCTTGAACAAATGCTGTTGTTTTTACGCACCTCGGCAACCGTTCTTCGTTTGCCAAGTTCAAACATGGCTTGTAGGGTAATGGCTTTCACTTGACCGATGCCCTTGATTTTCTTAAAATCGTTGATGGTGAATTTTCCCAATTCATTGAGATTGTTGTTGGCCGAAGCCAATACTTTCTTTGCCAGATCTACGGCAGATTCGTCTTTCGTCCCGCTACCGATTATGATAGCGAGCAATTCCGTCTCGGTAAGGGCAGAACAGCCCTTTTGGAGCATTTTTTCTCGTGGGCGGTCTTCTTCAGCCCATTGTTTAATGGTATTTCTCATGGTGCGGTTAATTAATAAAGAGAGATGTGGTACTCTCAGTTAAAACAAAGAACTGCACGAATGCAGTTCTCTGTTAGTCTTTGAAACAACGGATGCTTAATCCTGATTTTTCATACATCTTAAAGCGGACAACGCCCGTGTAGCTTGTGTCAATCTGTCGTACCCAGACAAAATCGCCTTTCTCGTCTTTCCCCGTAGTTGATGACCAATACACACCGGCTTCGCCACGTTGTGCGAACGTTCCGTTTATGCTCGCGTATCCTCCGAAGTTGAATCCGTAATCATTTACTAGTTTTTTAACAATGTTTACGTCTGCTCCACGGGTAATTTCCGTCTCACCACTCTTGGTAAGGTCAGAGGCAGACATTCCAAGTGCTTGTTCAAAAATCATCCATTCAATATCCGACGGAATGTGGTAGCCGTTCGGACAAATTCCTTGGACATTTTTGATTGAACCGTTGGCAACTTGTTTTTCATATTGTGAAAGAATTTCTTTGGAAATCGTCGTTGCAATTGCTTCTGAAACAGCTTCTGAAATTTTTATGGACATCTCAGCAGCAATACTTGCCAATGTCGCATTATCGATATATTCAAGCAAACCCGCTTCGGTAACGGCATCGCCTATTGCAACAATAATACGTGTGTTGATGATGGTTTCTAAATTCGTAATGTCAATGCTCTCGTTTGAATCATATAATGCCTCCGAGAGCGCTTTTTCTATGGCTTCTGCAAGACACGTTTTCACGAAAGCAGCACCAATTTGTTTGCCACCCGCACCATTTTCAATTTTTTGTTCCGTTTCTGGAGCATATTGCTCTGCATATTTAGAAGCTATTGCGGAAATGTTTGACGTACTACGAATATTCTCTATGTAATCGGGAATACCATTATTATTCGCATCAGCGTTGGAAATCTCGTTCTGCGAAGATGATTGAGCCGCATTGACAGTTGTCTCGTAAGCGTACAAGCCACCATTTTGAGAGCAATATTTTTCCAGATCCATATAGCAAAGTTTTGTTCCTACAGGAACTTTTGACTCTGTTGTAGGATTTTGATTAGGATTACCTGGATCATCGCCACCTCCCTCTCCTGAATTACCGCTGCCAGAAAAGAATGGCGAGCCGTCGGGATTTTGCGTGATGTTAAGGTTGGTACCCAGCACGCCAATTGTCTTGTCTTTTTCGTCAATTACGCCATCACCATTGGAATCGTAGCGAATCGGATCATTTTCTTTCAAAAGTTCACCTTGATATTCTATATACCCTTCAGGTGCTTCCGTATTTTTATTCCTTTTGCAGGCCGTTATAGACAAGAGAATCAGACCAAGAATAATGAAACTATTTCTTCTCATAGTAAATCTTAATTTTTAATGATGGTTCCTATTTTATCACCAGACACGATTTTTTTCAAAGAAGTTACATCACCTACGTTAAAAACGATGATTGGCAAGTTATTTTCCTTGCACATGGTGAATGCAGTCAAATCCATAATCTTCAATCCTTTGGAATATGCCTCGGTGAACGTGATTTCATCGAATTTCTTTGCATTAGGATTTTTTTCGGGATCGGAGTCATACACACCGTCAACACGAGTTCCTTTCAGTAACACGTCGGCTCCGATTTCAACAGCACGGAGAGCGGCTGCTGTATCGGTTGTGAAGAAAGGATTTCCTGTTCCACCGCCGAAAATAACCACTTCATTGTTTTCGAACGCTTTTTTCACAAGACGTTGCGAATATGGTTGCCCAATCGGTTCCATTGAAAAACTTGTAAGAACGCGAGATTTTATATTTATTGTTTCAAGAGCAGATTGAAGAGCCACAGCGTTAATAACCGTTGCCATCATACCCATGTAGTCGCCTTTGATTCTGTCGAATCCTGTGGTTTTACTATTCAAGCCACGATAGATATTTCCTCCGCCGATTACGACAGACACGTTCACGCCCAAGTCGACAACTTCTTTAACTTGGTGAGCATACTTCAATAATTTATCGGGATCGATGCTGAAACCGTCAGCTGCCTGAAGTGATTCACCGCTGAATTTCAATAATATTTTTTTGTATTGTAACATAGTTCATCAATTATGCGAGCAAGATAGATAAAAAAAAGGAGAGTTACGAAAAATAACTCTCCTTTTTGATGTATAAAACACTAAATTTTAGTTTGAAAGTCCATAACGTTTGAATTCAGTTACTTTCAAACCCTTTTGTGTAGCTTCAATGTGTTGTCCCACTGAAATTTTACCATCTTTAACAAATTCTTGGTTGATAAGAGTTGATTCTTTGAAGAATTTGTTCAAACGACCTTTCGCAATGTTTTCAACCATAGCGGCAGGAATGTTGTTTTTCTTTTCAGCAGAAACTTGTTCCTTGATTTCGCGAGCTTTAGCAGCTTCATCTTCAGTCAACCAACCTTTTGCGATGTTAGAAGACATGTGGTCTTCGGAATCAACAAGATTAGGATTGATGCCAGCTTTTTTAAGAGCAACTTCAACAGCTTTTTGAATTTGTTCTTGTACTGTCTTTTCTTTTGCGATTTCAATTTCGGAATCAATAACAGACTGAGGAACTGCGTCTTGGTCAACGGCAACAGGATTCATTGCTGCTACTTGCATAGCAACGTCTTTACCAAGTTGTGCATCGTTTACTTTTTCAGAGAAGCCAACGATAGTTGCAAGTCTGTTACCCATGTGAGTGTAAGCGAAAGAATTTACAGACGTTACTTTTTCGTAGTAACCCAAATCAATCTTTTCACCGATTTTACCCATTTGGTCAGTCAATTGGTCAGCGATTTTTCTACCGTTTATTTCCAATTGTTTCAATTCGTCAGCATTTGCAGGAAGAACTTCCAAAGCCTTGTCAAGAATTGATTGTGTGAATGCGATGAAATCAGCATTCTTTGCAACGAAGTCAGTTTCGCAGTTTACAACTACGATAGCGGCTGTTTTTCCGTCAGCGGTAACGCCACTCAATACACAACCTTCTTTTGCGTCACGGTCTTGACGTTTGCTTGCAATTTTCTGACCTTTTTTTCTTAAAAATTCTATTGCTTTGTCGAAATCGCCTTCAGATTCAGTCAATGCCTGTTTGCAGTCCATAAGACCAGCGGCAGTGATTGCACGAAGTTTAGCGATATCAGCAGCGGTAATGTTTGCCATAGTCGTCAATTATTTTTTTGTTGTTTTTCTTGCAGCAGTTTTTCTTGCTGGTTTAGCAGGCTTTTCTTCTGCTGGAGCCTCTGTTGCTTCTGCTTTAGCAGCAACTTCTGCTTCTTTATCTTTTTCAGCTTTTCTTTCAGACAAACCTTCTTGGATTGCGTCACAAACCTTAGAAAGGATTACTTCAACTGATTTAGAAGCGTCGTCGTTTCCTGGGATTGCGAAATCTACAAGATTTGGGTCAGCGTTTGTATCAACGATAGCAAATACAGGAATACCCAAGCGAGTTGCCTCTTTGATAGCGATATGTTCGCGAACAACGTCAACTACGAACAATGCAGCAGGAAGGCGAGTCAAGCTCACGATGCTACCAAGGTTCTTTTGTAGTTTTTCACGTTGACGGTTGATTTGTAAAATTTCACGTTTTGAAAGAGAAGCAAAAGTACCGTCTTGTTCCATTTTGTCGATAGCCGACATTTTCTTAACGGCTTTACGGATAGTTGGGAAGTTAGTCAACATACCGCCGCTCCAACGTTCAGTAATGTAAGGCATACCTACTGATTGTACTTTTTCAGCAACGATGTCTTTTGCTTGTTTTTTGGTTGCAACGAAAAGGATTTTGCGACCAGATTTTGCAATTTTTTTCAAGGCCTCAGCCGACTCATCAATCTTTGCTACAGTTTTGTGAAGATCAATAATGTGGATACCGTTTTTCTCCATAAAGATGTATGGAGCCATAGCTGGATGCCATTTTCTTTTTAAGTGTCCGAAGTGAACACCTGCTTCTAGCAATTCTTCAAAATTTGCTCTTGCCATTTTTTTTGTTGTTTGCATTCAATATTAAAGCAATTCACAAGTAGCACAATATAATGTGGTCTTGCGGATTTTGAGTCTAAACAACGCTCTAATTCGAATAGGTTAATATTAACGTTTACTAAATTGAAATCTTTTACGTGCCTTCTTTTGACCTGGTTTCTTACGTTCAACCTCACGTGGGTCACGCGTTAAGAATCCTTGTTTCTTAAGAGGAGTTTTATTTTCTTCGTCCATTTTCACCAAAGCTCTGGCGATTGCCAATCTTACTGCTTCAGCTTGACCTTTGATACCACCACCTACAAGGTTGATTTTGATATCGAAATTACCTTCTTTGTCAAGAAGAGTCAATGGTTGTTTTACGATGTAACGAAGACGTTCTTCTACGAAGTAGTTATCCAATTCACGGTCATTAACTGTGATTTGACCTTTTCCTTCCTTAACGTAAATTCGGGCGATTGCCGATTTTCTTCTACCTAAAGCATTAATTACTTCCATATACTAAATCTTAAAACTTTAATTCTTTTGGTTGTTGTGCTTCTTGTTTGTGGTTAGGACCTACATATACAAACAAATTTTTCAAGCAGTCTCTTCCCAAAGAATTTTTTGGAAGCATTCCTGCTACGGCATTTTTAATAATCTTTGTAGGATCTTTTGCCATTAAATCTTCTGGAGTTTGTTTTCTTTGACCACCAGGATACATTGTGTGATGAATGTAAACTTTGTCGGTCATTTTCTTTCCCGTAAATTTCACTTTTTCAGCGTTAATTACGATTACTCCATCTCCGCAATTCACATTGGGAGTAAATGACGGTTTGTGTTTTCCTCTGATGATTTTCGCAATCTGGGAACACATTCTACCTACTACTTGGTCGGTTGCATCAACAACGAACCATTCCTTTTGAACAGTAGCCACATTGGCTGATTTCGTCTTGTAACTTAAAGTATCCACTTGAGTTAGTTTTTATTAAATATACTTTTCCCATTAATCGGGACGCAAAAATAATAATAATTTTGATTTTACAAACCCAAACGCGATTTTTTCTTCGTTTCTGAAAAAAAAAACATCAGAAATAAAGTTTTTCGCTAAATCTTCTTGCATAGAATTACAAAAGTGGTATTTTTGCCGAAAATTTTGACTCCGTAGCTCAGTTGGTAGAGCAATTGACTCTTAATCAATGGGTCGAGAGTTCGAGCCTCTCCGGGGTCACAGGGATAAAACCTTGATTTTAAGGCGTTTATGAGACTAAAAATCATAAACGCCTTTCTTTTTTACCCGAATTTTACAAATTATTTGCAAACATCCGTAACTACTTGATTTTGTTTTGTTTTGTAGATTTTTTATTTTTGTTTGTGAATTTGAGTTGATACAAATGTTTGCAAAATGTTTGCAAATGGAAAACGGCTAAAATGCTTGATTTTACTACATTTGTTTCGATGTTGAATCAATTTTGTTTGCAAATAATAGAAAAAATAAAGAATATGGCTGTTGTAAAAGTTGAATTAGACGTTCGGTACAAAAATGCGAATGGGGAACACCCAATAAAGTTTTATGTTTCAAGTAACAGAACCACCGCTCGTATTGCTACCAATATCTTTGTAAAAGAATCGGATTATCTTGGAAAAGATGAGAAATACATAAAAGCATCTGTGTTTAATTCCGAGCAAATTAACAAAGACCTTACGGAACAGTTGCTCAACTACCGAAATAAGATTTCTTCGCTGGGTGTGAAGTCCGCCAATATGAGTGCAACCGAAATAAAGAAGTATCTGTTATCGGATGAGTTGGAAGAAAATGGGAATATAGGTTTTACCGATTATGCACAAAAACAAGTTGATAAGTACACAGGTAGTTCCAAACAGATATTGGAAAGAACCATAAGAATGGTCGATGAGTTCTTTGAGGGAAGAAAGGTTTTCTTCGATGATATAACGGTTGGCGTTCTTCGTGATATGGATGCCAAATGGGCAAAAACTCAAAGTATAAATTCAAGAGGTTTTTATTTCCGTACTCTCCGTTCTATTTTTAATCGTGCGATTGACGATGAATTAACAACAAATTACCCATTCCGCAAGTTCAAAATAAAAAGTGTTGCGAAAGCGAAACACGTTCTTCCTGTTGAAACTATAAGAAAACTAATTTCTCTTGACTTTGGAGCAGAAGAAAAACTACGAGAATTGGCTCGTGATGTTTTTATGTTGTCATTTTACCTTTGTGGTGCTAATCTGAATGATATTTATAATTGGACTGACGCAAACTATAAAAAGGGAAAGATAGTTTTTGTAAGAAATAAAATTAAAAGATTTGAACCTGAACCCGTAGAAATAACATTACAACCAGAGGCACTTGCCATACTACATAAATATAAAGGTACGGAGCATCTCTTTTCTTTCGCTGATACATATAAGGACTATCAAACCTTTATTGGCAATGTAGATAAACGAATCAGAGTTTTGCGAGAACGAGTAGGTTTTGATGAACTTACAATGTATTACGCCCGTTATACTTGGGCTACAATTGCCGACAAAATTGGGATAGACGAAAAGGTTATTTCTAAATCACTTGGACATACGCCAACCTCTGTCGCAGGTAAATTCTATATCACATACGATTGGAACAGAACTGACGAAGCCAACCGTAAAGTGATAGATTACGTTATGAATTTCTGACGAGGAAAAATCAAAATATCCTTTCCACTTCAAAACATACACAATCCTCGTTAAACTCAAAACGAATATCTTGTGTGGGAACCACCATTGTTTTGCAATGTCTATCAACAATAAGGAATGCTTTGTCTTGTATGCTGTAGGCTATCACATTTTGAAAAACACCACGAAAATCGTACAAAAATGGTGATTGGGCAATTACATCGGAAAGGTCGGTGGCACTCCAGTCGCATTGATTGATGAATTGCGAAACATCATATATGTTTTGTGCTGGGAACGGTAACATTTGGGGTTGTTTAGCACTTACAAAATAAGGCACACGAAACTCCGACAAATACTCAAATTGACTATATGGGAATGGCGTTTTGTTGTTTTTTGTTGGTACTGCTTTTAGATTGTTCCCAAATGCCGTTTCCAAACAGAAATCATTCTCATTCCAAAACAAATAAAAATCTCCACAACACGTTATAAGATTCCCTATGCCACAATACATCGGGAATCCATTGCTCTGCAAAAACGGATGTAACACTTTTTGCTTCCAATTGTTTTTGCTCAAATATCTTGCGAGGTGGTTTACTCTTGGGGAACAGGCAACAGATTTTATTGGTGTAAAGTCGCAAGCCCATTGAAAATTGTGTTCTCCCACGTAGTAGTTGTGGTACACTCTGCTTACACACAGGATTTGGTCGTTGTAACTGAATTGCTTTGGAATTGCAAGTCCGTCGTTGAGTATTTTCTGTGTAAAATCCATAGGTTAGTAAGAAAGAAAGGTTATAACTGGTTGATTTTTAACGCAGTAAGGAAAAATTTCCTTACTCTATTGATTTTGAATGATTTGCGACCTTTCTTTCTTACTAATGTATTTATTGAACATTGCTTGAAAGTAAGAATCTGTTTTTCCAATTGCTTTATTCATTGTTGCTTGTAGCACTTTCAATTCGGGGAATCGTTCAAAAAATCTTCCTATCAGTTCCTGTGTTGAAAGTGGAATTTGTTTTGCGTTCGAAGAATCAATCTTTTGTAGAACCTGCAATGTGCAAGACACGAAATAATTGGTACAAGCCAACGCATAACGAACATCATCGGCAGTTATAACAACTCGCTTGTTTGCGATTGCCGTGATGAGTGCAACTCGTTCCAAACAAACCATCGACTTATCGTAGGTGGCACAAACTCTGTCGTCGGCAGTATTTTGTTTGTTGACGTTTACCACATTGTTGCCGTAGTCGTAAATCAAGTTGAGTGCTTCGTCGGAAAAACAAAGTTCCGTTTGGTTGCTGTAATGTGTCTGCAAATCGTACAGAAACGCACTCCATTGCGTTTGCAGTTCTTTTGTGTTGAATTGTTTTCTTCCAAATGTTCGTTGTCCGTTTCCATTGTGGTACACAAACAGGAAACGATAGATAAATCCATTGTCGATAAGCCCTTCCGAAAAACATTTGTGTAACATATTGGGTTGTATGCCACCCAATATGTTGAGAAATGGACTATCAACCAACATCGATTCTTTTGAAACCCTATCGCAGGCAAAACTTGTGTTGTCCGAAATGGATAATAGTTGCGAAATCTCGCCACTTTTGGAATATCTGTTTGTATTGTCGAAAAATCCCTTCAATTCGTCGGTGTTCTGCAACATACCATTATTATAAGAAAGATATTCGTTCCGTTTTTCGGGTGTGGAATCGTCGAGCAGGAATTTTGAAAAACGAGGTTTTTCTGTTTGTTGCTGTTCTTCTTTTGATAAAGATTCGTAATGCTTGCAGTCTGCCCTGTATTGTTCAAACGATTTTCGGTCTGCTTCGAGCAAGGGCTTTGTAAAGAACTTTTGAGGGTCGCTTTTGCCAACACCCGAATTTGCCACTATGCAGAACCAACACGAAGAAAAGTTTTCGTGAACACCATCGTTAGAAAGCACGTTTTTCCCAACAACCGTGCTAATGACGGCAAAAGCCGACACCACAGAAAATTCACGAGGAGAATCATAACCTTTGGAAACCATAGCGATGATGTCTTGAAGATTTTGAGGAAGACCGAAAATGGGTAGTTCCGTAAATTCTCTTTTTTTTTCATTTCCTTTAATATCGCTTGTTATATTAAAAGATTGACGTGAACCTGCACTTTGCTGATTCACGTCGATTTCTCTCATATCCATCTATTTATTTGGTATTACCTCGTAACTAATTCGAAGCATATCACCATTGGGATTGTTAAGCATCATCATATCCAAGATAACGCTTAATTTCTCTAATTTTTTGATGTTATTCTCATAGCAACGGATAACTTCGTAATCATACTCATCGTCTTTATCCTCATATTGTTTTTTTATATACTCAATCTTTCCTTTGTAGTACTCGATTAAATCATCGATGAAATGATTTATATTATGTACATATTCTTTGTGAATAATATCTGAAGCAATACAAAAATGCATAACTCCGCCACCAATTTCCTCAGTTACAATCATATATGGCACACGAGATTCTTTCTTTACATTATTTTCCATATTTTTTTACTTTTTATCGTTAATACTTTTTATGATTTCTTCTCTAATTTCTTTTGCTGTTTTTTTTCTTCCCGACTTCAGCCATTCGTCGATTGCAGGTCGGTGGAAATACAGTTTCTTGCCCTTTTTACAAAATGGAACTTTGTTGAAATGTGTCCATCCGTAAATGGTGGGAACTGCTGGATGGTCGGGCAAATAATCCGACAATCCTTGTGGCGAGAGCCACTCGCTTTGATTGCCTGCGAGTTTCCCGATTATATCCTCAACCTTGCGGTCTAAAAACTCCAAATGCTCCTGCATTTTTGTTGATGTTTTCAGTAATGTGCCGACCGCAATTGGCACATCGTTAAAAGAAATACCTTGTACTTCTTCCTGGCTTGTTCTGTTTTCTGCCATCTTCTTAATTTTTTTAGTTTATGGATTGTGATTTTCACAACCTCTGTGTGCAAAAATAGAGGTCGTATTTTGTGCGGAATTTTTGCGGAAAAAAATTTTGTGATTTTTTGTAATTGACTGATTTTCTTTTGATTAAAATAGCAGTTACAAAAAAAAGTGTCGGATTTTTGTCGGAAAACAAAACATACATAAATACTTAATAATCAAACAAATAAAGCAATTCGGAACAAAAAAGGCAGGTAATTTTGTCGGAAAACACCTACCTTGCATTGTTCGTTTTGGTATGTAAAACTGATTGTTTTGTTCGATTATCTACATTCCCGAAAGGATTTTTGGAATGTTTTTGTAGCGATTTCCTCTGCTATGTTTCGTCCGAGTATCTCGTCCAATGTTTGCATTAGAAACTTTTTACCTTCTGTTCTTGTTTTGTTTTCCTCATTAAACACTAACGAAAAATCACGAGAAAGTACCATTTTGGTAAATTCCTCTATGGTAACCGCTGGAAGTTTCTTTCGTAATAGTTCGTCCTTCAACAATGATTTATAGCATTTATATGCTTCCTTGATTTTTTCATCGTCGATATTGCTTGCAACAGGTATCCGTTGTTTTGCCTTTGCCATAACAATGGCAAGTTGGTTGTCTATATCTCTACCAATTCCTTTGAGTATACACACCGCACCAAAGCAACAATTGGGGTCGCAGGAGTTTCTTTTAACACATTCGTCTTCGTTGTATATTGCCTTGCAATCTTCCAATATCAGTTTTTGCTCCATCAAGTCGGCACCTATATCCGTCACGAACGAAAAATCCGCAAATTCCGTTCGGGCGGTAAGATTCAGTAAACTTTCAAGTTGTTCCTTTGTATATGTATAGTTTGTTATTTCCATTGTTCCTTATTATTTCCCCATTCTGAACCGACAAGTTGGTTCATATAGAGGCTTCTGATAGAATTAATTATTGCAAGTTGGCAGTCTGTAAGGCATTTAGGATTAGGGTCATTATTAGGGTCATTAGGGTCATTATATTATATATTGTTTAACGTGCAAATGTATCTATTTTCTGTCTAAAAACGCATATTCCCATATAACTATCATAAAGTTTATTCCTTTCTTTGTCTCTACTCATTCAAAAGTGTACCACTTTTGCAGATACTTATATGGTGATATTTTCTACTGTTCCGATGCTTATTTAATTATGATTTTTTTGTTTTCGTTGCCATTTACAAGCATGTAGATGCCAGTTTTTAGTTCCACAGTACCATTATCTAACGGAATCTCTGTACCTAAAACAGTGTATAATTTTGCATTTGCATCACACACATACAAAGTTCTGCCAGAAAGAGTATAACTCTTTTCTTGCGAGACTTCCATTACAGGTGTGTCATCTGCCTTCAATATCACTTCAATTGGCTCTGTCTTTTTGTAATAATAACCTTTTCCTGATTCTATATGTAGCAGGTATGAGCCGTTTTCTATTGTTTCAGGGAAATCTATTGTTGATTCTCCATTGCCCGAATTGAGTTGCCCCGACCAAACAAATTCTCCACTGATATTTGTTAAAGACAAATTCAATGGAACATTCTGCACATTTGAAAATAGTGTGTATTTATAAGATGATTCTTTTTGCAACGAGACTTGCAGACTATCATCATAAACAATGGCTTTATAAATGGTGGTAGTATTTACATCGTATGTGTAAACCACGTGTTCATTATAAGCATAAGTCGCTGATTTCACAGGAATGTTTGTCCTATGCCATTCTGTGAGATTCCCAAAATACAATGTTCTTTCTCCGTCTTTATACATACTGATATAAAAAAGAGAATCGTTCACTTT
>JAEEGL011885274.1_pt1 | contig 15952 bp, 16 predicted proteins | sample 9134231 | NCBI WGS metagenome assembly JAEEGL01 (sample SAMN16246548, study PRJNA631951) | gut metagenome | biome: gut microbiome; feature: rumen; material: fiber-attached | host: Bos | place: Iran: Karaj | collected 2018-10 | reverse complement strand
TTTGATAGCCATTACTTACATTAAGTTCACCAGTAAAGGCTGATTCTCCTTCATTATAGACAATATAATTTCTTAAATTACTAGCTATATTAAAGACAACATTCTTATTGACGTTACTAGTCCACGACCAAAAGGCATAGCTTGATCCTGCTATGATTAGACCCACGACAAAAACAACAATTGTAATGATTGTAATTTTTTTCTTCTTCATTTTGGTCACCAATGAATAGAATCATCCAATTCTATTCTTATATAAAGTATAACAAAATATAGGGTTTATTGCAACATAATATATTGTATTTTTAATAAATTAATATTTAATATATATTAAATATTATATGGTAAACCACGTAATTAAAAGGCCCTTTTTAAATAATTTAAAAAGGAGTTAAACTCCTTATTTAGCAACAATAGTTACGATCTTATTTTTAATAACCATTATTTTTACTACTTCTAGTCCTTCAAGATGCTTTTTAACGTTTTCACAAGCTAAAGCTTTTTCTTTAACCGATTCCTCTTCTTCATCATTACTAATGGTTATTGTTCCTCTTACTTTGCCATTTACTTGAACAGCAATTTCACGTGTATCAAGAACTAATTTAGATTCATCACATACTGGCCAACTAGCATTAGCAATTATATCGTAACCCATTTCTTCATTAAGTTCTTCGGTAATATGTGGAGCTACTGGGTTAAGTAAGATAAGTAATAGACGATAGTCTTCTTTAGTAATACTTTCTTTTTCTTCATAAGCATTTGTTAAAACCATAAGTTTTGAAATATAAGTATTATATCCCATACGACCAAAGTCATAAGTAACACCTTTAATCGTCTGATTTTGAATAGCCTCAAGTTCTTTCGTAAATCCATCTTTATCATTTAATTTTTCTTTTAAACGATATACTCTATCGATAAATCTTTTACATCCTTTAAGTGAACTAGTATTCCATGGAGCATCCTGCGTATAATCACCCATAAACATTTCATATAATCTAAGCACATCAGCTCCATAATCACTAACAATATCATCAGGATTAATAACATTACCTTTAGATTTACTCATTTTTTGATTATCTGATCCAAGTACCATACCATGGCTAACTCTAGTCCATAGCATTTCTTTTGATGGTACTAATCCAACATTATACAAAAATTGCACCCAGAATCTTGCATATAATAAGTGTCTAGCGGTGTGTTCCATACCACCATTATACCAGTCTACTCTCTTCCAATAATTCATCGCATCCATACTTGCAAACTCTTTATCATTATGTGGATCCATATATCTTAGAAAATACCAACTAGATCCAGCCCAGTTAGGCATCGTATCCGTTTCTCTTTTAGCTTTGCCACCACATTTTGGACAAGTGGTATTAACAAACTCTGGAATTTTAGCAAGTGGACTTTCGCCATCATCCGTAGGTTCATACTCCGCTACATCTGGAAGTAAAAGTGGTAAATCTTTTTCATCCATTGGTTGCCATCCGCACTTTTCACAATAGATCATTGGGATCGGTTCACCCCAGAATCTTTGTCTTGAGAAAATCCAGTCTTGTAAACGATAGTTTACTTTTTCTCTACCAATTTTCTTTTCTTTTAAGTATTCAAGCATTCTTTTGATTGAATCTTTTTTATTTGTAAGACCATTTAAGAAATCTGAATTGATCATTTCTCCGTCACCTGTATAGGCTTCCTTAGAAATATCTCCACCCTTAATTACGGGGATAATTTCTAGATTATATTCTTTAGCAAATTCATAGTCTCTTTGGTCATGTGCTGGTACCGCCATAATTGCTCCCGTACCATAACCCATCATAACGTAGTCTGAAATAAATACCGCAACATCCTCACCATTCACTGGATTTTTTACCGTAATTCCTTCAAGACGAACACCAGTCTTATCTTTATTTACTTCAGTTCTTTCAAAAGCACTCTTTGTTTTAGCATATTCTTGATATTTTTTTACTTCATCCATATTAGTAATTATTTTAGAAAGTTTTTCTAACATTGGATGCTCAGGTGCAAGAACCATGAATGTTACCCCAAATAATGTATCGCATCTTGTGGTATATACCGTTAATTTGTCTCCAGTCTCTGCAACCGTAAAATCAACTTCAGCACCAGTAGATTTACCAATCCAATTGATTTGACCAAGTTTTACCCTTTCTGCAAAATTAGTATCATCTAATCCTTTAATCAAATCTTCCGCATAATCACTCATACGAAGCATCCACTGACTCTTCTCTTTTTGAATTACCTTATCGCCACATCTTTCACAAACGCCACCAGCAGCATCCTCGTTAGATAGAACGCTCTTACAAGTAGGACACCAGTTAACATCTTTCTTAGCTTTATAAGCCATTCCATGCTTATAGAATTGTAAGAATTGCCATTGTGTCCATTTGTAGTATTCTGGGTCAGTTGTTGAAAATTCACGATCCCAGTCAAATGAAAAACCTAAGGATAACATTTGTCCTTTAAATGTCTTTATATTTTCTTTAACAGCATCCTTAGGATGAATGTGATTCTTTATCGCATATTGTTCAGCCGGAGCTCCGAAAGCATCCCAACCCATTGGAAATAAAACATTATAGCCTTGCATTCTTTTAACTCTTGCTAATGCATCTTGCGCTGTATAGCTACGAACATGTCCTACATGTAAGCCACTACCAGAAGGATATGGAAACTCTACCAAGATATAATATGGTTCCTTTTCACTTCCATTAACTGCTTTAAATGTCTTATTTTCTTCCCAATATTTTTGCCATTTCTTTTCAATTTTTGTAAAATTATACATAATAGCCTCCTTAAAATAGAAAAAAGTTATAAATTAAAGGACGAGAACACCCGCGGTACCACCTTCATTTATAACTTTCGTTATACACTCTAAACTTTAACGCATTGCTGCGGATATAAATCAGCTAAATAGACAAGTTCATAAACACATACCAAATACTCACACCTTCCGTATTCTCTCTTTAAGTAATTAGTTTATTACTACTTCTATTCTTTGCCTTTCAAAAACTAATAATATATTAGCACACTTTTATTTATTAAACAAGTGTTTTTTAACTTTTTTCTCTTTTTCTTTAAGGTATAATTCATATCTAATTGGAAGCATTCTTAAAGCATAATTTTTTAAATATTCTGCTTCTTCTTTAGTCAATTCGCTATCATTAGCCATAAAATCACATTCAATAATTATCTTAGTTATTTCTTCCTTGGCATATCCTTTTTCAAGCAATTCATCTATTTCCATCACCAAACTAACTGAATAACCCATTAGTTTTTCATCACTAAACATAAAATAATCACTATATTTATTATTTATACTTCCTAGCGACATAGCAAACGCTAATAATTTAGATATTTCTTCTTCTCTCACATTACACCACTCATATAAATAAATTATACCAACAACATATATTTATGTCAAAATTAAAAAGGACTTTTCAGTCCTATTTTATACTTACAATATCTGTTACTGTTGTTTCTCTATTATAACTAATTTCAATTCTGTCACCGACACTTACAAATGGTAATTTGTTACTTACTTTAATTGAAGCCTTATATTGTTTACCATCCTCATCCATTATGTAATAGTAGGTATTACCATCTATTACCACACTAGTTATTTTCTGAACAATAATTTCTTTTGTCATATTAACTTTACCAGAATTATCTAAATTTGCATTGCTTAAATAGTTATTCGCAGCTGCTTCAATGCCTAAAGTACTATCCGTAACAACTACCTTTTGATAATCTGTTACATCAACAAACGCATACATTTTAACAAGTCCTGCATTATCTTTTAAACTTAGTAAATAAGTAGGTCTCTCATTCAAATTAATTAAAAGTGGAAATGACGAAACATACTTCATTTGTTGAACTTGTCCTTCAGCTGAAGCCATTGCTGAATACTCTTCAGCTCCAGGTACAGCATAGAAATTAGTCTCTTTTGTTCTTAGATTAGTCAAAACAAATCCAATATTTGATTCATCTGTTGATACCGAAGTAATTCCAGTATACATATAAACATCATCATCTTTAATTAAATAATTATATCCTTCAGTTGTTTGAACGACACCATTTTGACCAAACATTGAATTAAGAAAACCTCTATTATACATTCCCCAATCATCAATTTGTTCAATAATTAAATTAGCTGAATATACTTGATCGACCCAAGTAGGAACTTCATCTACTTTGTATCTTTTAGTTTTACCAGTCACCGGATTCATCAAAATTATTCCATTAATTTCTTCCTTAAGGCCAACACCTGTATATTTAATCGTTGGTACTACCCAATAAGGATTACCTTCATTATCAATTTCAAAACTAACTTTTCCAAATATTAGCGTTGGATATTTAAATCTTAATGCCCTATCCAAATCTTTAAATAAATATGCACTAGGCATATATTTCATACCCTTATCAAGTTTAACAAGTTCACTAGCACCAGTAACTGAATTAACTTTAATGTATCCTTTTGTTCCATGACGCATATTATTTAACCATTTAATAAAACCATTATATTCGATTGGTGTAACTCTCACAATCTCATTATTATAGTTAATTTGTGTGTACAAGTCAGATACATAGTACTGGCTAACAAGTTCACTCATCTGTCCCATTACTCTATCTCCTAGTTTTTGGCTAGAATCTTTATCCAAAAGTGGCACTTTATTAAAATCTACTTCACTAATATCATCAATAAAATTAGTATCATCCTTAACATCGATACGATGAGCCCAAGACTTGGCCATAAATACTGGGCTACATATAATATTAGTAACTGTAATAAGCGCTATAATACCCCCGACAATACACACCAAAATAAAGATGTTTTTAGGAAGTCTCTTTACTTTATTTAAAATTCTCTCTCCATCAAAAAGATTGATTCCTGATGTTATTAAATAACAAACAAAGACCATTAGTAAATATGCATAAAAGCCTGGCTCATGTAAATTAAGTGGTGGTAAAGTTACAAAGAAAAGTATAAAAGCAAACACAAGAATAATTAATATTCTTACAAACAATAATTTCTTTTTCATAATTATCTCCTTTTAACTAAAATTAATTCAATAATACTAATAACACTATAAATTATTAACATTATACCAATATATTTTACAATCATATCGCTAATAATAAATTTACCTACGATACACATTATACCAATAACTATTCCTAGTATTGATAATACTAACGCTCCAGTCATTTTAATTTTTAATTCTTTTCTTAAACTAATACATTCCTTAAGCTTAATAATACTTGTTAAAAGAATATAGATTCCAATAATATATGACACTAATTCTTTTAAGAAATCAACTTTAAATATCAAAATAAAACCAATTACTAAAACGACAATTCCAAATACAAATTGCATTCTATCAGCCATTATTTTTTCATCATTACCAAAGTAATTAACAAACGCCGCTATTCCATAAAAGATGGCAATACATCCAAGTAAAATAGATACGACTGTTGTTACCTTATCAGCCCATATAACTAAACATACCCCAAGTATTAGTGTACATAAAAGCATTAATACTTCTGCCAAAATTGCTTTTTTCATAAATCATCACCTTCACTTTAATTATACAATAAATAAATATATATTGCTAATCAATTTACACATTTTATCGATAATCAATAAAAATATATTGACTTTTAATAAAAATAGGTATACGATTTAATTGAGGTGATAAGTATGCCAAAAAGTAAAATGGCAAAAACAATTGAAATCTTATTTAAAATCTTATTGGGATTAGGAATCATTGGTCTATTTATTATTCCATATTTATATGATTTAATGGAAATCTTTGGATTAGAAAGTTTTAATACCAAAACACTTCTCTATAAAATTCTTTTCTATATATGTTACATCATTTGTTTAGGTATAATCTTTATGTTAAACTATATTTTTAAAAACATTTATAAAGATAGTCCTTTTAATAAAATGATTGTTAATGCTTTAAAAATCATTTCTTTATTATTTATGGTATTAGCAGCGATTATCATTGTTAAACTAATCTATTTCCCAACGATCTTAAGTATTGCTTTAATTGTCGTATCATTTATTACTAGTCTATGCTTTTATACTCTAGCTCAAATCTTTAAGGTAGCCACTGAATATAAAAATGAAATAGACTATACGGTATAGGGGGAATTATGATTATTGTCAATTTAGATATTATGATGGCTAAAAGAAAAATGTCGTTAAATGAATTAAGTGAAAAAACTGGCATAACATTAGCTAATCTTTCAATTTTAAAAAATAATAAAGCCAAGGCAATTAGGTTTTCAACTTTAGAAGTTATCTGTGAGGCCCTAAATTGTCAACCAAGTGATTTACTTGAATATAAGGAGGATAGTCATGAATAAAAAAACATATAAGTTAACAATTATACCAATTATCTTAGCAACCTTACTTATTACCATTTTAAGTAATTTTAAGTTTGCTAACTATGATAAATATTTTATTTTTCCAATAACAATTTTAATTATTACCTTTATTTATCTTTTAAATAAACAAAAATTAATTATTAATAAAAAAGGGTATTTCTACCTAATACCACTTAGTTTAATTATCTTAGGAACGTTCTTTCTAAAAACTAATATCAATAATTTAGTATTAAACGTTATTATCTTACCAATCCTACTATCGATGATGTTTTTTACTTTAACTAATAAAAATTATTTCCTTAATGGTAAATTCTTATCATGGACTGGTAGGTTGTTCCCAGAAGGATTATTTAGTAATTTAAAAGTTATTAAAGAAAACACTGATGAAAAAAATAAAGATAAAAAGAAAATTAAAAACATTATTCTAGGTATTATTATAAGTATTCCCTTTGTCTTTATAATCTTACTACTTTTAGCTAGTGCCGATGATTATTTCAATGCCTTTATTGAAAAGATTTTTGGAAACATTGATGAAATCTTAGATTTCAAATTCATCAAAAATAACATTCTTGTTTTAGGAATTTCATTTATTACTTTCTTCTCTACCTTCATAAATATTCATAAACACAAAGAAACTAAAGTTACTATTGGTGAAAAGAAAAAAATAGAGCCAACAATTATTAATACAATCTTAATAGCTATTAATTTTGTTTTCTTACTATTTATTGTATCAGAAATATCAAGATTAACCGGTAACTTCTTAGATTTACCAGCTAAATACACTTATGCATCTTATGCTAGAGAAGGATTCTTCCAATTACTCCTTGTAACTATTATTAACTTTAGTATCATCTTTTATATCTTATATAAAACAAATGGTATTAAAGAAAATAAATTATTAAAATATTTGGTATTATTAGTAATCACATTTACAATTATCTTAATTTTCAATTCATATTATCGTATGTATATGTATATGCATACCTTTGGATTTACTGTCTTAAGATGCCAAGTAATCCTATTCTTACTTATGGAATTAATCATTTCATTAATTATGATTAAAAAGATAATTAGTAATCTTAAACATAAAGATGCGTATATATTATTTTATATCATGATTACTACTTATATCATTAATATCTTTACTTGTCATATTACACTTATGAATTATCTAAATCATTTAATTAACAAATAAAAATGCCCAAAGGCATTTTTTTCTTATCCTAATTTATCACCATTAGTTGTTTCTTTATCAGGAGTAATTAATACTACCCCGCCTTCGCTATATGTTCCAAGAACTAATACTTCTGACATATAATTAGCAATTTGTCTTGGTGGAAAATTAACAACGGCAAGTATCTTTTTCCCAACAAGTTCAGATACTGTATATTTATCTGTTATCTGTGCCGATGATTTCTTAATTCCTATTTCACTTCCAAAATCAATTGTAAGCTTATAAGCTGGCCTTTTAGCCCCTTCGAAAGTATAAGCTTCGATTATCGTTCCTACCCTTATATCCAATTTCATAAAATCTTCAAATGTAGCCATTATTTCCACTCATCCCTTCTCGTATCTTCTCCCTCTTGTTTTAAAAATTCTGCAATTGCTTCGATAGTATCTAGTACTGGATTCTTTTTTTTAGCATCAGTTAAACTTTCTTTTAAAATATCTAATACTTTATCTTTGTGAATATATTTGACGATATATCCCCATTCTTTTTCATCTTCAGTAAGACTTCTTATATCATCATTTGGTAAAGCATCGGTCCTAATAACATAATAATTATTAATTGTTAAAGTGTTTAACCCTTCACTTGGATAATTCCTATTATAATATTTTACTCTAAAGAATGGCTGTAAATCTAAATTATCAAAAACAATTCCACTTTCTTCCATTAATTCTCGCTTTAAAGCTGTCATCAATGTCTCACCATGTTCAACGTGACCACCAACGCATTGATATGTTTTATCACCGTAACCGATTAAGATTTCATCATTAGAATTAATAATCAAAGCTTTTACTCTCTCCACTCTATTATTAATTTCAGCATCGTCTAACAAATCATAGTTATATATTATTTCTTTCATTTTACCACCTTCATTAATTTGACATATATCATTATACCAGAGTTTATTTTCAAACATCATAATTTTTTTCTTAAGTAAAAAACTGATTCTACATGATGTGTCTCTGGAAACATATCAATAACAGAAATATCATTTAATTCATAATTATCTAATAATTTAATATCTCTAACTAATGTCATTACATCACACGATACATAAATTACTTTTTTTATTTTACTATTATTGATAACTTCTACAGTATGTTTATCGAGCCCTACCCTCGGTGGATCAACAATTAATACATCACCTAAAACATTATCGTCAATAAGTTTACTTACATCACCACAAATAAATTGGGCATTACTTATATTATTAATCTTTGCATTTTCTTTAGCATCCATAATAGCACTAGGAATTATTTCAATCCCTAATACATTTTTAACATACCTTGCAATATATAAACTAATACTACCGACACCACAATATAAATCAATTACATTATCTTCCTTAGTAAAATGCGCGTATCTTACTATCTCATCATATAAATTACTAATATTACTAGTATTTATTTGAAAGAAAGCATTTGGTGATACTTTATATTTTAATTCACCAATACAAATATATCCATCTTCTTTATGATAAACTATCTTGCTATTAACAACTATCTCTATACATAAATTTTTCAAACTATCAATATCAAGTAATCCATCAACATTTAATATTAACCCATTATCACATTCCCTTATCGTAATTAATTTAACTAAAGATAAATCTAACTTTTTTATTTCGTGATATAGATTATTTACTTTATCACTAACAAGATTGCATTTATAGATATCGATTATTCCACCAAATTCACCAATTAAACCTAAACAATTATCATAGTGATATGTTATTTTATTACGATAACCATATTCTATCTTACTACCAATTATCCTAGGATTAATATCCAAATCTAAATACTTTTTAAAAATATTTTTAACTTTGTTTTCCTTAAATTTAAGTTGCTCAGAATAACTTAAATTACTGATATTGCATCCCCCACATGTGTTATAGTATGGGCATAATGCATCCATTCTTAATTCACTTTTCTTTATAATTTTATTAATTTTACCAACACTATACTTTTTATATTCTTTATAGATATCAATATCAAGATAATCATTTGAAATGCTTTTAGGTACAAAAATAATTTTATTATCTATTTTAGCTATTCCATTTCCAAAATGATCCATTCCACTAATATGTACTTCCATCTTATCACACCCTTATTGGATTAACATCAATTGAAATATCAACTTTATTATTAACTTTATATATCTCATCTAATTTTGTTAAAACACTATTTAGTTTCTCATCATATTTATATTTAATAATACACTCATAATGATATACATTATTCATTTTAAAGACATTAGCCATCGATGGTCCAAGTATGATTGTATCCTTACCTAAATATTTTCTTAAATATGTCCCTATCTTATTAGCCTCACTAAAGCCAAGTTCATAGTCTCTACTCGTAATATTAACTAATGTTAGATAATAAAATGGTGGATAACTAAGTACTTTCCTAATTTTCATTTCTTCTTCATAAAAAGATAAATAATCATGATCCTTAGCAAGCATTATACTATAGTGTTCTGGATTATAAGTTTGAATTATTACTTCCCCAAGTAAATCACTTCTTCCAGCTCTCCCAGATACTTGACTAAGTAAACCAAAAGTATTTTCAGCACTTCTAAAATCAGGAATATTTAAAGATGTATCGGCATTAATTACACCGACTAATGTAACGAGTGGAAAATCTAGTCCCTTAGCAATCATCTGTGTCCCAAGCAAAATATCATACTTATGATTACCAAAATCACAAATAATTTTCTCATGCATTCCCTTCTTACTAGTCGTATCCATATCCATACGTATTATTCTAGCATTAAACTTTCTATTTAATTCCTCTTCTAATTTCTCCGTACCAAGACCATAATCTTTCATATTATCAGACCCACATACCGGACATTTATGAATATTCTTAATACTATAATTACAATAATGACATCTATTAGTATTACTTGTTTTATGGTACGTTAAAGAAATATCACAATTAGGGCATTTTAGTACATTTCCACAATCTCTACACGTAAGAATCGAAGAATATCCCCTTCTATTTAACAGTAAAATTACTTGCTCATTCTTACTAAGTTTTTCACTAATCTTTTTACTTAATTCTTCTGATAAAATAAAGTTCCCTTTTTTAACTTCTTTTTTCATATCAACAATACTAACTTCTGGTAAATGACCACCACCAGCCCTATTTTTTAAAGTAAGTAATGTATACACTCCCTTTTTAGCTCTGGCAAATGATTCCAAAGAAGGTGTTGCACTACCCAAAAGGACAGGGCACTTATGATATTTACCTCTTAAAATAGCCACGTCTCTTGCATGATATCTTGGATTATTATCTTGCTTATACGTGCTTGAATGTTCTTCATCGATAACAATGATTCCAATATTGTTAAGAGGGGCAAAAATAGCACTTCTAGCTCCCACTACTATTTTTACTTTCCCATTCATTATCTTACGGTACTCATCATATCTCTCTACATCAGATAAACCGCTATGTAATATGGCTACATCTTGACCAAATCTTGTAATAAATCTATCTACTATCTGTGGTGTTAAACTAATTTCTGGAACTAACATAATTGCCGTTTTCCCACATTTAATTACCTTGTCAATTAATTCCATATATACTTCTGTTTTACCAGAACCAGTTACTCCATATAATAAGTATGTATTATCCTTATTTAAATTAACTTTACTAACAACAAATTCTTGTTCTTTATTCAATTTAACTTTATGATATTTACCAGTCGTATGACTAACATAACGATTAGCTTCCTCATATTCAAACTTGATAATTCCCTTTTTAATTAAAGTATTGATACTACTAGATAGACTAGTAATAAGTACTCTTTCATCAGTAATCAACTTTTCCAACACCTTAATTTGCTCTGGATATCTGCACTCTTCAATATATTTATTAGCATCTTCAAAACTAACATTAAGTCGTATATAACGATTCATTTTAATGTTAATATTCGTATTCTGACTAGCTTTTAATGCTTTAGGGAGCATTGCTTGATAAATTGCTATCTTGCTACATAAAATATTTTTTTGTATTTCATTACCTAACCAAAGCATTTCAGTATTTAATACAGGTTCAGAATCACAAATATTAGTTATCTCTTTCAATTCATAATTATCACTATAATGATTAGTAATACCTAAAACAAAGCCTTCGATATTTTTATTATTAAAAGGAACTAATACTCTATGTCCTACCTTAATTTTATCCCTTAAATTAGTTGGTACTATGTATGTAAATTCACGATCTACTGCTTTAGCGCCATATTCAATTATTACTTTCACGTACATAATACCACTCCTTTATTTAATTATATCTATGAATAATATCAAAGTCAACAAACAAAAAAATAGAACCTAAGTTCTACTTTTGTGTTCAACACTCTCTAATTTATATGTTCCATTTCTCTTACGATATGTAAAACGATAATATGTCGTATTAGCTGTTAGATTTGATAATTTTGTTACATCACCATCATAATCCCCTAATTTATTATCATGATAGTCATATAACACTCCATCTTTCAAGTAACTAACATTTACATCCATCGACAACTGTTCCTTATTTGATGAATATCCATATAAATGTAAAACATATGTCTCTCCACTTGTGCACTTCTTAATTTTTCTTGTAATTGTTCTACCATTTATACTATATTCATAATTACCATAATTATAAGTTTTTATATCATCAAAAAGTTTAACATCATCATAAAATAATCTTTTTTCAGCATCATTAATAAGAGCAATATCGAATTTATCTTTAAGTTTGCCATTTTTATCTAGATTACTAAATACATAATCCATAAGATTATTATTACTCATATTGATAACATTTGTGGCTTTAGCATCTAATTCAATATCTAAATGCATATCCCCTGAACATGAAACATCAACAAGATTGGCATATAATTCCCTTACTTCAGATGGATAAACATTATATATATCATTAAGTGCAAATTTATCTTTTCTACCAGTAAATATAAAAACTAAAATAACAATTAAGATAATTCCTAAAATTATAAATGTAACAATTCTATTTCTTTTTACTTCCCAAAATTCTTTTAATTTTGCTTCAATTTTACTAAAATCAATTTTAATTTTCTTTTTCATCTTTACTCACCTTTAAAAAAGTCCCTTTTATAAAATATACTTCTTATAAATCTCCACATTGCTTTTCTACCAGTAAGCCATGATATTCTTACTCCATTGTTATTATTATTGATCATTTTATTTACTAAATATTTTGCTACCACATCAGGATAATCACCGAGAATATTATATACCCGTTTATTCTTTTCACTTAATTTAATCTTTTTATCACGAAAAGCATTGACAATAAAATCAGTAATCATTATACCTGGAGAAAGTGCCCCTACGATGATATCTAGTTTACTTTTTTCACATTCCTTAGCTAATGCCTTAATAAAATATGTAACTCCTCTTTTAGCAGTTCCATAAATTGATAATCCCGGAATAATTGCATTATTAGAGCCATGTCCTTCGACTGTATATATCCTTCCATAATCTTGTTTTTCCATGACTTTCATTATGTGTTTTGTTGCTAGAATCGTCCCTTTCAAATCAATATCGATCATTCGATTAACTTCTTCATCCGTTAATTCCCATATTAATTTATCCGGTTGATTAACACCAGCATTATTAATCCAATAATCTATTATCCTATATTCTTTTTTCACAGCTTTAATTAATTCATCAAGATCACTACTTTTAGTAATATCACAAACCATACCCATAACACTGCCAGTACCAGTTTCACTAAGTAGTTTTGCTCTAGCTTCTTTGACATCTTTCTCAACTACATCGCTAATAACGACATTATAGTTTTTCTTTCTAAAGCACTTAGCCATCTCATATCCTAGTCCTCTAGCGCTACCAGTTATTACTACTGTTTGTTTTTCCATCATATCACCTTCTAATACTCTTTTAGTGTTAACCTAACTTTATACTTTGTGCCATAATAATCTGTATAAACTACATATGGTGTCTTATTACTTAATTTACCAACTTCATAAACTAAAATATACTCGCCCTCTTTATCAGTAATATATTGCTTTTTATAGCAATTACCTAAAGATTTAAACTTATGACAAATATTTTTATCCGCGCTATATTCCTTATTACCATCTACAAAAACCAAGTCACCGACATTAAATTGTTCCTTTACTCCGCTCTTATAAATATTAAAATTAACTATAATATATTCGGTATCTTTAATACTTGCATGATAACTATTTTTAATAGATAAGTAGTATCTATTTCCAAAATATTCATTCTCCCCATAAATCTTATATTTAAAGTTTATATATTTATAAGCTTTGTATCCAAGAATACCAAAAACAATTACTAAAATAGTAATAATATATCCCTTAAACTCTTGATAAAAATAACCAAATTCTCTTCGTCCTTTTCTTGCCATTCTTAGTGCATTAGTCGTATCTATCTTGGCATTTACTTCAACTTCTTCACTATCGGCTTCGCTTAAATTAAGTTCATGTAAATCACGATTAAAATCAAATTTCTTAAGATCAAAACCAAGTCCTCTAATTAACATCGCAAAAACTGTATAATACTGGAATAACAAAGCTATCGTTAAAATATCACGATATAATCTAATCGTTTTTTGTTCCATCAAAACATTACTAAAAGTACTCATATAAGAGAATAATGCTACCAAAAATACTGCAATTACTACATAAATAGCAATTGTAAATTTATATAATCTACGTGGTTTATCCTTATACTTAAGTAACCATTGTACTAAAAAGCATAGTATAAGTGCTAAAAATATAACAACAAAAACACCATACTTAATATACATATCAGCATTGTATCTATTAGCACTATTTTCTATTACATTTTTTAAAAATTTATAAATATCTCTATTTTGAAGAGCAACAATTCCAAATAAAACTGTAATAACTAAATGAATTAATCTAAAATATTTAATCAAAAAGGCATAAGGTTTCTTTAGTACCATATCTATCACCTATTATAATAATACCATTTTTTTTAATATTTCTCAACTATTTATGCTTATATAAAATTAATTGTTCTGGTTGTAAATAAATATTTTCATTTTCTTCTAAAAGTTCATTTGTATTTACCTTAAATATTTTACTAACATCTGTCAATGTATCACCAATTTTTGTAAAATACATATTTGTTCCCGCTTGTGGTACTAGTAATATTTGATTAGGATAAATATAATCGTCAATGTTTAAACCATTAAGTGAAGCTAGTAACGTTACACTAATCTTATTATCATTAGCTATCTTAGATAACGTATCGCCTTTTTTAATTATATAATAATTAAAATATTTACTATTCATTTTTGGTATAAGTAATTTTGTTCCCGGAATTAAATCAATCATGTAACCATTAAACTCTTTAATAATATCTACGGGAACATTATATTTACTAGCGATACCATCTAACGTATCGCCAGACATAACTACATAAATATCATACATTTTATCACTCCCAATATAAGATATTCCAAATTAATATTTTTGCCATAAAAAAGCCAAGATTTATTCTTGGTTTAATTTCTTTCTATCGATTGCATATTTCTTTTTCTGTTCAACCATTATTTCCGTAATATTGGTCTCTATTTCTGGAAGGGCCTTTGGATCAATGTTTGTAATTGTAATTACTTCTTTAATCGTATCTAACGTTACTCCCCCAAAGATAAGTCCCTTACGAACCGTTAAGTCATTATACATATCAGGTGTAACTGTTAAGAAGAAATATCCAAAAACTACTCTCTTTCTAGCAACCATGATTCTTTTATCAGTTAATGCCACAACATAAGTATTAAATATTTCAGACATACTATCATTCTTTTGCCCTGCAAACATATATAGTATCTTTTCACCCGGATTTAAATGCTTATCGATAATCTTACAATGTTGTTTTATTCTCCACGCAATCGTAAATGGATACTTTTTTAAAAAACTTTTTACTTTTTCATAACTTCCCATTTTTATCCTCCAACAACTACTCTATCTTTAAAGAAGGCTTCAATTGATTCTTTTTCAACATATCCACCAATTGAATCGACAATTCTATCTCCTAACATAAATAATGTTGTTGGTGTGCCCCATTCATTCTTCTTTAAATATTTATTTGTAGTTGATAATTTATTAAACTCTTCTTCTGTTAAATTATCCGTATTAATATATGTTACTGCTATCTTTTGTTCTTTGGCAACTTCTTCCATAATTGGCATATATTGTTGACAATATCCGCAGCCTGTTCTCTCGATAACTACAACAAAAGCATCTCCCTTTTTTACCATATCTTCGTATTCA
>JAEEGL016907216.1_pt1 | contig 15953 bp, 17 predicted proteins | sample 9134231 | NCBI WGS metagenome assembly JAEEGL01 (sample SAMN16246548, study PRJNA631951) | gut metagenome | biome: gut microbiome; feature: rumen; material: fiber-attached | host: Bos | place: Iran: Karaj | collected 2018-10 | reverse complement strand
GTGGGTCGCCTGCAGAGCGCGCTCAATCACCTCGACAACACCCTGGCCCACACCAATTCGATCGTCCAGAAGATCGACGAAGGCGACGGATCCATCGGCCGCCTGGTCAACGACGGCCATCTGATCGACACGGTGACCGAGCTCGTGGACGAGGGAAAAGACTACATTTCCGGGCTCTTGCGCCTGCAAACCATCGTCGCCATCCGCAGCGAATATTACATGCAATCCAAAAACTCAAAAAACTACGTATCTTTAATGCTGCAACCGCGTCCCGATAAATATTACCTGCTGCAATTGGTCGACGATCCGCGCGGCAACACCAAATTCCGCGAAACGATCACGCGCACCACCGATTCCACCGAAGATCCCGTCGTGCACACCCAGGAGACGATCACCGAAGATACCTTCCGCTTCTCGCTCGAATTCGCCAAGCGCATCTACATGTTTACGGGGCGCGTGGGCATCATCGAGAGCACCGGCGGCGTCGGTCTGGATGTCCATTTGCTCGACGATGACTTGCAACTTTCAGCGGATTTGTTTGGTTTTGCAGAAAACGTCAACCCGCATCTCAAATTCTGGGCGACGTACAACTTCTTCACATACCTCTACCTTGCGGCCGGTGTCGACGAAGTGTTCAACAAGGACTACACCGACTGGTTTATCGGGGGCGGCATCCAGTTCAACGATCGCGATCTGAAGGCGCTCCTGGGGTCTGTGCCTTCGCCGTAAGAATGCAATGTAACTCATCGATTTTCCATTGAAAACGGGGATCGTTTCTGCCTCTGTCGCTGCGCTTTTCAAAACGAAAAGGGCGATTCGGTTGACAGTTCAACTTTCTTTCGCTAGTTTCCCGCGTTCCGATTGTCCGAAAGTTGGTGCGTATGGCTCAAAAAAAGCTGGAGTTGGTCTTTCGCGCAGACGATTTGGCCGATGAGGGTCGAGCCTTCGGTGGTGAGCTTTCGGTGGAAGAACTGGAGCCCGATTTGAACGGCCTGGTGGGTGAGCTCGGTTATCGCCCGCTTTCGCCCGCGCAAATTGAGGGTACGGTTTACCGATCGGGCGCGGACGAGGTGATCGTGGATGGCCGAAGCACGTTAAAAGTGGGCTTCAGCTGCGCGCGTTGCCTTCAGGACCGCGAGATGACGATTTCGGTGCGCGCTGATCACGTGCTCACGCGTAAAAAAACGCTCGACATCAAGGGCGCTGAAGACGATGAGCCCGAAGTGATGCTCGATGAAGATTTGGATTCGCCCGACGAGGAGACCTTTGAAGGCGACGAAATCGATATGCGGGATCTCTTTCGGCAGGATTTGATCATCGAGATGCCGATGAATCCGACGTGTGAAGACGCCGGTTGCAAATGTGTGCCCCTTGCAGGGAAGTCGACTGCGGGTGAGGCGGAAATGGCCGTCGATCCGCGTTGGGCTCCTCTCTTGGAAATGAAGAAAAAAATGGAATCTGAGTAGCGTTTTGCTCTCGGACATTGAAATGGGCAAAGCGAAGTCTTGCCCCAAATAGTGAGGTCGTCATGGCTGTTCCAAAGCGGCGTAAGTCCCGTTCAAAGCGCGACTCGCGGCGTGCAACGCACAAGATTGCTGCCGCAGCTTTCAATCTCTGCGAAAAATGCGGAGCTCCCAAAGAAGCGCATCGTCCCTGCAATTCTTGCGGCTGGTACAAAGATAGTTACGTCTTAAAGACTCAAGAGGTCGAGGCCTGAGGATGAGCGCTGATGCGCGTGAAGAGGCGCAATCGGGGCAACCGGTCGCCCTCGACGCGATGGGCGGTGATCGCGCTCCTTTGGCAGCGATCGAAGGAGCGATTCAGGCGTGCGCGGCGGGCCTGGGACCCATCATTTTGGTGGGTGACGAGGTGCGCCTGCGCGCGGAGCTCGAATCTCGTGGAGCATCGGGTCTGCCCATAGAAGTGCGGCATGCCTCCGAGGTGATCGGTATGGCCGAGCATCCCGGAAGAGCGGCGCGCGCAAAGCAGGACAGCTCGATTCACGTGGGCTTCCGTCTGGTGCGCGACGGTGAGGCTTGCGGATTTGTATCTGCGGGCAACAGCGGCGCATTTATGGCGGTGGCCCTCTTGACGTTGCGGCGAATTCCTCGCTGCGACCGGCCTGCCATAGCGGGCATTTTACCTACAGGCGGCGATTCGCCCACCATTGTCCTCGATCTCGGAGCCAACGTCGAATGCCGGGCTGCACATCTGGTGCAGTTCGCATTGATGGGGGCTGCTTACGCCGAGATGGAGTTGGACCGGGTGCGGCCAACCGTCGGCTTGCTTTCTAACGGCGTGGAGCCCACCAAGGGCACCGAAACGCTGCGGGAAGCGCATCGGTTTTTAACGCAAACCGATTTAAATTACGTGGGCTTTGTGGAAGGCCGCAGTTTGCCCATGGGGGGCACCGATGTGGTGGTGACCGACGGCTTTGTGGGCAACATCGCGCTCAAGTTGTCGGAGGGCATTGCGGTCGCGTTGCTCGAACGTTTGCGAAATGAGCTGCAGGGGGATTGGGTAGGCGCATTGGGCGCGCGTTTGATGAAGGGCGCATTTGGGCGCATGCAGCACGCTTTCGATTGGGTATCTACAGGCGGCGCAGCGCTTTTGGGCGTTGATGGCATCGGTGTTGTGGCGCACGGATCGTCTACCCCCGAGGCCTTCGTTTCTGCCATCGCTCTGGCGCGCAAACTGGCGTCATCTTCCCTGATCGATCGTCTGGGCGAGGCGCTTCAAAAGGCGGCAGCCCCGTTAGAGAGTCAAACCTGCACCACAGAGTTGCCGCTCACGCGCATCGAAGCGCAAATCGAAGCCGAAGAGGCGCAGTTGAAGCCGTAACGGGTTTTGAGAGAGGGTTATGGATCAGAGCATCAGCGAGCGGGTCTGCCGATTGATCGTCGAGCAGCTCGATTTAAAGCCGGAAGACGTGCGGCCGGAGTCCTCTTTTATTGACGATTTGGGAGCGGATTCGCTGGATTTGGTGGAGCTCATGATGGCGTTTGAAGAGCAGTTCAACGTCGAGATTCCCGATGAAGCGACCGAGCAAATCCGAACCGTACAGGACGCATTGAATTATATTCAGCAGCACATGAAATAAGCCTCGTGCGGAGGATGGCATGCGCTTGAAGGCTCGGCGGGTGGTGGTGACCGGCGTCGGTTTGATTACGCCGGTTGGGGTTGACACAGAGTTGAGTTGGCGGCATCTGCTTTCGGGCGTAAGCGGAATCGGGCTCGTTACAGCGTTCGATGCATCCAGCGATGCGGTTCAGATTGCGGGCGAAGTTCGCGATTTTATTGCAGAAAACTACATCGGTAAAAAAGATATCCACCGCTGCGACCGCTTTATTCAGTTTGCCATCGCTGCGGGCAAAATGGCGGTGGAGGATGCCGGGCTCAAAATTCAGCCGCAATCGACGGGCTGTGTGGTGGGCGTGGGCTTTTGCGGACTCAAAACCATAGAAGAAGCCCTTGAAATCATTCGGGTTTCGGGCACGAGACGTCTGAGCCCCATGATGATCCCGCGCTGTATTCCAAACCTTGCGGCCGGCCAGATCGCATTGGCCCTCGATGCAGAGGGACCGAGCTTTGTGACCAGTTCTGCCTGTGCGAGCGGGGCTCACGCGATCGCCGAAGCGGCGCGCCTGATCGCCTGGGGTGAGGCCGATGCGATGATTGCAGGGGGAGCCGAAGCGGCGATCACGCCTCTCGGTGTGGGCGGATTTGCGGCGATGCGGGCGCTTTCCACGCGAAACGACGATCCGTCGCATGCAAGCCGTCCTTTCGATCGCGATCGCGACGGCTTTGTGATGGCTGAGGGCGCGGGCATGGTGATTCTGGAGTCGCTCGATTGCGCTTTGGCTCGCGGTGCGCGGATTTATGCGGAGCTTGCGGGCATCGGCATGGCCACCGACACCTACCATATGACGCAGCCCGATCCCTCGGGAAAAGCAGCGGCCCTGGCGATGAAAAAAGCGTTGCAGGATGCGGAGTTGGAGCCCGACGGCGTGCAGTATATTTCGGCCCACGGCACCTCTACGCCCATGAACGATGTCACCGAATCGGCGGCCATCGAGGCGGTTTTTGGCGATCATGCGCGCAAACTTGCGGTGAGCAGCATCAAGTCGATGATCGGGCATTCCCTGGGGGCAGCGGGCGCCATCGAGCTCGGCGTCACGGCGCTCTGCATCCGCGATCAAAAAATCCCGCCCACCATCAATCTGGAGCATCCCGACGAACATTGCCGTCTGGACTATGTCCCCAATTTTGCAAGAGATTTAAAGATTCACGCCGCGCTCAGCAACAGCTTTGGTTTTGGCGGGGCCAACATTTGCCTCGCGTTGCGCGCGCTTTAAAAACGAGCTTTTTTAAGCTCAATGGAGCATCGATGGGCGAACAATTTGTGGTGGCGGTCAGCTCGGATCACGCAGCTTTTGACTTAAAACAGGCGATCGTGGCGCATTTGCGCACAAAACTGGGCGATGCGCGCGTGCTCGATATGGGGCCTGCGGATGCGTCCCGCTGCGATTATCCCGATCAGGCGGGCAAGGTTGCGCGCGCGATTCAGCAAGGTCAGGCGCGTTATGGCGTGCTCTGCTGCGGCACGGGCATCGGCATTTCGATTGCGGCCAACAAATACAAGGGCATCCGCGCGGCGCTCTGCCACGATGTGACCACGGCGCGCTTGTGCAGACAGCATAACGACGCGCAGATTCTCTGCCTGGGCGCGCGCGTGACGGGCGAAACGGTCGCTTTGGAGGCGCTCGACGTGTTTCTGGAGACCCCGTTTGAAGGCGGTCGCCATGCGGGCCGAGTGGCCAAAATTCACGCGGCCGAAGGCCTCTAATAAACGTGTAACTAACTAAAATGATTGAAGAAACCTCTCTGCATGAAGCCATGATGGCGCGCGCTTTGGCGCTGGCTTTGGCGGCCGATTATCGGGTGAGTCCAAACCCGCTTGTGGCGGCGCTTTGCGTGCAGAATGGGGTGATTCTGGGGCAGGGGATCACGCGCAAGCCGGGTCAGGCCCATGCCGAAATCGTGGCGCTGCGCGAGGCGGGCGAGGCTGCGCGGGGGGCTGATTTATACGTAACCCTTGAACCTTGTTGCCATTTTGGGCGAACGCCGCCTTGTACGGATGCGATCATCGCAGCGGGGATCCGGCGCGTTTTTGTGGGTACCCTCGATCCCAATCCCAGGGTGCACAGCATGGGTGCGGAGCGCCTGCGGGCGGCGGGGATCGAGGTTCACGTGGGGATTCTGGAGGAAGCCTGCGCGCGCTGGTTTGCGCCCTTTGCGCGGTTTATGTCTTCGGCGCGACCCTTCATCACCCTCAAGGCGGCGGTCACACTGGACGGCAAAATCGCCTGCGCATCCGGAAATTCCTGTTGGATTACGGGAGCTTCTGCGCGAAAAGATGTGCACGGCATGCGGGCCCGTTGCGACGGCGTTCTGGTGGGCATCGGCACGGCCCTTTACGACGATCCGAGGCTCGATGTGCGCGACGCTCCGGGTGAAAACCCTGCCCGCATCCTGCTCGACGCCCATTTGCGCCTGCCGCCGACCGCGCGCCTGCTGGGGCCTGAGACGCTGATTTACTGCGCGCCCGATGCCAGTCCTGAAAAGGCTCAGCTTTTAGAGCAGACGGGGGCTCAGGTTGTGCGCGTGGCGGGCGACGAAAAAGGCATTTGTTTACAAGAAGTTGTCAACGATTTAGGCCGTCGCGGCATGGTTCAGATTCTGGTGGAAGGCGGAAGCGCCGTTCACGGCAGCTTTTTGCGATCGCGCCTGGCCGACGCGCTCTGTTTTTACGTCGCGCCCAGATTGATCGGCAGCGGCAAGCCTGTCACCGATCTCCATTCCGCCTTGATCGTCGCTTCAGGCATCTCGCTCGAAGATGTTCAAACCGCCGTTTTCGATTGCGACGTGCGGATTTGCGGGCGCATTAAATACCCAGAAGAGGGCAGCGATGTTTACCGGGTTGATTGAGCGGCTGGGCAAGGTGCGCCTGGTGGAGCGCCGCGCGATGGGGCTTTCGCTGGCTCTCGAAGTCGATGAGCCGTTTGACTCAGAGCTCGAACTGGGCGAAAGCGTGGCGGTCAACGGCGTCTGCTTAACGGTCACCTCGCGTTCTGGCGTGCGGTTTACGGTGGATGTCTCAGCAGAGAGCCTCGACAAAACGGCATTAAAGCACATAAAAGTGAATGATTCCGTGCATTTGGAACGCGCGCTGCAGCTCGGTGGAAGGCTCGGCGGCCATATCGTGACCGGCCATGTGGACGCGGTGGGGCATCTCCTGCGCATCGAGCCTCTGGGGATGTCGAAGCGGCTTTGGTTTGAGGCGCCCGAGGCGGTTTCGCGCTATCTGGTGCAAAAGGGATCCGTCGCCATCGATGGGGCGAGTTTAACGGTCAACGAGGTTTCACCTGCGGCATCCGGGGCGCAGTTTTCGGTGGTTTTAATCCCGCATTCCCAGGAGAAACTGCTGCTGACTCAAAAGCATGCGGGGGCCGAGGTGAACCTTGAGGGCGATATTCTGGGCAAATATGTGGAGCGCCTTTTGGGCCCGCGCGCGCAGGCTTCCAAAGGTGGCGTGACGCTCGAAACTTTGGTGAAAGCGGGGTGGATGTAATGGTCGGCAGCGGTACCGTGACGATGCAGGAGCAGCGCGAGATCATCTTGCGGGTTGAAGCCTGCATGGAAGACATGCGCCAGGGGCGAATGGTCATCCTGGTAGACGACGAAGATCGCGAAAATGAAGGCGATTTGGTGATGGCCGCCGAGAAGGCGACGCCGGAGGCGATCAACTTTATGGCGCGCTACGGACGCGGTCTCATTTGCCTCTCGCTCTCGGGAGAACGCTGCGATCAGCTGGGATTGCCGCTGATGGTTTCGCAGAATCGCAGCGCGTTTGGGACGGCGTTTACGGTGAGCATCGAGGCGGCGCGCGGGGTGACTACGGGGATCAGCGCGGCGGATCGGGCCCAAACGATCCTGGCGGCGGTGGCGCCCCATGCAAAACCGAGCGATTTGGCCAGTCCGGGGCATATCTTTCCGCTTCGGGCGCGGGATGGCGGCGTTTTGGTGCGCACGGGTCAAACCGAGGGATCGGTGGATTTAATGCGCCTTGCGGGGCTTGAGCCTGCGGGCGTGATTTGCGAAATCATGAATGATGACGGCACGATGTCGCGCAGACCGCAGCTCGAAGTCTTTGCGGCCGAGCATCAGATGCGCATCCTTTCGGTGGCCGATCTCATTTATTATCGCCTGCTTCGCGAGCGCCTGGTGGAGCGCGCGGCCGAATTTGACGTGCATCTCGACGGCATCGGCGATTTTCACGCGATCACCTATCGCACGGCGATCGATCGCCTGGAGCATCTGGCGCTGGTCAAAGGTGAGCCTTCGCCTCAAAAGCCGGTGCTGAGCCGCGTTCACCGCGCGAGCGCGCTCGAAGATTTATTTGGCTGCGGTACGCGTCAGCGGCGCTACAAGCTCGAATGGGCGCTCAAAAAGATGGAGCAGGAGGGCCTGGGCATCTTCGTGTATTTGCAGCAAAACAACCATAACCTGCTGGATTTGCACGAGATTTCATTCTCCGAAAAATCTTGTGCGGCGACGGATCGCGGTGCTGTTGGATTGCCCGTTGAGCTGTGCGAATTTGGCATCGGTGCGCAGATTCTGCTCGATTTGGGGGCGCGCGACATTCGCCTCTTGACGACGACGACGGCGCGCATCAAAGGCATTGAAGGTTACGGATTGCGGGTGATCGAGCATGTAGCGATGCCGCCCCGCGAGGAGACAAAATGAGTTCTGTAAGGAACATCGAAGGTCAGCTCTCGGCGGTCGGTCGGCGCTTTGGCGTGGTCGTTTCGCGTTTTAACAACTTCATCACCGATCGCCTGCTGGAAGGGGCCATCGATACGATCGTCCGTCACGGCGGCAGCGAAGAGGCGATCACCGTGATGCGCTGCCCGGGGGCTTTTGAGCTGCCGCTTTTGGCCAAGCGCGCGGCTAATTCGGGCAAATTTGACGCCGTGATCGCGCTCGGTGCGGTCATCCGCGGTTCCACGCCCCATTTTGACTACGTCGCGGCCGAGGCCTCAAAAGGCTTGGCACAAGTGGCTTTAGCTTCCAATTTGCCCGTCGCGTTTGGGGTTTTAACCTGCGACACCATCGAGCAGGCGATCGAGCGCGCGGGCACCAAGGCGGGCAACAAAGGCGTCGATGCGGCGATGACCGCCATCGAGATGGTCGATCTTTTGGCCAGAATGGATGAGGAGATCGCGCGATGAGTCCCGGGATGATTCAGGCGCGGCGGGCTGCTCGCGAAGCGGCGCTGCTGATCCTTTTTGCGGTCGATGCGGCGCGCGTGCAGTCTCCCGAAGAAGCGATATCGAACCTGGCTCGGCCCATGCGCGAAGATGACGAGATTTTGAGCGCCATCTTTACGGAGCAAAAAGAGAGCAAGGTAGACGTCGAGCAGGCGCTGCGCGTGTTCCGCAACAAGGCCGACAACTGGGCCTTTGTGGAGCGCCTGGTGAAGGGCGTGATGAACAACCGCACGGCCATCGACGAGATGATCAGCCGCTTTTCGAACAACTGGAAAGTGAGCCGCATGAGCCAGGTGGATCGCAATATTCTGCGCCTTGCGGTCTACGAGATGAATTTTGAAGAGGATAACGTGCCGATCCGCACCACGCTGAACGAAGCGATCGAGATGGCCAAACGTTACGGCACCGAAGACAGCGGCAAGTTCGTCAACGGGATCCTCGACCGCATCGCCCGAGAGCTGCAAAAGGTATGAAATCCGTATACTTGCCCGGTCCGCGAGCGCCCAAAACGGCGACAGATGCGTACGCGAGAACGGATCTGACTGCGGACATGGCAGGTTTGGAGAGCGCGCCCTGCGATCCCCTGATCCTGGCGGTGCGCCTGGATGGACATCCGCTGAAGGGTCTGACGGCCCGGGTGGACTGGCGGCTGGGCGGTCGCCTTTCGAAACTGGTGGTCGAAAATCAGGTGCCCAATCACGCGCCGCTTTTGTTGCCGCCGTTTGCGCTTTTGCCTTGCGGGCGCTTGCTTCTGTGGCGCGTGGGCGTGGTGACCGCTTACGAGATGGCCCAAAAAGTGGAGCAGATGGGCTTCGGTATTCCGGGTCTTTGTCCCGTGGATTTTGCGTTTACGGCCTTTGATGTGGACGCCGCCTTTGAAGGTCGGGTGATCCTTTATGGCGGTGCTTTATCTAATGATTACAGACCCTTGCGTATTTAAGGAAGCGCTTTGAGCCGCCTGCTTCTGGGACCGGCCCCAACCCGCCACTGGCCCTGGCATCGCGTGCTGCGAGTGGGTGTGGTGGTTTGCATTTTATGCCTGCTGGTGCTGCGCTTTTTTGTGGTTCAGCTGGCGCTGGTGCAAGGCGTGATGATGGCGCCCGCGCTTCTGGAAGGCGATGTGGTGACGGTGCAAAAGCGCGGCAAGCCGACATTGGGCGATGTGGTGGTGGTTGAAAAGGGCGATCGCGCGGTCTGGCGGCGGGTGCTGGGGCTGCCGGGCGACGTGATGGGCACGGAAGACGGCGTTTTGACGCGCAATGGGATTCCCCTTGAAACGCGTTTGTTTGGCTTTTTTGGTTATTACGAAGGCGAAGAGCGGGCAGAACGGCGGCAGCAGCGCATGATCGAGACGCTGGATGAAGATCGCTCGCACGCGATTCTGGGCGATCACCTGGGCAGTCTGCGCCCGTGGCGTCTCGATTTTGAACCGATGGAAGTGCCGCCGGATCACCTGTTCGTCTTTTGCGACAACCGATCCGCCTGCCCCCTGGATGAACTCTCGGGCGTGGTGCCCCAAAAGGCGCTGGGTGGCATCGCGAGCCGCGTATTGTGGTTCGGCGACCGCCGCATGAAAGCCGCAGGCCAGGTATTTGCGCCCTTAAAGAGCGCACCTTTCGAAAATGCAGCCGAGTAGCGGGCAAGGTTGGGCAACAAAGCGATCAAGGCCGCTTTCGGCTGAGTAAAGAGATGATTTTGAGCTTTGATGCCTGTTCCAAGCATCTTCATGTGGCTTTTCTGAGCTCTTGACATCCGCTTTGAGAATGCTTAGTGAGTTGTGGCATGTTCGGTGGAAGCGAGGCTTTTTTGCCTTCGGAAACGCATGACCGATGCGTCAAAGGAGATCGAAATTGTTGAATCAAATCGCAAGGTTGGCGCTTTTATTGAGCCTCGCGGCGTGTCTTTTCTGCCCGGCAAAGCTTCGTGCAGAAGATGCGGCAGCGAATCCGGAAGATGCGGTCCATGCGGCAGCTGAGCAGGCGGACGCCTCTGCTGAAGTTCAGGCCGAACAAGGAAAAGAGCCCCAACTTAAAGATCAGCAGGTTAAAGCAGAGCCTGAGGATTCCGGACTCCATTTTGAGCCGGCCCCGGCGCTTCCCAAATTTGAGGGGCTGGCGGGCGAGCGCGTCGTTTGGATTCCGATTCACGACACCATCGATTTGGGGCTTTCGGCGTTTGTGGCGCGCGCGCTTTCCGAGGCTTCGACGGCTCAGGCGATCCTGTTCGACATCGACAGTCTGGGCGGGCGGATCGATGCGGCCATCAAGATCCGCGATGCGATTTTAGCTTGTAAAACGCCGACTTTCGCGTATGTGAACCGTCGTGCGATTTCGGCGGGGGCGTTGATCGCGCTGGCCTCAGATCACATCATTTTTGCGCCGGGCGGCAGCATGGGGGCCGCGACGCCGATTCAGGTGAAGGACGGTCAGGCCGAGGCGGTGGGCGAGAAGATGGTGAGCTATATGCGGGCCGAAATGCGGGCTACGGCTGAGGCCAAACATCGTTCAGGCGCGATGGCGGAGGCGATGGTCGACGCGGATTTGGCGTTTGGGGAATGGGCGCCCAAGGGCAAACTGCTCACGCTGAGCGCGGACGAGGCGCAAAAGGTGGGGTTGACGGGGGCGGCCATCGAGACACAGGCGGCGTTGCTTCAGGCGCTGGGACTTGAGCATGCACAGCAGGAGACCATGCAAGTCTCGTGGGCAGAAAACATTTCGCGCTTTTTGACCGATCCCACGGTGAGCGGGATTCTGATGTCGCTCGGCATGCTGGGGCTTGTGGTCGAACTTTGGACGCCGGGGTTTGGGCTGCCGGGGATCGCGGGTCTGCTTTGCCTCGCCTGCTTCTTTGGCGGTCACATGATCGCGTCGCTGGCGGGCTTTTTGGAGATTGGGCTCTTTTTGCTGGGCGTGATCCTTTTGGCGCTCGAAATCCTTGTCATCCCTGGATTTGGCATTGCGGGCGTGCTCGGCATCGCATCCCTGGTTGTGAGCCTGGTGCTCACGATGGTCGGGCTGCCGATCGATGTGGCCTGGGAGACGGGGGCGCTCGCCTCGGCGTTTTCGACCGTGCTGATTTCTTTGGTGGTTGTCGTGATCGGTATGATCTTCCTGATCAAAAAGCTGCCCAAATTCCGGCTGGCCAAAGGACTCGTGCTCGAGACGCAGCTTGAGACCCATGGGGCCGAAGAAAAAGATCAATCAAATTCATTTGTTGCAGCCCCTGAGGAATGGTCTAAATGGTTGGGGCAAACGGGCGTTGCGGTGTGCGATCTGCGCATGGCGGGCAAAGCCAGGCTGGGCGACAGCGTGGTGGATGTGGTGAGCCAGGACGAATACATTCAGGCGGGCGAAGCCGTGCGGGTCGTGCTTGTTGAAGGCATGCGAGTTGTGGTAGTCAAAGCGTAATTTTCTAATAAATCTGGAGAATTTGGTGTTGAACATGTCGACCGGAATGATGCTTGGTGTGGCGATTGCCGCTTTTGTGCTCTTGATCGTCTTCTTTCACTTTGTGCCCGTGGGGCTTTGGATTGCGGCCACGTTTTCGGGCGCGGGGGTTGGCATCGGACAGCTTGTGGCGATGCGCCTGCGCCGCGTCAGTCCGGCCATGATCGTCAATCCCAGGATCAGCGCGGTGAAAGCCGGCCTGAATCTCCCGATCGAGCAGCTCGAAGCGCATTATCTGGCGGGCGGAAATGTCGATCGCGTCGTAAATGCCCTGATTTCGGCGCAAAAAGCGGGCATCACGCTCACCTTTGCGCGGGCTGCGGCCATCGATCTGGCGGGCCGCGACGTGCTCGAAGCGGTGCGCATGAGCGTCAACCCGAAAGTCATTCAGACGCCCAGAGTTGCAGCGGTTGCGGCCGACGGTATTCAGCTCATCGCGATCGCGCGGGTGACGCTTCGGGCCAACATCGATCGCCTGGTCGGCGGTGCGGGTGAAGAGACGATCCTGGCGCGCGTGGGCGAAGGCATCGTGACCACCATCGGTTCTTCGACGAGCCACAAGGCGGTGCTCGAAAACCCCGATCTGATCTCGAAGACCGTGGCCAAAAAGGGCCTCGATGCGGGGACCGCTTTTGAGATTTTGTCGATCGATATTGCGGATGTAGACGTGGGCGCGAACATCGGCGCGAAGCTTCAGATCGATCAGGCCGAGGCCGACAAGAACATCGCCCAGGCTCAGGCCGAAAGCCGCCGCGCGATGGCCGTGGCTCAGGAGCAGGAAAACCGCGCCCGCGTTCAGGAAGCCCGCGCAAAGGTGGTCGAAGCCGAAGCCGAAGTGCCGCGCGCGATGGCTCAGGCGCTCCGCGACGGGCATCTGGGTTACATGGATTATCTGCAGGTCAAAAACATCGAAGCCGATACTTCGATGCGCAAGCAATTCTCAAACCTGAACGGTGAGCATCAAGAGTGAAGCTTGAATCCCTGTTGGGCTTAGATTCCAGCCACCTGGAAGAAAAACAGCGGCTGGCAAGGCGCTTTTTGCTGGCCGAACTTCTGGGACCGCCACTGGCCTTGCGCCAGCGCCGCATTCCACGCGCAACATCTGATTTTCAAAAAGAAAATCCGCCTCGCAAGGAATCGTGATGCCAAAATGGATCACCGATCTTTTGGATTCTGCCGATACGATAGAAGCTTTGATTTATATCGTAATCGGCGGGATCATTTTGCTGTTTCGCGGTATGAAGTTTTTGGCGGGCAAGGGCGGCCAAAAATCCGGGCAGGCTTCTCAAAATACGGCGCAGCAGATGCTGGCGCGTCAAAAGCTGGCGTTGCGCAAAAGGGGCGAGCCGGTCTTTACGGCGCTTTTGGCGCATGATTGGCCCGAGGAACTGCGGCAGTCTTTTTTGCGGCTGGGCGCTCAGCTCGATGTTTTGACGGGTAAGGATCGCCAGCCGGGCGTTGAAGGCATCAGCTGGCCCATCGGAAAGCAGCTGGAACTCGTTGAAAAGATAGGCTTTTTCGAAAACTGCAGGTCGGGGGATCCCGATTATTGGGCAGCGATCGACGCCAAAATTGCGCGCCTCTGGACGCCTTTTGTGCAGTTCGCCATCGAGCGAAATACGAGGATTCCCAAGGGGTTACCCATTGCGGTGCCGGATTTGCCCGGGGGGGCGGCGCTCCTGCGCGAGGCTCTGCCTCACCATCCGATCCTGACTTTTCCTTTTTATACCGATGAGTTACAGCATCTTGAGGATGCGGATCTGGACTTTCTGGTGGCTCAGGAGATGGGCCGCTGCCTTTGGCGCCAGATGCCGAGTCTGGAGCTTCGGCTGAAGGATCTGCTGGGTGAGACCCCAAAGCCGCTGTTGCCGCGCTGGAACAAGGATCATTCGCGCATTTTCTTTGAGCCTAAAGCCGCGCTGAGCGCCTGGCTTGAGACTTGTTTTGCGGATGTCTGGACGCTCTGGCAGCTGGGCATTTCGGGGATGCTGGCCTACGCGGATCACTTCATCGATGTGGCACCGGAAGATATCAATTTCGCCCCAAAAAGCGTTTCAAATCAGCGGTTTGTAGGATCTCAGCCGCCGGTCCTTCTGCGCCTTTACGGCATGCAGGCGATGCTTTCGGCGATGGGCGAGCGCTCGGGGGCGATCTCTGAAATCCTGGGGCGCTACAATTTGGATACCCTCGATTTTGTGATGCTTTCGGGCGAGCTCTATACGGTCTCGCTGGATGATCTGCTTTTGCCCTACCAGAATTGGCTGCAGGCGCTCTTGCGGCCGGATTGCGCGATTTTTGGCGAGGCACCGCTGGTTTCGGCGCCTCAGGTTTTGCCTTGCGGTGGATCGCCTTCGCCTTTGTCTCTGAGATCAAAGGAACGCAAATCCGGCGCGGAGACGGCCGCTCCGACAACCTCTCCTCAAGCATCGCAACGGATTGAAAGCAAAGCGCTTTTGCCCTCGTTCGAAGAGTTTCGCGATGCCCTCATTCTGCGCGCCTTTTTAGAGCCGCCCAAGCTTGCCAAACGGCCTCGAAGGTCCCGCGCTTGCTCTCTTTAAAAAGCTTATTTCTGATTGCTGCATCCGGAGTTATGGGTTGCGGCTATCACCTGGTTCAATCGGCTCCTGCCTGCCAGGTGGCTTCGATATCCGACGAGACGGGTGAGGGCGATTTGGGGCTCCTGGCGGCTCAGCGCCTGCGCGCAAGGCTTTCTCATTCCGATGCCTGTACGCTGAGCGGACGCGTGAAGCTGCGTTCGGAGGATCCCCTGGGCTATGACGATGGCGGCGTGCCGGCTTACAGAGTGGTGGTGCAGCTGCAGCTCGATGTGACGCGGGATGCGTCGCAGGCGTTGATTTGCGTGGGGGAATCGGTTTATGGGCGCGGCGTCGATTTGGAGCATTCCGATGCAGCGCGGCGCGCGGGGTTAAAGGCGGCGGTCGAATCGGCGGCGGATCAGGCATTGTTGCGGCTAGGCGAGCTCTAAAGGTTTAAAAACAATGGATTTTTCAAAAGTTTTAAAGAAAGGCACCCAGTCGCTCTATTTGCTCCACGGCGAAGAAGTCTTTTTGATCCGTCAGGCCATCGATTACCTGCAAAATCAGGTCTTTCCGCCCGAAGAGGGTTTGCCCGTCGATTTTAATTTTGACCGCTACGATCTCGATGAGGGCGTGGATTCCGAGACGGTGGCGCAGGCGGCGCGAACGCTGCCGATGATGGCGCCGAGACGGCTGGTTCTGGTGCGGCGGGCCGAGAAAGCCTTTGAATTAAAAGCAGATTCTCCAGCAATCAAGCCCTACGTGAACTTGTTTTCGGAGCTCGACGAATCGGTCTGTCTGGTGTTTGTCGCTTCCAAAAAGCTGCGCGCCGATGGATCGCTCTATAAAAAACTGGTGGCGCAAAAAGGCGTTGTTTACGAAGCTGCGGCGCCGCGCGAGCGGGATTTGCCTCAATGGATTCGCAATGCGACGGAGGAGCGCGGTCGGAAGATGGCGGACGATGCGGCCAATTATCTGGCGCTCGCCATCGGTGCGGAACTCGCTCTGCTCGATGCCAAGATCGAGCAGCTTTGCCTGCAAGTGAAGCCACCACAAGTGATTTCGCTGGCCGACGTTCAGCTTTCGGTGCCTCAGACCAAGAACCTGACCATCTGGGCGTTTTTGGATGCGATCGCGAACCGTCAGCCTTCTCAGGTGCTCGAACAGCTGCATCGGCTGCTGCTTCAGGGCGAGGCGCCTTTGGGGCTTCTGGCGCTGGTGGTGCGGCAGTTTCGGCAGCTGTTGGTGGGCAAGTCGATGATGATGCAGGGGGCGAGCCTGGAAGAAGCGGCGCAGGCTGCGGGGATTTTGCCTTTTAAAAAAGACGCCTTCGGCAGGCAGGTGCAGCAGTCTTACAGCATGGATGAATTGCTTTGGAGTTACGGGCAGTTAGAGCAACTCGACCGGTCGCTCAAGAGCAGCGGGTTCGACAGCAATCTGCTGATGGAAGGGACGATCCTCAACCTGGTGATGAGGACGGAGTTGCCGCCCGGGATGCGGTGAGATCGCGCCGGAGTGAGGCGAGCGGCGCATACAAAAAAGCCTCAGAAACCCCCTAAAGGGTCATCTGAGGCCTTTAATCGAGACCGAAGGCTCGGAAGAATCAGGCTTTGGCGGCTTGAGAAGCGTGCAAGGCCTTG
>JAEEGL016718826.1_pt1 | contig 15953 bp, 15 predicted proteins | sample 9134231 | NCBI WGS metagenome assembly JAEEGL01 (sample SAMN16246548, study PRJNA631951) | gut metagenome | biome: gut microbiome; feature: rumen; material: fiber-attached | host: Bos | place: Iran: Karaj | collected 2018-10 | reverse complement strand
TTTCCAAGTCTTCTTTCTCTTGCAGCCTTATCTTCTCCATACATTGGAGCTTCAAATACTGGTGCTTCGAAAATTGGTGTATCAAATAATGGAGTATCGAATGATCCGTATTCATCAGAATCATCATAAGTTGGACTATCAAATGAAGTTTCAGCTGGAGCTTCTTCAACCTTAGTTTCAGATGGTTGATCAGCAGCTTGATAGCTTTCTTGAGCTTCTTCTTCAATATCAGGCATTGCGATATCTTCAAAGTCATCAATCTTAACTGTATCTTCATCTTCAGTTTCTTCACTTGGTTCATCCATAGTGAATTCTTCATTTTCAGTATCTTCTAATCTAATTAAGCCTTCTTCTTCCTCGATTGGCTCTTCAACAACTTCTTCTTCAACAACTGGTTCTTCAACGATTTCTTCTTCTACTACTTCTTCTTCAGCTGGAGCTTCTTCAGCAGGTTCTTCAGCTGGAGTTTCTTCTTCATAATCGAATAGTGGAACAACAAATTCATCTTCTTCAAGTTCTTTAGATTCTTGCATATTAGCCATTTGTTCTTTTAAAGTTTCGTTTTCTTCTTTTAGAGCATCCATTTCAGCTTGCTTAGCAGCTTCTTCAGCTTCTTCAGCTAATCTAGCTTCTTCAGCTTGTCTTTCTTCTTCTGCACGAGCAGCTTCTTCTTCAGCACGAGCTTGTTCTTCAGCTAATCTAGCTTCTTCTTCAGCACGAGCAGCTTCTTCTTGAGCTAATCTTTCAGCTTCTGCATCAGCAAGAGCTTGTTGTTTTTCAGCTTCAGCTTGATCAATTAATTCAGACATAGCTTGTTCATGTTGATCTTTAACTTCTGCTAATTCTTGTTCATGAGCTTCTTGTTGAGCTTTTAGAGCCTCTTCAGCAGCATCAGCCTTAGCTTGTGCTTCTTCAGCTTGTTTAGCAAGTTCAGCTTTTTCAGCTTCGCTCTTATCTTTATTATTCATTTGCATTTGAAGATTTAAAATCATTGCCTTTAATTCTTCGATTTGAGCATTTGATTGAGGTTCTTCAGCAACTGGAGTTTCTTCCTCAATTGGAGCTTCATCTTCAACGATTTCATCTTCTTCGATTGGTTCATCATCTTCTGTAGGGATATCTAATACTGCTAAATTAACGTAAGACTTTTGTACTTCTGTTTCAACACGTGTGATAATATATTCGATGATATCTTCTTTCTTTAATTCAATAGAAGCTTTAACACCATTTTGTTTTGCATATCTTTGAAGTTGTTGAACGCTCATACGTTTAACTTTTTCTTGTTCTTCAGGAGAGAACTTACCGCTAGCGCTACAAGCATCAATGATAATGTCTGCTAATTCTTCCTTCTTAATTCTTCTTGGAACATCGATGTTGTATTTAGCACCGATTTCTCTTAATTCATTTAAAGTTGAACTCTTAGAAAGAACTTCTCTGAATGTATTGTATTCAAGACCATCAACTTCGTTTCTTTCATCATAGAAAAGTGAATCCATTCCACGTTGATATTCTGCAATACTTTCTTTTTGGCTCATCTTATATCCACGAGCAGTTTCATATAGTCCAGCTAATTTTTCATTATCAATTTTTAATTCCTCAGCAAGTTTGATGAACATTAACCATAATGTTTCTCTATATTCATTGTAAATTTCAGCATTAGAAATTATAGTTAAGATTCCTTCAAGTTGATGCTCACTGAATGTGTTTAACCATCTTAAACGATAACGTACCTCATCAGTAAATTGTGATTTGAATTCAGCCTTTCTAACTCTCTTGTCAACAACTTTGTGTAAAGCTGTCATACGTACCTTTCTTGGCATGTTCATGCCTTGCTCATTGAAAAAGGCAACAATTTCTTTTGAAGGTAGGTCTCTTAATGTAGCAAGTACATCTTCAACTTTCATCACTTGTCCATTAATTTCTAATTCACTACCACGACTAATTACTTTCATATTCAATACCTCCATATGTATTTTTTTATTAGATATCTACTTATTCATTTTACAATATTTATTATAGTATTTCAAGTAGTTTAGCCATTTTTTATTACTATTTTTTTCAATTTTTGCACATTTTTGTCAAATAATTAAAGAAAATTAACGTTTATGGCCTCATTTATTATATTACTTATCATTGATAAGTCGTTTTTTATGATAATTTCTAGTTCTTGATATTCATTAATTATGTTTTCAAGAGATAAATTGTCAATATTCGCTTTGTTAAGGGATAAATCAGTTTTTGATAGTTTAATATATTCTTCATTTGATAGTATTATTTTTCTAAGTTCAATATATCTTTTTACATTACTATCATTTTTTAATTCTAAAGCAATTTTATTCAACTTCTTCACCAATTAAAAACCATGTTTTAGCTTCATTAATTTTTACATTAACAATGCTTCCTATATGATCTTTATTCCCTTTAAAATTAACTAATTTATTATGTTCTGAATATCCACATAACATATTTGGATCATTTTTTGAAGTTCCATCAACTAATACTTTTACTACTTTTCCTTCAAATCGTTTATTACCTTTTAAATATCCGCTATTAATAACTTCATGTAATCTATCTAATCTATCATGTGATACTTTAGGATCTATTTGATCGCTATATTTAGCAGCTGGTGTTCCTTCTCTAGGTGAATATATAAAAGTAAATGCACCTTCATAATCTACTTCTTCACATAGTCTAAGTGTATCTAAAAAATCTTCTTCAGTTTCACCAGGAAAGCCTACAATGATATCTGTAGTTATAGATATATCAGGATTTAATTCTTTTAATTTTTTAATTTTATCTAAATATTCTTCATGAGTATATTTTCTATTCATTCTCTTTAATATAGCGTTACTTCCTGATTGAACAGGTAAATGTAAATGAGGCATAATATTTTTTCTTTGCATTGCCTTCATTGTCTCTATATCTAAATCTCTAGGATGACTTGTAGTATATCTTATTCTTTCTATACCTGTATCGCTTAAATCAAGTAATAAATTAGAGAAAGTATAATCAATATCTTTAAAGTCTTTACCATAAGCATTAACATTTTGACCAAGTAAAGTAATTTCTAAATAACCATCCTTTACTAGGCCTTCGACTTCTTTAATTATTTCTTGTGGTCGTCTTGATCTTTCTTTTCCTCTAGTATATGGGACTATACAATATGTACAGAATTCATCACAACCAAACATTATATTAACCCAAGCTTTTTTATTTGATAATCTAGTATGAGGAAGCTTTTCAACAATACTTCCTTCTGTTGAATAAACCTCAATAATGCGGTTATTAGTATTTTGAGCTCTATAAATATATTCAGGTAACATATGGATATTATGTGTTCCAAAAACTACATCTATTTGAGGATATTTTTCTAAAATCTTTGTGATTGTCTTTTCTTCTTGAGCCATACATCCACAAATACAAATAATCATATCCTTTTTCTTCATTTTTAAAGCTTTAAGTCCACCAACAGTTCCATAAAATCTATCTTCAGCATTTTCTCTAATAGCACAAGTATTAATTATTAATACATCAGCTTCTTCCTTACAACTATTAGTAAAGCCCATTTGTTCTAAGATACCACTCATTACTTCACTATCAGCTTCATTTCCTTGACATCCAAATGTAATGACATTATATTTTTTATTATCACCAATATGATAATATTTTTCATCTAATTTAAACTCTAATTCTAAAGTTTTATCAAATGTTCTTTTTCTTGCTTTTTTTAAGTCTGGTCTATTATAATCCATAAAATCAGCCCCTTCTTTAATATTATACATAATATTTAAAGAAAACACCACATAAAATTTGTGGTGTTAATTATCTTTTATGTTAATTCTTGTAATTTTGTTTAAATCAAAATCAATTACTACTGCATTTAATTGCATTTTCCCTTTTGCCATAACTAATCTTGTTGGCTTAGCTTCTAAGAATCTTTCGGTAATTAAATCTCTATCAGCACCTATTACTCCATCAAGTGGTCCTGTCATACCAACATCAGTTATATAGAATGTACCTTTATCTAATCTTCTTTCATCACATGTTGGTACATGTGTATGAGTCCCAAGTATTGCTCCTTTAATTCCATCTAAATAATAACCCAAAGCTATTTTTTCACTTGTTGCTTCAGCATGCATATCAATGATGTAATAATCAGATTTAACAGTCTCTATTATTTTTTTAGTAGTTCTAAATGGGCATTCTATTGGCATATTCATATAAACTCTACCTAAAACATTAATTACTGTAATAGTTTCATTGTTATAATTTATCGTAATATAGCCATTTTTTAAATATGAAGGATAGTTTGCAGGAATAACTATATTAGCTTTTTCTTCTAATAATTTATCTATTTCTTTATTACTAAAAGCGTGATTGCCCATAGTTATTACATTAACACCCATTTTCATAAAGTCTTTATATATTTTTGATGTAATTCCTTTACCTTCTGCTGCATTTTCACCATTTACAACAACTACATTAACTTTATATTGTTTCTTAATAGCGTCAATATTATCAGCTAAATATCTTACACCATCTTCACCATTAACATCTCCAACAAATAATAGTTTCATTATTACACCTCCTTAGATTTAAAAAGAGCCAAACGGCTCTTTATTATTTTGCGATATCGACAGCTCTAGTTTCTCTAACAACTGTAACTTTGATAGTTCCAGGATAACTTAGATTCTTTTCGATTTCTTCTTTTATTTCTCTAGCTACCTTAAATGTTGATAAATCATCAACTTCATCAGGTTTAACTATAACTCTTATTTCACGTCCAGCTTGAATTGCATAAGTTGAAGCAACACCCTTAACATTATTAGAAATTTGTTCTAATTGTTCAAGACGTTTAATATAGTTTTCAAGTGATTCACTTCTTGCACCTGGTCTAGCTGCAGAAAGTGCATCAGCTGCTGCAACTAATACAGCAATAATACTTTCAGGCTCTTTATCACCATGATGTGATTCAATAGCATCAATAACTTCTTTTGGTTCATGATATTTCTTAGCTAAGCTTGCACCAATTTCAACATGTGAACCTTCAATTTCATGGTCTACAGCTTTACCAATATCATGTAGTAATCCAGCACGTCTAGCTAATACTTCGTTTTCACCAATTTCAGCAGCTAATTTAGCAGCTAAAAATGCTGTTTCAATAGAATGGCTTAAAACATTTTGTCCAAAGCTTGTTCTATAATATAATCTACCAAGTAATTTAACTAAGTCAGGATGAACTCTACCTACATTTGCTGTAAATACAGCTTCTTCACCTTTTTCTCTCATAAATGATTCTACCTCAAGGCGAGATCTTTCAACTATTTCTTCGATTCTTCCTGGGTGAATTCTACCATCAGAAACTAGAGTTTCTAAGGCTTTTCTTGCGATTTCTCTTCTTACTGGGTCAAATCCAGATAGAACTACAGCTTCTGGAGTATCATCAACAATTAAATCAACACCAGTTAAAGCTTCAATAGTACGAATGTTTCTACCTTCTCTACCAATGATTCTACCTTTCATTTCATCACTAGGTAATCCTACAACTGATACTGTCTTTTCACTTGTAGTATCACTAGCATACTTTTGGATAGCAAGTGCAAGCATGTTTTTAGCTCTTGCTTCAACATCCATTTTTGCTTTTTCTTCTTCATCACGGATATATAGAGCAATTTCATTACTCATATCCTCTCTAACTTTACTCATAATCATTTCTTTTGCATCTTCAACAGATACATTAGAAATTTCAATCAACTTTGCCTCTTGCTTTTTTAGTACATCGTCAATTTTACTCTTTAATTCTTCAATTTCATTTTTCTTTTCATCAAGTTTGTTCTCTTTGCTGTTAAGTAATTCTTCACGCTTATCTAGGTTAGATACACGGTTGTTAATTTGGCTTTCTCTTTGATTTAACTTATTTTCAGCCTCAGTTACCTCAAGTTTTCTAGCCTTTACTTCTTTTTCAGCCTCTTTTTTTAACGAAAAAATCTCTTGTTTAGCCTCTAACACCATTTCTTTTTTGGCTTTGTCGCCCTCTTTTTTGGCATTATCGACCATATTTTTGCATTCTTCTTCAGTTTTCTTTAAAGAACCTTCTCTTTGCTTAACTCTAAAGAAATATCCACAGATAAAACCTGCTGTTACACCTAGTAAAATTGAAATGACTAAAACAAGAACTACAAAGGAAGTTGAATCCACTGCGTAAATCATTTTATCATTTCCTCCGTTTATTAATTTGTGAGCCTTAAAAAATGGCTTTATTTCCACATATAACACATATTTTATGCGTTATAAGATAAATCTCACATACTTATTATATATTAAAAAATAATATTAGTCAATGTTTCGTAAGCCTTTTTTGTAAGCATTTTTATTTTTAGAAAAAAGAAAAAGCGAAAAAGCTATTTGTACTTTTTCGCATATCCTTTTTTATTAATTTGCTTGCTTCTAGCTATAGCTAAATCACTTTCTTCAACATCTAAAGTAATTGTTGATCCAGCAGCAATAAATGAATCATCTTTTATTGTTATTGGAGCTATTAAATTACTATTACATCCAACAAATACATTATTGCCAATTATTGTTTTACTCTTCTTCTTTCCATCATAATTAACTGTAATAGATCCACATCCAATATTAACATTATTACCTATTTCACTATCACCTAAATATGATAAATGGCTTGCTTTTGTATTAACACCAAGTATAGAGTTCTTTACTTCAACAAAGTTACCTATTCTATTCTTTTCACCAATAATTGTATTCATTCTAATATGAGCGAATGGTCCAACAGTCGCATCTTTTGATATAGTTGAATCATATACAACTGATTGTCTACATAATACATTCTCACAAATTATAGAATTATATATTTCACTAGATGGACCAATTATACTATTTTTACATATTTTTGTTTTACCCATGATAAATGAATTAGGATAAATTGTTACACCAGGCTCTATTTCTACATCAGGACCTATTGTTACTGTGTTTTTATTTATAATAGTAACACCACTTAGTAATAATTTTTTCTTTATATCTTCTTCTAGTTTTTCTTCAACAACACTTAAACTATATAAATCATTAATACCTAATAACATATCAGGATTATCTAATAAATAGTTTGATATTTTTTTAGTAAAGTTAACTATGTCAGTTAAATAGTATTCACCTTTAGCATTATCATTTTTTATTTTTTTGATTGCTTTCTTTAAGAATTCATTATCAAATACCATTATTCCTGTATTAACTTCTTTTATTTTCTTTTCTTCAGCAGTTGCATCTTTTTCTTCTACTATTTGTGTAATCTTTTTATTAGTTCTAACAATTCTACCATAACCAAATGGATTATCTAACATCATTGTACATAAAGTCATATCATTATTTTCTTTAATTTGAATATCTATTAGCTTATTTATAAGTGTAGAACTAATTAAAGGTGTATCACCAGGTAATACTATAGTTATTCCACTATCAATTTTATCTAATGCGCTTTTTACTGCATCTGCAGTTCCTAATTGTTCTTCTTGAACTGAAAAAGTTTCATTAGGTAATAGTTCTAAGAATACTTCCTTTTTATGACCAACTACTATTACTCTATTATCTACCTTAGTTTTCTTTAAAGTATCAATGATATAATTAATCATTGGCTTTTTTAATATTGGAAAAGCACACTTTGGAATATTAGTTTTCATTCTTTCACCCTTGCCAGCCGCAAGAATAATTGCACTAATCATTTTATTTCACTCCCTCATTAATTAATGATACTAAAGTATTAATACATTCATTCATAATTTCTTCATCCTTATGCATTACTGTAACTCTAATTAAATCTTCAGTACCACTTGCTCTAAGTATTATTTTACCATATTTATCAAATTTATTCTCATATTCTTTTACTTTAGTTTTTATTGTCTCATTTTCAATAATTGATTTATCACTTACTTTTAAATTAATTAATTTATATGGATACATTTCAATATCCTTAGTTAATTCATATAAACTCTTATTTTCTTCAGATAATATAGTTAATAAAATCATCGCATTAAGGATACCATCTCCTGTAATAGAAAATGGGCTAATAATATGTCCTGAGTTTTCTCCGCCTAAATTATATCCATTTTTAATCATACAATCTAGCACATTTTGATCTCCTACTTTTGTTAGGGTTGTATTAATATTTAAATCATTTAATGCGTTAATAATACCTAAATTAGACATAACTGTTAATACTACAGTATCTTTTTTAAGCCAATCATGCTTTTTAAAAAACTTTGTAAATAAATATATTAATTTATCACCATCAACTACATTTTTATTATTATCTACAACAATAATTCTATCTCCATCCCCATCAAATGCGATACCTAAATCATAATTATCCATATTATTTATTAAGTTTAATGGATGTGTTGCTCCACAATTTTCATTAATATTTTTGCCATTAGGATTATTTGAAATATACTTTACTTTAGCCATTTTATCAAATATTGAAGAAAAACTTGAAGTTGCTCCATTTGCACAATCAATAACTATTTTTAAATTAGTTCTAATAATATACTTACTTAAATAATCTAAATATGAACTTTCCATATTCATAACTGTTCCATTTATTTTATGTCTTATAGTAAGTATACCATCTATATAATCTTCAATCATAGTTTTATCAATATCATCAATTTTATAACCCATTTTAATAATTTTAATACCATTATCTTTATAAGGATTATGACTTGCTGTAATCATTACTCCAATAGATTTTCTATAATAACTTTCTAAGATTAAGGCAGGTGTAGGTAATACATTAAAGTTTATTACATTTAATCCTACACTTATAGCACCTTCAATTAATTTGTTTGCTAAATCAACTGATGATTCTCTTGTATCATAGCCAACTACTAATTCATCTATATTTAATAAGCTTAAAGATCTACCAACTTTATATGCTAATTCTAAAGTAAGTTTTGTATAAGCTTCTCCTCTAATGCCATCTGTACCAAAGTATCTCATCTTATAACCTCCAGTAATGACTTAATTCTTTTTACTTCAAAGTCTAATTCTTCATCATTATTTATTAAATATATATTTTTAATTCCTGCATTATATGCACCTTGTGCATCAGTTATTTTATCACCTATCATTATAGAATTAGCTAAATCTATATCATATTTATCTCTTGCTAAAAAGAACATTTTAGGTTTTGGTTTTCTACATTCACATTCTTCACTCGGATTATGAGGACAGTAAAAAACATCTAAAATAGTAATTCCTTCTTTTTTGAATTCGCTAAGCATATAGTTATTAACTTTTAAAAAATCTTCAAGTCTATATAAACCTAAACCAATTCCAGTCTGATTAGTAACAATTATTAAACTATAATCATTATTAATATAATACTTGCATAATTCAAAAATACCATCCATAAATTTAAAATCACTTATTTTTGATACATGACCATGATCAACGTTTATTACACCATCTCTATCTAAGAATAAAGTTTTCATAATCCACCTATACAAAAAAGGTGTTATTTAACACCTAATTTTTCTCTTAATATTTTTTCAATTTCATTAGTTACTTCAATATTGTTTTCAAGGTATTTAACTGTGTTATCTCTACCTTGTCCAATCTTTTCACCATTATAGCTAAACCAAGCTCCAGCTTTTGTAATGATATTATTATCAACAGCTAAATCACAGATTTCACCAAACTTTGATAATCCCTTACCAAAAATGATATCTACTGAAGCACTCTTAAATGGGGATGCAACCTTGTTTTTAACAATCTTAAGATTTGTTTTAGCACCAATTACATCACTACCATTTTTAATCCAGTCACCTTTTCTAACATCAATTCTAACTGATGCATAGAATTTTAATGCTCTACCACCTGTAGTAGTTTCAGGATTACCAAACATAACTCCCACTTTTTCTCTTAATTGGTTAATAAATATTACAAGTGTATTTGTTTGACTAATTGCACCACTCATCATACGCATAGCTTGACTCATAAGTCTTGCTTGTAAACCAACATGTGAATCACCCATATCACCATTAATTTCAGCTTCAGGAACTAAAGCAGCAACTGAGTCAATAACAATGATATCAATAGCACCAGATTTAACTAATGCAGTAGCAATATTTAAGCCTTGTTCACCTGTATCAGGTTGTGAAATTAATAAATCTTCAACATTTACACCAATATTTTTAGCATATGCAGGATCTAGTGCATGCTCAGCATCAATAAAGGCTGCAGTTCCTCCCGCTTTTTGAACTGATGCAATCGCAGTAAGTGCAATTGTTGTCTTACCACTTGATTCAGGTCCAAATATTTCAATAATTCTACCCTTAGGATATCCTCCAATTCCAAGTGCCATATCAAGGGCGATTGAACCACTAGGTACAGCTTCAACGCCTGATACTTGATCTTCACCAAGTGTCATTATAGCTCCTTTACCGAATTGTTTTTCAATTTGTTTTATTGCTTCTTTTAAAGCTTCTTCTCTTTTTTCCATTTTCTCACTCCTCAAGGCTAATATACTACTAGTAAACCAATTCACAAAGGAATTTTTAAAAGTTTACCTAATTTTTCAATAATGGCTTTTTAGCCATTCATTAATCAATACTTTTTTAATAATTTTATAAAAAACACCTAATTTTACATGCTTTCAAATATATATTTCTTTCCTTTAATAATATATTCAATACCAGAAACTACTGTTAGAATTGTTGCTATATAAATTAAAACTTGACCAATATAAATTAGTGAATCATGTAATCCACATAAGAATAAAACAATTAATGCAACCATTGTAACTGCAGTTTTCATTTTACCAGCCATTCCAGCTGCAATTGTTTCACCATTAACAGCCGCAACCATTCTAATACCTGATACAACAAATTCTCTAATTAAAATTAATACAAATACCCATATAGGAAGTAAGATGCCATGAGGTAGTAATCCATCAGGTAAGAATCCTTTATAAGGACCAACCATAATGATAGTCATTGCTGCAAAAACTAAAATTTTATCTGCAAGTGGATCAGCAAACTTTCCAAAGCTTGTTACCATATTACATTTTCTAGCTATCTTACCATCTAAGAAATCTGTAATTGAAGCTAACGCAAATAATATAAGTTCAATTAAACATAGCCAAGTTAAACCATGGAAAGTTGAACCACTAGTATAGCTAACTACATAATTCTTTGCTAACCATGGAATATAATATACTATAATCATTATAGGAACAATTATTATTCTAAATAATGTTAATTTGTTAGGCAAATTCATAAAAACACCCCACTAACAATATGATTATATCATATTTGTAATAATATTTATACAAAAAATTTATTGAATATTAAACAATATTATTATAAAATTTATATGGGTGAGATTTATGTCAAAAAAAGAAACAATTAATAACGTAATGAAACACAAAAGGATTATAATATTTTCATTAATTATAATTGGATTAATCATTCTTATTATGTTAGTTTATATCTTAACATATGCAAATAATAAGCCAAAAGCATTTACTAGCGATAAGAATGTAAAGATTACAAATAAATGTGATTATTTTGATTTCACAGCTGTTGCTGATGAAATATCTTTAAAAGAAAATCCAAAAATTAAATTAAAAGGTAAAATATCAAATGTTGATACTGACTATAAGATTTCAGAAGTAAATGTTACATTTGAAGTACATACAAACTGGACTAATAAAACTGATGTAACTGATTCATCAAGTTATAAATTCAATGATGGTAAAACACTAACTAATCATACTTCTGATTATTATTCTACTTCATGTACATTAAACTTAAAACAATCATATCCTGTAAAGGTTATGCCACTAGTAAAGGTTAATAAGCCTACAGTATATGCAAAAGTATCATATACAAGAACTACTCCAGCTTCAGCAGTTGATCCAGATGGTGGTAAAGTAACTGAAACAGTATACTACAAAATATGTTACAATGACCTATTCTACGCTGATACAAAAGTTATTGGTTAATTAGTAAAAATAATTATTGCATTTAATAATGCATTTTGGTAAAATAGAAATAGTGCCGGAGGTGAATAGCATGGCTAATATCAAACAACAAGCAAAAAGAATCAAGACAAATGAAAAAAGAAGATTATGCAACAACTCATTCAAGTCATCAATGAAAACTGCTATTAAGGCTGTTGAAGCTGCTGTTAAAGAAGGAAATAAAGAAGCTGCAACTTCTGCTTTAACACTTGCATTCAAGAAACTTGACAAGGCTTTAGCAAAAGGACTTGTACATGCAAACTTTGTTGCTAGAAATAAATCACAACTTGCTAAATTAGTTAATAGCTTAAACTAATAGAAATCACATCATTATGATGTGTTTTTTTCTACAAAAAAATGCACTTCTTCTTGAAGTGCTTTTTTTATGATGCAAAAAGTATTGCAATTAACCCCATTAATTCAACTCTTGTTAAAAAGCCATCTATTCTATAAATTACTAATCCACTAAACTCTTTTATGTTTCCATCAGTTATTTCATATAATTTTTGTCCATAGAAGTTTTTAACATATTTTCCATCAAAAGTTAAAATGACTTCTCCAGAATATTTCTTTATTTTTTCTCCATCAATTAAATAAATAACCTTACCACTAAATTCTTTTACCTTATTATCTTCAAATATATAAGATATTCCTTTTGCAAATTCTTTAACTCTACCATTATTTATCTCTAAAATAATTTTTCCACTAAACTCTTTTAAATATGCCACTTTTACACCTTCTTTTTAAGTATATTAATTAATGAATTAACTTCATCTAAACTCATTCCACCTTTTATAAGGTATTCTTTTGCATAACTTGATAAATCACCCTTTGTATAATCAGAACCATTACATATGAAACTAAGCATAGCATCTACATTTCTTTTCTTTATTATTTCATATTTAGGATCACCTTTAACTATTCCATAATAATTATCATATGTCTTCATATAATCATCAACTATTTCTTTATATGTAGCACTCATTAATGCTTCTAAAACTATGCATACAAAACCAGTTCTATCCTTTCCTTCTAGGCAGTGAACCAAAATAGGTCCATCACTATCAAGCATAGCCTTACATCCTTCTGAAACCTTATTTCTAAAGTCATCAGATAAATAATTCATATTTAAGCCAATAGGATCAACACTGTCTAATGAGTTAAAAGTTATAAAACATTTATCTTGATTATAAACTGATAAGAAATATGGAGCATTATGGACTAAATCATATTTTTCAATATAACCATCAATTTTTTCTCTTGTATCAGCAAGATTCATAATAAATTCAATATGCGCATCTTCTATTAATTTATCAGTATAAGCTACTCTATTATGCTTATTATCACAAGGGGATGCGGATCTATAAAGTATTCCACTTTTAATATTACCTACATTTATTTCTCTAAAGTTAGAAAATTCACTATCTGAACTATATCTACTTCTTTCATCATAATAATGAATATCACATGCTTCTTGGATATCTTTATATTTACCTTTCTTATTTAAAGTAATAGTTGCAGTATCTGTTTCTTTTAAACTAGCAACTATAAATAAATCATCACCATAATTTATCGCAGCCTTTATATAATCATATCCAGGATAACCAACAAGCAAACTATTATTTGCATCTACATAATAACCATTATAATATGGTTGATCAACTAATTTATATCCATTAGAAAATTTAATATCTACACTATCACCATAATTAAAGCCATAATTATTAAAATCTTCTATAGTCTTTTTAATATATACTCCACCAAATTCTTCTTCATGAATAATACCTAAATCCTTGATTTGTTTTTTATTATTACATGCACTAAATAGAAAAATAGATGATAAGGTTAATGCAAGAGTCATTACTTTTTTCATATAATCACATCCTAATCTAATCATATTATAGCAAAAAAAGGTTTGATAATATATATCAAACCCTATTTTTTCCATGGACGTTTCTTTTTAGTCCAGCCAAGATCATTCCAATAATTTTTATCAAGCTCATTATATCCATTTTTTTGCATCAAACGCATTATATTAAAAAATGCTTTTGTTTTAAATTTTGGCTTAACTTTGCCGTTTTTCTTTACTATTTTTTTAGATATTTTATTTATTTTTTTATCTAGCTTCTTTATTTTCTTAGGTTTCATTTCATCAAGTGATGGTGCCATCATAGCAACACCTATTTTATAGACTTTAGGTACACCTAAATAAAATAAGGAATCATTCATATCTTTTAATACTCTCTTTTTACCTGCACCTGCGCAAGTAGTAAGTACTACTGCTTGCTTTTTAAACATAGTTTCGTTTGGTCTATGAGCCATCCACATATATCCTAAATGATCTAAAAAGCTAAACATAGAACCTGTTGCATGCATACAGTATACAGGACTATCTAAAATTATTAAATCAGATTCAACTAGCGCATCTACAAGTGGTTTAATTTTTTCATAGTGAGGACAATTAGATTCTCCTTTAAAAATACATTTAGCACATCCTAAACAAAATTCATCAAAATCTTTAGGTAAGAAAAACTCATTTACCTCTCCATCTAATTTATCTAATAATTTATGAGTTAATGTATAAGTGTTTCCTTTATGATTAATACCATTAATTACTACTATTTTCATATTTATCACCATTTTTTATTATACTACTATTTTAGAACTGGGATAATATTTTTTTCAATATATTCTAATCTATCAAAGATTAATGGTTTAAAATAACCAGTAACAGAAACTACTATATTATTTATTCTATCAACATAAATGACATTACCACCATCACCTATAGCACAAGTTATATCATTATTTCTTTTTGGCATCCACCATAAATATCCATATGCATATTCTCCTTTACTTATATCTTGCGCTACTTGTACTCTTGTCATTTCACTAATCCAATTACTACTAACTATTCTTTTATTTTTATATACTCCATTATTTAAAACCATTAAGCCTATTTGAGCCATTTCATAAGCTGATAGGCTTAATCCCCATCCAGCTGTAGGATTATTCTTTGGATCTAAAAACCAAACAGTTCCGTGATTTTCCCTATTTTTAATGTAGTTCATTTGATCATCCTTAGAGTGACAATTAGCATCAGTCCTACATTCTATATTAAGTGGCTTAAATAAATATTCATTCGCAAAATCTAAGACATTCATATTAGTCGCTTTTTCTATGATACCAAATATTATTTGGACACCTAAAGTGTAATACCTAAATTCATTAGTTATACCACTTTTTCCACCTAAAAAATCTAATACCTTATATGTCCAATCATTTGAAGTAAATACTTTAGTCCATGGCTCACTCTTACCTTTAAATGGTGCAGTCATAGTTATAATATGTCTAATGGTTACATCATATATTGTTTTTTCACCGCGATTTGGAATATAGTCAGGAAAATAATCCATTATTTTTTCATCTACACTTTTAATATAACCTTTATCTATGGCAACACCTAAAAGAATAGCCGTAACTGATTTAGTTACACTCATAACATTCATTGTGTCACTTCTAGTAAAGCCATTACGATAAGCTTCTATTTCTAGCTTATCATCTTTATAAGCAACTACTTGTAAAATATTAAGGTTGTTTTTACTCTTATAATCGTTTAAAATATGTTTCATTTTATCACCTTCTATTTCAATATAATTGAATTAAAAATTATAATCAAGTATTATTTTTAAACTTTTATTCACAAAAAAAAGCTTGGTTATAAACCAAGCCTAATTTATTTATTTTGTTTCATATGATGGATGCCACAACTTAAAGTTCCTTAAAGCTTCTTCAGTTCTAATGTATCGTCTTTGACCATTATTAAGCTTAGCAATACTATCCATATCTTCTTTAGTTAAAGAAAAATCAAATATATTAATATTATCTTTAATGTGTTCTACATTCTTAGATCCTGGTA
>JAEEGL014760527.1_pt1 | contig 15953 bp, 14 predicted proteins | sample 9134231 | NCBI WGS metagenome assembly JAEEGL01 (sample SAMN16246548, study PRJNA631951) | gut metagenome | biome: gut microbiome; feature: rumen; material: fiber-attached | host: Bos | place: Iran: Karaj | collected 2018-10 | reverse complement strand
ATAAATTGGATAATTTCCGCTAAACGCGCCCCGTTGCCATGCCCTTGCTGCCTCTTCCTGCATCTTTTTAGGTCTTAAGTCGATCAGTTTTCCCTCGGCGGCGTCTCTTAGGGCAAGCATAGGACTGATTGACCCCGATCCGACTCCTACCTTGCTCACATCACCCCAGTAGCTGCGGGGCAAATTAGCGAGGAGTAATTGTGTACGGCGGGCGTTACCTTCTAAACCGCTAACCTTACCGGACTTAACTATGGCCGCAGCTTTTGACCTTAACTCGTTAACCCCATCCGCCCACCTTCCGCGGCCCCACCTGCTGCTCGGTTTTCTACCCGCCTGCATGCGCAAAGCCATAACCGCGGCGGCCACGTCATTGTCCTGGATATCATTAAGGCTATCCACCGGCCATGTTTTGCTTAACGGCTTTTTAAGCAGATCTTCGGATGTTAATTCAGTATCAAGGCTTTTATATAAATCTTTTCTTGCACCGGCCAGGTATTCCCCAAAATCTTTGATGTCAGTCTTTTTAACTTCCTCAACATCTTTATTTTCAGGAATTAGCGATCCTTGCTCCAGTTTCTTTTCCTCGGTCTTTTTCTTTTCCACAGCGGCTTTTTGCTCGGCAGCCTTCTTTTCCGCGGTGGCTTTTTGCTCCGCTGCTTTCTTTTCTGCAGCGGCTTTTTGCTCGGCGGCTTTTCTGTCGGCCTCTTTTTCCTCCGGAGTCTTTTTCAATTCCGTAAAAGCCTCATTAAGGGTCATTCCTGTCACATCTTTGCTCAGACCCTTTATGATCTTACCGGTCGATTTACTTATACACACGTGGCGGCCGCCGTGCCTTTTTCCGTCGTTGCCTTCCTCTGCGCCTATAGTGATCCACTTCTCATCCGGGTTGGCGTCCTGTGCCATGCGCTTGATCCCGCGGATAAAAGCTAAACCGCGCTTAAAGGCGATCGCGATCTGCTGTGCTGTTTTTGTGTTCATTCTTAGCCCCTTTTTTATTTTATGGTTCTTACGATATCTTAATTTTTCGATAAGATTCTAAAAGCTCATCGGTCCAGCCACGCTCGGCCTCGGCCTGGCTTAAATTTAGGCCTAACGGATGGATAAATGACTCTTTACCCTCAGCCTTAAGTGGGGCGCCACCGTATTGCCTTAAGTCGCTCCGATTGCGCTCAAGCTGGTAAACAAGATCCTCCGCATAGCGTAAATTAGCTATGAGTCGTCTTGTTTTTCTGTCACGCGGCATTTTTTCTAAATCTTTTAAGGCGTCACTTATCTCTTTAACTTTTGCCCGATTTGTTTTTTCAAGTTCCACCGCCTGATCAAGATATTTTTTAGGACCTTTAGTATAACGTTCAAGCTCCGTTATTATGCCCGCATTTTCGCCCGTGGCAAGCCAGCGCTTAATATCGCTCTCTCTCGTCGCTTTATCCCCGCTTAACTTATCGCTATCTGTATTTTTCATCACGCTATATACGTCATATAGCCCATTAATGGCCCTCTCGGTGTACCTATCATCGGGGTTAAGCCGGCGCACTATATTTTCTATGCGCCCAGCGATTGGTTTATATTCTTCGCTCTTAATACCCCGCATCTCTTGTATCAGCGCTGCCCCTTTTGCGTCCAGCTTTACAGATTCACCCGGTTTTACCTCTTCAACAATATCTGTCTTGGCGGTCGGATTGTATATAACGCGGGTAGGCTTTTTTAGCTCCTGCATTTTAGCTAAAAATTTATCAGCCTGCTCACCTAAATTTTGTATAGCATTATTCAATTTCTCGGTCTCATAATTAAGAATACGCTCTTTAACAGACGGATCTGTAAGGTTGTACTCTTTAGCTATTATTTCTGCACCAGTATTGATCTTCTTGTCTACATCGCTATTTTCCCACTCATTCGCCTGCTTTTCGTAAATCTTAATTAAACGGTTAAGGTCCCAGCTCCGATTATTTGCCTTAGCTGTCGATCTCAATCCTTTAAGTTTAGAGATAGTTTTTCTTAATTTACTAGCTCCTTCTTTTGCGGATCTCGTATATTCCGCAATACCATTAGCCATTTTTTCGGTATGCTTTTTCAGGTTATCACCCTTTGCATAATAAGCGTTTCTAAACCCGCTAAAAGCCTCTTTGAGCGTTTTTCCCTGAACGTCTTTGCTCAACCCTTTTAAGATCGTGCCCGATTCTTTATCAATCAAAACATGACGGCCGCCGGAGCTTTCTCCGCCCTCATTCTCATGCGCCCCTATTGTGATCCAGCGTGCACCCTCCGGTACATCTGCATCCTGGGCCAGCTGTCGCATACCACGCACAAAGGCCATGCCGCGTTTAAAAGCTATCGCGATCTTAATCGCCTTCGATTTATTCATTACCGCCTCCCTCTTCCGGGTTAAAATACTTATCCATAACCTCTCTTAACTGCGGCGGTATTTCCGTTTGCTGACTGGCTAAAAGCTGCACCCAGCCCGCAGGGCTAAAGTCCTCGGCCACCTGGTAAACCTTCCAATAGGTACCGTCAAGCGGCCTATAAATAAAATCTCCGGTGCGCCCCAGGTATCGGATCATGCCTGCGGGCGCGGTGGTATAGTCCGCAGTGCTGTATAGGTAGAACTTACGATCTCTCGGCGTTCTCTCAGTGTCGTTAATGACCTTTAGATCTTCACCGCCCAGCGTTTGCACCTGGGCCCCTACGCTTTCAGGCTCGCCGTACGTCGGAACTATGCGGCCCTGAACGTTCACATTGCCTAGACTGCGGACCAGGAGGACCGTTTCATCCGCGTTGTTAAAATTGATCGCGGTCCTGACAATACCGTGTAAATTAAGACTCATAACGCTTTAACGCCTCCGTGATTACCTCGGCAGCCGGTCTTTTCTCAACCGCGCCGAATAAATCAAATTCAGGGCGATCGGCCTCAGCCTTAAGCGCCTTAGCGACGGCGTTCAATTTGCCGGTTATCTCCCTTGCGCTTGTGGCTTTGAAAATCTTAGTGATTGCCCTCTCTGCGGCGTCACTTTCCTCGGTTTTGAACATGTCACGCTCGATCCCGATATCAGCTACGTTTCCCATTGTTCGGGCCTCACCTATGGCCCTCTCAGCGGCTCCGGTGATTAGGTCCCTTATTTCCGGATTGCTCTCCGCGATGTCTGCGACGCGTGCAGCGGCGCCCTGCAGTCCCTTCATAATGCGGGCCTGATCCATGCTTGCGGCCTGGGACGCAATATGCAGTAAAGGCTCACTGTTATACGCCTTTGCGAACATTGCAGCCTTAAGGCGTTCCTGCGCCTGGCGTGTAGGAAAACCTTCGTTATCTCTTAAATTACCGCGTTCGCTCTCCGGCATCTGGTCAATAAAGGCGCTTACGGCGGCCGGAGTCGGGGACCCGTCGGCGTATGTTTCAATGCCTTTCAGGTCTATGCGTTTCGTGTCGTTCTGAGCCTGCTCCATTGCCGATAGGTTCATACCGCCGGCGGTGTTTGAGCGATCGCCGATATCGGCGGTCACGTCACTAGGCTGCATAACTCTAACCAGTACCGGGTTTTTGATTTTGACAATGCTCTCTATGTCGACCCCGTGTGTTGGGTCGTCAATAAGTGCATCCTTATAGTCTCCGGCGGTGCCCTGCTTGTAGGCTCGCTGCATTGCGGCTATGCGGCCGTTGCCGGCAATAGCACGGGTTACATTAGGGTCATCACTATAGAACTTATCATTACGATAGCCGCTATAATTGTGCGATGCAGCCACGTCTGCAGCGTCAACAACTGCATACTGAACATTTATCTTTCTGCCCTTTGCATCAGTAGCTCGAACAATGTGCCCCATATTTGCAGCGGGGATCTTACCGTATGCGACAACCGGGGCACCGTCAGCCAGGGTCCGGCTTGCACTTAAACGGTCATAATCGGGATTTCTGGCTATAGATATGATCTGCTCGCGGCTGGCCTCTCCGGAGCGGTCACGGTTTTGGATGTGCTCCGGATGAACCTTAGCCGGCAAAGTGTAGTCCATTGTCTTTTTGTTCGCCTGCTCTTTGCGCTGCCAGGCTTTCTCATTTATGAACTTTTTGCGCGGGATGTTATCGATCTTAACCCCGGTAAACTTTCCGCCCATACCCGCTAAAACTCGGCCCTCTCCGCTCAGTAATACGTGCTGGCCGTTACCGTTTTCAGCGTTAACAGTTACCCAGTGTTCGCCGTCCTTTTCGCTATTGAGTTTTGTCGCGGTCTCACTCTGCACCCTGTCCTGGGCCAGCAGGCACATACCGCGGTAAAACTTAAGCCCCAGATTGAACGCGTTAATTATGTGATCTATCTTCATTTTTCACCCCTACACTATTATAGATTAGGATCAACCCTTTTTTATTTTGGATTGCTCAATCTGCGATCTCCCTCAATTTTTCAGTGTACATCTTTAGCCGCTGGGCCAAAAGTACAAGATCTAAAGGATGGGCCCTGCCATTCAGCTGTACGTCTTTCTTAATTCCATGCATGATGTCGTCGATCTTTGCCAGACTCTCACGGGCAAACCGGCGCTGATTCTCCGTTTTCATGCCACCCACGGCACGGTTTTTAACATCCCGCAGCATCTCCATATAATCGGCAAAGCGGGATTGAGTTTTCTGCATTGTGTCTTTTTCTGACTCCGGCCATACGCCGCGCCAGTGATTAAAATCACGGTGAAGATCAAAGCCATAACGCAAAATGCTTTTAGATTCATTTTCCGCACGTTTAGCGGCTTTTTGCTCTGGAGTCTGCTCTTCGCTTATCTGTTTGCTTTCTGTTTGCTTATCGGTTTGCTCTTTGCTTATTTGCGGCTCATTTTCGCTTTTTATTTGTGGTTTTTGCGGAACTTCCGCATTTTTCGCATTTAATTTGCTGTTTTTTTCACGCTCACGCTCTGCATTAAGTCCGCGGATTGCAGCCTTAAGGCTTTTACCTTTAGAGCGTTTACCGCCCAGCCCGGCAACCACGCGGCCGTTATCGTCAACCTTAACGTGAATACCCTTGCGGCCGCCTTTGCCTTTAGCGTCCGGTTCTTTAGCGCCTATAGTGATCCAGCCGCCCTTGATCTGTGCATCCTGGGCTATCGTGCGTTTTAATCCGCGTATAAACATGAGCCCCGCTCTAAAAGCGGCGGCGGCCCTTATTGCCTGCTGTGCGTTCATTCTAACCTCCTGCGCTCCGCGTTATGGTCGTATCTCCGGCCTCTGCGGTGCCCTTTGTAACCTTATAATTTACTGCGTTTAACATTGTCCCGGTGCGTACAAGCGCCTGAGCCCTGGAGCTTCCTCCGGTTGCATCGGTCCGGTGGCCCGCAGCACTCGCGGCTAAAAGCTGCATAGTTAACGGCGCCCTTGTTTTAAATTTTTCCTCCGGCGTGCCGTTGCTCGCGATTGTTGTCTGCAGGTCCTTTTTGATCATAGAGCCGACTGCATTTAATAAGCGCTCATTGTCCTGCTGGCCGTGAGCATTGCGAATATTATCGGCTATGAACTTATCCCATTTATTGCGGTATGCTCGGGACGTTGCCCCGAACATCGGACGCGGTGGCAGTATGAGCATAGATCCAGGCATCGGCGCATTATCACCTAAAATACCGCGGAAATAGGCGGACTGTTTCCGGGTTACATATTGCACCCAGCCGCGCTCCAAATAACTTGCGTATGTGGCGATCCGCGGGTCAAAAATACCCACGGTTACGCTTACCTTCTCCGTGCTTTTTTCTTTGAATATTGTCGATTTAGCTTTCTGCGCCCACGCGCTCAGCTTATTTGATACGGCGGTCGCCAGGTTCTTTAGTCCGTCGAATGTAAACATAGATCACCCCCACGGGTGCACATGGTTACTAAGATAGATCCGTCCGCCTAAACGGTACGGGGCCAGCATAAGCCATACCTGCATCCCGCAGTTTGTACGGTTCCAGAACTCTGCGGCCGCTGAATTGCCAGCCTTTGGCAGGTCAAACGACGTGCTCACACTTCCCTGACTTGCACTAGCTACGCGGCCCACCTGGTCAACCGGTAACGATGCAATATAGAGCAGGTGGCAGGTGGCACGATCTAATAGGTATTTTCTGAAATAATTGTGTGGCGGGTCATATGGGTATATGCTCGCGTCGTTATTATGGAAATAGGTTTCGGCACTGGTAAAGGCCGTTGTGATCATTGTATCCGGATATTTTGTTTCATCCTCAAATGCCGGGTATTCAGATCTGAAAACCCCGACGGAAAAATCATAAACGGCCATATAGCACCTCTTTGTAATTACATTGTCAATACATGCTTATTTTTTCTTTACTTCTTCGACTTTGAGCAGTGTCGGATCTAAAGGCTCCAGGCCGTGTTTCTGCGCCTTAACGTCGCGGCTGTTGTGAATTGCCTTAGGGTCGTCAATAAGCATAATGCATGGTGGCATACCGTTATATGAATTGAAGGCACGCTCTTTGCCGTGCATGCGGATGATGTTTTCCCAGTCCTCTTTTTCGATCTTAACGGCTACGGACTGACCCACTCCCAGGAGGATACCCTCACCGTCGTTAATGCCTGGGAAAATTACGGTTTTTGTGCCGCCGCCCTTTACGGGTACGTCGTCAAACATGATCCCGTGCGGCAGGTGTACGGCCACGGTTACCTGGGTGCTGGAGTTCTGCGGGATAATTTTCACTTCATCGGTGCTCTTCTCAACTACCTGCAGTTTTTCTTTTTTTGGTGTTGTCATAATAAATTGTCTCCTGAATTATTAGCTAGTCATAAACGGGGCCCTTGCGGACCCCTGAAGGATAAACACAGAAAAAATAAACCTTAAATTCCGGTCATGGTCTGAATGAGTGACGGTCTCTTAATGATTGCGCCCCAGGTGCCGCCGACAGCTTTCTGCTTAAATGCGGACATTTCAGGAACCACACGGCCCAGTCTCATTTTTTCACTATATGCCAGTTCGGCGGTCTGTGATGCAAACAGTTCAGGAACGATCATATACATCATTTCACCGGCGCCGGTGCTCAATTCAGGCAGCTGAACGATAATGATGTTAGGGAAATTATCCTTTAACATCTTTGCAGCGCTCAAACCGTATGTATTGAGGGCGTTAAGATATGAGGCTCTTGCGTTAGATACCGCGAGCACGATCGGGCTGTCAGCGTCGATGTTACCGCCATTATTAGCGCATAAGGTGTTCCACAGTTTCAAAACGTCGTTATATACGTGATTTGATGCGTTTGCGGCATCGTGTCCGGCCTTATCAGCCCAGGTGCTGTAGGTGTTACCACCGATGGTGATAGAGTTCGGGGATGCACTAACAGGCAGGTTAGGGTCATTCAGTAAGCCGTATGTTTTCTTGCCGGCAACGCCGTACAGATAAAACTTATTGTGTGCCTTTGCAAGAATTGTAGCCGCAGCCTTCTGCTTTTCGGATGCAAGGCTCAGGCGCTGGCGTGCTACTGTTGCCTCTTCTAAATCGCCGTAACGGATCACAGTCTGGAACACACAGTTTTCACGTTCTGGGGATTCGATGTTCACATCACTTGCGATGTTTTCGCCGTGATCTGAATAAGGTGTTACAGATCCGCTGTATTCGGTAACATTAAAGCGCATGTACTTGTCGGACCAGTCGCCCTTTTTAACTTCGGGTGCCAGGCGTCCGGCGTTCATGGCGGAGAATAAGATCTCTGTTACTGTAGGATCGATGTAAGTTACAAGTGCGCTAGGAATACCAACGTTTGCAGCTGTAGTCAGTGCAGCATCCTGAGCAAGCATCTTAGCTGTTTTTTCATAGTCTACGCGGATCTTGCCGTCAACTTCGTCATATGCCATAAAATCCTTTGCATATGGGGAGGAAATGCCGCGGGCTTTTGATTTTTCAAATAAATTCATTTTAGCCTTCTCCTATTCATTAACCGTGGTTAGAAATTACGATCAGATCGCCAGTAGTACCGCCTTCGGTAACGGTCCAGCCGGTAGCTACTTCACCGGTGCCCGGTGTGCCGTAAGTCATTGCACCGGTAGCGGTTACAACGTTCACGGACTGTCCGGCGGTTGCAGCTCCGGTAGCGGTTACGAAAAAGTCTCCGCGGATTGCAACAGTTACCAGTTCGCCGCGCTCATAGGTGAGCTGTCCGTCTGAACCATCAGGCAGCACGCCGGTAATGAGTCTAACAGCCAGGCCAACCGGAGCGGTAGCGTCTGCACCGGTGCCGGTTGCAACCTTACCTACGCCGATAGCACCGCCGGATACCGGGTTAACGGTTGCGGTGCCGTTCCAAACGAACTGACCGGCGGCGGCGGTGCCGTCACTAATATAGTTCTGTACTGTGATCACTTCGCCCAGGAAGGCGGCCTGAGAGCCAGGAACGCCGATCGCTGGATCAATGTTAACAACTTTCTGTAAAGCCATTTTCAATTTCTCCTATAGGTTTTTAGTCAATTCTAACGCGGTCGAGAACCGAGCCAAGAATAGTTTGTTTTGCAGGTGCGGCCGGCTTTGAGTCGGTTGCAAGCTGCTTTTTATGCCCTGCATTATAAGCCATAAAGGCGTCGCGGGCGGTTAATCTGTTGCAGTTAATACCTAACTGTTTGCAGGCGTCAAGGTATACCTCTTCGGCGGCGTCGTATGCAGTAGCTTTGATCTTACCCAGCACGCCTTTTACATCTTCGGCGGCCTCTGCGATTGCGTTCATACGCTCTTTAACCTCTGCGGTGATCATGTCGTAAGCGTTCAGGGCGTCGCTGTAGCCGTTAACACTGTCGTGAGCCATTGCCTTGCCTGACTGATCGCCATATTTAATACCGGCAATAAAAGCATTTTTAACCACATCGTCCTCATTTTCAAGGCCGCAGGCTTTGATTGCATCCTGGATCAGTTTATCCATGCGGGCGTCAGTGTCCTTCACCTTTTCGGTTTCAGTTTCCACTTCGGCGGTTTCGTCAAGATCTCCGTCCTCGGCCTTTACCTTTTCGGTAGTTTCAGCCTCGGCCTCGATTTCGTCGTCGTCGATTTCGTCCTCGTCGTCGATTTCGTCCTCGTCGTCGCTTTCACCTTCTGCGGACTCCACGCCTTCTACCAGTTCCGGCTTTTTGGTTTCCTCGGTTTCCACTTCTGTGGTCTCCTCGGTTTCCTCTTCGTCTTTCAGCTCCTCCGGCTTTTCGTCCTTGCAGGCGTCGCCCTTAAATTTTTCACCCAGGGCCATGATTGACTCGCGGATCTCTTTTTTCTCATCCTCAGTCACACGATCGCCCAGCTTGCCTATAATGCCGTCCACGGCGCCGTCGAGTGTGTCCTCACTCTTTTTCTGCAGGGCTAAAAGTGCCTGCAGTGCCGCGGTGGCGTTCTTCAAGATCTCTTTTTCATCCATATTTTTTACCTCAGCTTTGGTTTTTGGAATTGGTTTTGAATCGTAAACCAGCACATCCTTTCCCGCGCGGCCCTCTTCAACCAGTGCAATGTGGTTGGCGCGGATATTACGCATAATAAAATCGTAAGGCTTGCCGTCGAACGTGCCTTTTTTAAACTCGGGCTTGTATTGATATGCAAGAGATAACTCACGCATATAACCGTTATTGATCACACTCTTGGCCTTATCGTCGTAAATGGTCATAGAGTTAAACAGATAAGGGCGTTTCCACTCTGCGTCAGTGCCGGCGGCTCCGACGCGGGTCTCCTTTGCCGGAGCGTCCGCAAAGTCAGGATGGTGGCGGAACTGTACCGGGATCCCGTTTAGGCTTTCCACGGTTTCCGGTTTGCTCAGTTCCTCCGCAGATCTGTACCCATAATAGGTTTTATCGGCCTGGAGGCCCGCAGCCTCCCAGCCTGGGATCTCGCGGCCGTAATATGGGGCAACCTGCTCTTTTGTGAACGGTGAATATTTGATGTGCATAAAACCGTTAGAGTCGATAGATCTAACACTCTTAGCATCAAAAGCCATTGTATCAACGATCATTTTTTCTTTTTCCTTCCGGTTTTTTTCGGTTTAATTGTCTGCGGCGCAAATTCCTTTTCAATCTGTGCCATGTCAAAATCTAACTGCATCTGCACGCCACGCGGGGTTGTCTTTTTGTGCCGCGTATAAGTGCGCTTTTTCTTAATTGTCCGCTTTCTCGGTTTTGTTTCAAATTCCAGCTCCCGCTGGCCTTTTTTCTCTGGAGCCTCTGTGATGTAGGTCCGCATTTCCTTAAGCGGCGGCGTCGTCACATTCGCGATCAATTCCGGCATCTTTGCCCGGTAAATGCAACGGCAAAATGGCAGTTCACCGCATTGGATGTTTTTTTCAACCTCTGGATCGTATATTCCGGTCCGCAGGTCATAAGCCTGGCCGTTTAGCTTTACGTGGGCCTCGCGGCTTGTATACTGTCCGGGTACGTGGATCCAAACAGCCTCAGTTATTCCCAGGGCTAAATCGTTGCCGCGCTGAATAGCCTGATTGAGCTTGATCGACTGATCAAGGGCTACACGCTTAGCCCGTGCCGGGTCAAACCCCTCAACGCTCCGCAGCAGTCTTTCAATATCCGTGATAGTCACGCCGGCACTAAGGCTCTCGGCCATGATATCCTGGATCTTCTGCAGCTCGCGGCCACCTATTTTGCTTATGAGCTCGGTTTGGTCACGGATAAATCCGGGGATCATTCCGCGGACCTCCGGCGCAACATACTGATCCCAGTCTGTAGGTTCGGTCCAGTGTTCCGCGATAAAAGCCTCACTCATTCCGGCCGTTTTCAATGCGTCCTTTTGCGCGGTGGTTGTATCGCGTACGGTGGCATTGGTGAACCAATCGGCAGCGGCTTTTATGCTGCTTTGCGCCTTAACCATAAGCGCCGCGGCGGTATCTGCGGCCTTTTTGGTGAACCCTTTGATCCAGTCTCCGATCCCGGCGTCCTGTGCAAGCTCTACACGGCCGGCATAATTACTAGATCTCAAGTTATATAATATAACTAAAATCAAGGCTCTGTTCACGCGATTTATTGATTGCGTGATCAAGTTCGCATATTTGCGCGAATTTCCTTGATTCGGCTCCACCGCTCTGCGGTAGCGGCGGCGGGATTTGGAAAAAATGCTAGGCCTGCGGCGCGTCTGACTCATGCTCAACCATCCAGTTTGCTATCACGTTTTGATCGATCTCCGGTTCTGCGGCGTTTTTCGGTGCCGGCTCATCGAGCATCCACAATGCCTTAATTGCCGGATCTCCTGCAAGGTCCTCCGCGGTTCCCACTTCTGCTCCGGCGTTCGGCTGCGGTAAATCGTCAGGAATAAAACCGAGTTTTGTCTTTTTATCTTCCTTAACCGCTTTGCGAACTTCCTCCGCGCTCAAAACATTTGTTTGCAGCAAGCTGTTTAACATGCCAACACGGGCGGCGGCGGTCTGTACGTCGGCCTGGTCATCATCGGCGCCCAGTGCGTTAAATTCAAAAGATATTGACTGATCGATCGTGCCCGTAGTGGTTAACTGAATAATGTCTAAAATCTTCTGAATACCATCGCGCAAAAGTTCCTGCTTACTCATAACGTGGTCATAATAATTGCGGATGTCACTCTCCCCCGTGGCGTTAAATCCCGACGGGCTTATGCCTAGCAGTTTAACGGCAGGGGTGCGGTTAATCGCTGCGATAAATTCAAGCTGCTGGCGTACAATGTCGGTCACGCCGGAAATTGTAAGGGTAATGTTTTTAATATCCTCCGCATTACGATCGCATACCACTACACTGTCATTATTGCGGTACCGGCTCAGCGCCAGCATCTTTGCGTCCATCTGCTGTACGCCGTCGGATGAGGTCAAAAGGTCCTCGGTATTGGTCTGATATACGAGCAGATTTAATTTTTCAAGAATGCCGGCTACAGATACGCGGGCGCGGTTCCAGTGCAGCACATAATCCCATAGAATTTGCGCCTGGGGGATACCCAGGAAATTATACGCCGGCCTTAACAGTGTAGGCGGCAGGTTGTCACGAAGGATAATAAGGCGGCTGTGATGCACACGGCGGCCCAAAATAAGCCAGTAGTCCGGGTCGCTCATATAGTTTTCTTTTAGTGGGTCGGATGCATTGTAAATACCGGGGGCGGCAACAACCGGGTCAATCAACACAAATTTAACTTTTGTACCCTGTTTGATCTCATCGCTTTTATCACTAATCTGCAGCGGCAGTGACGGATCATCCGTTCCCGTGTCTATGTAAATGAACGCCCCTCCCATGTAGCCCTGGGTAGCGTATGCGCGGTTATAGAGTCGCCTGATGTTCATTCCGTCCATTTTTTCCGCCAGGGTATCAAGCAGCTCATTATCGGTTTCATCGCCGCCGGTAATCGTTATCCATTCCCTGGTAATATCATCTGCAACCGTTTGGATCGCAGTGCGGATCATGCCGTTCTGGGCTATCTGCTGCAGTGCACCGTAGCCGATAAATGACTGTGAAGGGTATTGCCCCAGACTGGCACTGTGCTGCATCAGGCTTTCAAATATTTGAGTAAAACCAAACTCAAATGCAGAGTCCTGCGCCAGCTTTTCAGCATTAAGGCGCTCGGCCTCGGCGGGGTCTTTGCTGTCATATGCCATAGTGCGCGGCAGCGCAAAAAACTTTTTAACATCCTCCAGGGTTTTGATCGGCCCGGTATTGCCGGACTCAAACGGGGCGCGCAGGGCCGCCGCAAGGTCCTCTGTGAAAATCTTTTTATCTTTAGCCATATTACCTCCTCACGCGTAAAGCGGCCATGTTATCGGCGGATATGCGGCCGCCGGTCTGTAGATCGGATAAAGCCTGGGTCATAGAGTCAACCTGGTCATCGTGAACGCCGGCCGGAAAACTTAACAGCTCGGCGGTGAAATCCTGCACCCAGGGGCAGATCTCCGGTGACGGTATATAAACATTGTGGGCCTCCCACAATGTTGCGATCGCGCTTGCGCGGGCCTCTTTGCTCTCCGTAGGGTTGATCGGGATCAGTCCGGTGACCTGCTTTTTCAATGCAGATATTATCGCCGCGCCGTTCGCCTTTTCTTCAACTAATTTTCTAACTACACTGTTATGTTTGCGAGCAAAGTCACAAAACCGTTGCAGGGTTTCGACAAAGTCCCAGCGACCGCGAACCTGATCGATAAGATAAAACGACCCCTGGTAACGCCCCCAGCAAGATCCTACCACATAATCGCTTGTTTTCGAGTCCTTAAAAGTCATATCCCAGGATAAAACCTTTTTGTCAAAAAACGGCGGCAGTTCTTTGTAATACTGGATCCATGCTTTTTTGAAGGTTCCGCCGCCCTCCGGTACCGGGTGCTGCTGATACATCGCCGCCCACAATTCAGATCCGATTTGCGCCTTGATTGCGGTAAGGGCTAAAAGATTATAGCGCTCAGGGTGCAGGGCCTCGCCTTCCTTGCGGTGCTTTTCATCATGCTCAGCTATTGCGGGATAATTTATAACATGATACTGATCGCCGCCGTGCGCGGCTTTCTCCAGGAGGTGGCCCACTAGGTCGTCAGTGTTATGCGTCGGGATCAGTGTCCGTCCTACAAGATAAAGACCGTCCGGTGCCGTTGTGCTTATGCAACGTCCCCAGCCTTGATCCTCGGAGGCCGCCAGGGTGAAGGCGGCTAACCTCTCACGTCCCCCTATTTTACAGCGTTTATACGGGATCTTTATCGGGAGTTCCATTGTAGGCGTAAACGAGAACCTATAGCAATCATTCCGACGGGTGCACTCTTTACCTCCGATAACCGTTTTACTACCTTTACGGTTTACAACCTCAACGCCGTTTGCTCTCATGCCTAAAGATCGAACGATAAAGCGAACATCCTCTAAAAGCTCTTTGTTAGAACTAGAGAACCTTAGCACATTCATACTATGATCGCCGTCGGTATCAATAAGCCCGGCCAGCAATGCCGCCCGGTTTTCAATACTAGCATACTTGTAAATATCCGGTATGTGTTTATTTCCCAGGAGTCCTAATTCTGCAAGTTTTCCGCGCAGCCCCTGGTGGTAATATCCAAAAAATAAATCCCCATGACTGTCTTTATCTGTACGTGTGATCTTGTAGGCCGTATTTGTACAATGCTCAGTATGCTTATGCCAGCACTTAATCTCAGGCTTATTTTTGTTACCATCACCCAGCCATAAGCCCAGCCAGTACGGATCGATCGGCAATTCTGTGCCCTGGGTAAACTCGAGCGGTTTAATGCGTGGCAGTATGCGTTTTTTGCCTATAAGCGCCCCCGCCTCGTAAATAACGGCGTTATGCTCAGCACGGGACTTAACCGCCCATAAATGCGTTTTAGAACATATAATTTTTTCTTGCCCCGTGTCAACGGCCACATCACACCATACCGGAGGGGTTACCGCCTTCACGGTTACCGGGTGCCCATCAATCCCGTAAACCTGATCGCCCGGCTTAAGTTCGCCGTGAGTTTTCCAGCCGTCAACGGTTAAAACCGGAGTATCATCCTTGATCGGGTGCCAACGTGTACACATAACGATCACACCGCCGCCCGGTGCCAGTCGCGTGTAGGCGGTGGAGGCGTACCAGTCGTGTACACGGCTGCGCATTGTGGCGCTGTAGGCCTCGGCCTTATCTTTGTGCGGATCATCGACTATGAGGATATCCGCGCCCATACCGGTAATACCGCCGCCCACACCCGCGCTCCGGTAGGACCCGCGATAATGTACGATCTCAAATTTGTCGGTTGTTTTCTTATAGGCCCCCGTGTCTCCGGTCTTGGCCGCAGCCTCCTTGCTCGCCAGGAACACAAAGGGAAACAGTTCACGGAACCGCGGACCGTCGATAATTCTTTGTACGTCCGTGTTCATAGCCCCCGCAAGGTCACTGGAGTATGAACTTGCGATTATGTGGCTCTCGGGGTAATTACCCAGAAACCACGCCGGGAAATCACGGCTCACCAGCTGGCTTTTACCGGACCGCGGCGGCGCTGTTATGATTAGTCTTGGCGACTTTTTAGCAATTACATCAAGCGCAAATTGTTTTAAGGCTCTGCAGATCTCAAGGTGGAACCACCCCATGATGTAATCATCATGGTTGTATAGAACGAAACTGCTCAGGTTTTCCCGCGCTCTGCGCTTTGCCAGCTCTTCCAGGGCCTCACGCCGTGTGACTACTTCACTCATCATCCGCTCCGATGTTTATCACGTCAATGAGCTTGTTATCTTCCATAGACTCAACCGGCCGCTCAACCTTTGCCGTGAGTGTGACGTTTTGAGTTTTCTGCCATCCATAAACAACCTCCACCAGCAATTCAATCAAGCGGTTTGATCTGCCGGTCTCTATGCTCGTATCCAACATCTTATCCAGCAGCTGGACCATACGCGATGCATACCGGTTCATTAGTCGGGCGTTTGGCATACCGGGGGTTATGAATAATAATTTTGCATCCTCGGTCAATTCTTCCGGCTTTTCATTCTTTGCCGGAGGGGGCGCAGTGTTCGCCGGTGGCATAACAGCAGCCGCCTGGATCTTTGCTTTTCTGATCGCCGCTGTGCTTTCTGCGGTGGCGGCTCTTTTCTCCTCTGCACACTTATCGGCTATTGCCTTTTGCTTGGCTTTTTCCTCTTTTTCCTCCGCGGCTTTCTTTGCGGCGGCGGCTCTTTCCTTTCTGGCTTTTTCCTTTACCGCTTTTTCCGCATCCTTAAAAGCCTTTTTGCCGTCGGCCACAGCACGGGCGAACTCAATATTGCGTTTGATATACGCGTAAATTGTAGTCTCACTTATTCCCAGGCGCGGAGCGATCTCCCTTGCCTTAAATCCCTCGGCTGACAAGTTCCTGACCGTATCGAGCACGGCGGCGGTAATCTGAAATGGTTGATCTGCCATATGGCCCTCCGTGTTTGATTTGCCTAATTTTGCTTTGTCTAATTTTTGTTTTGTCTAATTTTTTATGCACCGTTACGCGCTTAAGCGATATTAAAAATTAGACATCTCAAAAATTACACATCTGCCCTATGTTGTCAATACCCTTTTAAGATCTTTTTGTGATCT
>JAEEGL014346540.1_pt1 | contig 15953 bp, 3 predicted proteins | sample 9134231 | NCBI WGS metagenome assembly JAEEGL01 (sample SAMN16246548, study PRJNA631951) | gut metagenome | biome: gut microbiome; feature: rumen; material: fiber-attached | host: Bos | place: Iran: Karaj | collected 2018-10 | reverse complement strand
TAGCTGCCTCTGCGGCTGCCTTAGCCTTAGCTACCACATCCTCGGAAGGTATGAGATCTGCCAGTGCAGCTGCGGCTGACTCCTTACTTGAAGCCTCCTGAGCCTTTTTATTAGCTTTTCCTGCTGCCTCTATTGCTGCATTTGCAAAGTTCTGTGCCTCTGCATCAAGAATTGCCTGATCGGCTGCTTTCTCTTCTTCCTGGGCTTTCTTAGCTGCATCAAGTTTATCCTGAATTGTCTTCGTAAAGCCCTGAGCATTATTCAATGCATTATCTGCAGCTTCTTTATATTCTTTAGCCTTACTTACAGCTACCTCTGCCTTACCTACTTCTGCATTCAATTCTGCATCAGTGATATTTCCTTCAGCGTCGATATAGTCCTTTGCGGCCTCCCTAGCCTTAGCTGCAGCTGTCTCTGCCTTAGTAACTTCATCAGCTGCTGTATTGGCTGCCTTAGTTGCCTGATCAACTGCTTTCTGAGCCTTTGTCACAGCATCCTGTGACATAATGATTCTTAATGACTGGCGTTCTGCCATAGTCTCTGCATCACTGGCATCCTCAGCTGCATACATGGCAGCATTCTCAGCTGACTGAGCTTCCTCAACTGCTGCCATTGCTTCAGCAAGAGCTTTTTCCTTCTTGCTAAGCTTTGCCTTTGCTTCCTCAGCTGCCTGTCTTGCCTCACCGGCTTTTTCTCTGGCTGCCTTGGCTAACTCTCTTGCTGCCCTAGCCTCTTCGGTAGCATCCTCGGTAACTTCCTGGTTCCAGGCTCTGGCAACAGCATTTTCTGCCTCGCCGGCCTCTCTTTCTGCGCTGCTAGCTGCAGTCTCTGCCGCAGATGCTGCACTTTCCGCTTCTTTCACTTCCTCAACAGTAGTCTTGTGCTCCGGATCCTGTGTCTTGGTCTCGCCGTCAACTGTGATTCCGTTAATAGTATTAATAGCTGCCTCTGCACGTTCGATGGCTTTCTTTGCAGCCTCAGTCGCTTTGCGCACATCAGCTCTTTCTGCTGCCACTATCTCATCAAGCCTGGTGATTGCTTCGTTAGCGGCCTCTATTGCCTTACCGGCCTCTGTTCTTGCGTTAAAGGCCTCAAGACTTGCTGAACGTGTTGCCTTATTTGCAGCATCCTTAACAGTTGCTGCAGTAGTCTCTGCCTGGATCAGCTCATCGGATTTATCTGTAATATCTTTATTGCTGTCAAGGAGCACTTTTATCATCTCTGCTGCATCTGATGCAGCATTAGCAGCACTGATGGCTGCCTTGTCAGCATCCTGGGCATCCCTGGCTGCTGCCTGGGCTGCTGCGATGTTCTGAACGGAAGCTGTCTCTGTAACTTTGCCAGCTGCGCTTATTGCTGCATTCTTTGCTTTAATAGCATCAGCTTCCTTCTCTCCGGCAATACGAATTGCTTCCTTAGCATCATCAACTGCCTTGGACAGCGCTTCAATTGTTCTTCCATCAGCTACAGCCTGTACTGCCTCAAGATTACCCTGAGCAGTTTCAAGTAATGTTTCGATAGCTTCTTTTGCATTTGTAGCTGCGCTAAGGAATGAAGCTGCACCTTCTTTAGCATTTTCTACATTTTTAACTATTGTGTCAGCTTTTCCCTTTTCATCCAGATTCTTTATGGTTCCGGCTTTTTCAGTAGCTGCTGTAACTGCATTTTCAGCGGCTGTAACCTGTGATCCGGCACTAGTAACTGCTGCCTCGGCATCCTCCAGAGCGGTCTCAACTGCTTCCAGGGCTGCCTTAGCTTCTGCCACTGTTGCTGTATTAACATCAATTTCCGTGGCTTTCTTTGCAGCCTTCTCAGCCTTATCAGCAAGACCTGCCTGCTTTGATGCTTCCTCAGCAGCTGCCTTGGCAAGGCCGAACTGAGTCTTTACATCGCTCATAGCCTGCTGATCTGCTGAAAGGTCGCCCTCTGCTGTATCAGCTGCGCTATTTGCTGACTCTGTTGCTTTTTTTGCTTCTGTAATCTGCTGTGTAAGCTCGCCTGCAACTCTCTTAGCTTCGCTTACGAGAGCTGCTGTAGCCTCCTTATCAGCAGGATCTCTTGCTTCCTTTACTGCATTTTCTGCTGCTGTAACTGCATCACCTGCTGTAGTTATGGCATTTTCTGCTTCTTCAACTGCTTTAAGAACAGACTGTGCTGCTACTCTTACAGCAGAAACAGTTGTCTCTGTAACTTTCTTATCCAGAGCATCCTTCTTATCATTTAATGTCTCAATTGCTGACGAAATTTTGCCTGCGGCTGTATTTAATGCTGCTGTTGCTGAAGTAACTGCTGAATCCAGCTTCTCCTGAGCATTCTTTGCTGCATTATTGGCATTAGTAACAGCCCGGATTGCTTCTGTATAGCTGTTTAAGGCCTGTGTTGCAGCAGCCTCTGCCCTGGTTGCTGCTTCATTGGCGTTCTTGCTTGCTGTTTCATCTATAGTCTTTGAAGCTGCCTTTGTTGCATTCTTTGCTGCCTCTTTAGCCTCTGTATAGGCTGACAGAGCTGACGCTGCCTTAGTAGATGCATCATTTGCGCTGTCAATTGCTGCCTTGATGTTTTCTGCTGTAGCCTGATTCTTAACAGTAAGGGCTGCGGCGTTTGCTGACTCTGCTGCATCATGGGCAAGTCCTGCTGCTCCGCCTACTTCTCCTTCGATGCTTCCTACTGCCTTTTCTGCTGCTTCATTTGCAAGTCTTGCTGCTTCCTCAGCGGCTACTCCGGCTGCCTTGTTGTAATTATCAAGTGCTGTCTCATAAGTTGTCTTGGCAGCTTCTGCAGCTTTATTTGCGGAAGTTACTGAAGTAGCGGCTTCATCCATAAAGCCCTTTGCTTCATCAACAATATTCATTGCTGATGCCTTGGCTGACTGATCAACAATCTTGCCTGCCTCGGTATTAGCTGTATTGTATGCAGCCTTTGCGATGTCATATTCGTCCTTGGCCTTATCTGCTGCTGCCTGTGCCTTCTCGGCCTGAGCCTTTGCTGTATAGATTTCCTCTTCAGTGGGAGCTGTCTTATATTCTGTATACTCAGGAGCAACCTTCACAGCCTTGTCCGCATCAGTCTTTGCTGCTACTGCATTGCCGGCTGCCTGAGCTGCCTCTGTCTTAGCTGTCTCGGCTTTGTTTCTCTCAGCCAGAACCACACTTGCAGCGTTCTCATCTGCAGTAAGAGATGCCTTTGCTTCTGCCAGAGCCTGCTTTGCTAACCCAAGCTCTGTTTCAGCAGCCTTGACAGTTGTATCAGCTGTATTTGCAGCGCTGAGTGCATCTGTTCCGACCTTATCTGTATAGGCATTACCGGCAGCTGTCTTGGCATCACTGATTGCAGTATTTGCCTCTGAGATAGCCTTTTCGGCGGCTGCAATTGCAGTTTCAGCAGCTGCCACGGTGTTTGAATTGGGAGTAGCTTTTGCTGATTTTGCTGCTTCAGTTGCTATTCCTGTTTCAGTCTCGGCACTGCCCGTAGCATTGGTAGCTGCTACCGCCTTGTTTCCGGCCTCAGTATCGAGGACAACCTTGGCATTTTCTGCAGCAGCCTGGGTCTTTTCTGCCTCGTTCTCTGCGGTTGTTCCCATGTTTACTGCTCTGGTTCCGTCTGATGTTGCCTTGATTATTGCTTCCCAAAGATCCTGTCTTATGGTGTCATCTATATCAGAATTTACTATAGCTATTGCTTCCTTGGCTGCAGTCTTTGCTGCTTCGCCGGCCGCCTTTGCCTTATCTGCTGCTGTCTGGGCTGCCGTAGCTTTTGCTTCAGCAATGGCAATTGTTCCTTCATCGCTCTTGGAAGGGGTATTCTTAACCTTCTCAGCTGCTTCTCTTGCTTCTATTGCTACTGTCTCAGCTGCATCTGCAAGACCTGCTGCAGTATTTGCAAGACCGGTAATGCTGTCTACCTTATCCTGTGCTGCAAGATTTGCTGCTTCCTTAATTGCATCCTCAAGAACTTTCTTAGCATCATCTAAGTTCTTCTTGGCTGCCTCAGCATCCTTGGCGGCATCCTCTGCGGATTTCTGCGCAGCTTGTGCAGCCTCTTCTGCCTTCTCAATAGCCTTATTTGCCTCGGCCTTTTTGTCAGGATCACTTATCTCCTGAGCTACCTTCTTGGCCTCCTTAACAGCAGCTGCTGCTTCCTCGGCCTTTTTCTTGGCTTCCTCTGCTGCTGTCTGAGCATTTTCCGCTGCTGTCTGTGCCTTATCAACTGTAGCTTGTGAAGGATTTTCCCTGGTTGCATTCTCTGCCTTTGTAGCTTCATCATTTGCTGTCTTTGCCTTAGCTGCTGCGTCCTTAGCTGCCTCTTTAGCTGTATTGATCAATTTATCTATCTTAGCACGGGCTGCCTTATCGGCCTCAGTCTTGGCATCTTTAGCTGCATCCCTTGCTCTTTCAGCCTGCTCCATCGCTTTTGCAGCTCCATTCTCAGCTGCTTGTTTAGCTTTTGAATCTGATGTTGCAGCAGCAGCATCTTCTGCTAGTTTCTGAAGTCTCTCTGCTTCTGCTGCTGCATCATCAGCTGCTTCTGCTGCTTCCTTGGCAGCATGTATATCCTCAAGAGAAGGATTCTCTGAATTTCTTACCTTATCTGCAGCTTTTTCTGCAACGATTGCCTTTTCAAGTGCGTCATTCGCAGCAGCTTCTGCCTCGCCAGCTATACGAACAGCATCTTCTTTTCTTGCTGTATCATATGCTATCTGTGCATCCTGAACAATCTGAAGTGCAGTCTTGGCATCCTCTAATAATTTTGTTGCTTTATCTTTTGCGTCATTGGCGTATTCTGTAGCTTCTGAAGCTGCATTAATAGCTGCAGTCTTTGTGTCGCCTTCTTCAATCTCGTTAGCAGCAGTTGTTGCGGCTTCTGCAGCGCTTAACAGAGCATCCGCTGCTTCGATTGCTTTCTGAGCCAGAGTAGAAGCTTCCTGTGCTGCTTTTCTAAGATCAGCGATTGTTTCATTGGAAGCTGTTTCTTCCTGTGCCAAAGCTGTGTTCGCGGTAGTCAGAGCTTCGTTGGCAATGTCCAATTTATCCTTTGTCTCACCTTCACCTACTTCAACTATTCCTGTCAGCTCATCTTTTGCTGTCTTAACTGCATTGGTTGCATTAATTACAGCAAGGGTTTTGCTAGCTTTATCTGCTTCTGTCAAAGCATCTTTAGCAGCTTTAGCCAGTGCCTCTGCTGCATTTTTTGCTGAAACAGCTTCGCCATTTGCTGCAGTGTATGCACTATTTGCTGCATCCTTTGCTTCTTTGTATTTTTCGTTAGCTTCAGCTTTTTCATCAGAAATTGCTGCAGCTGCTGTCTGTGCATCAGTTGCTTTTGCAGATGCGTCAGATGCTTTTGCTGTAGCTGTACCTGCAGATGTCTGAGCCTTGGTGGCTGCAGAAATTACTACTGAAATATTGCTGTCGGTAAGACTGTTTCTCATTGCAGTGAGGGCCTGTGTAAGACCAGTGTCTTTGTCCATAACATCAGCTTCAGCATCATTTGCAGGCTTAACTGTAGCATTGGCTAATCTTGCTGCTTCAAGAGCCCTTTCCATAGCTTCATCATCAAGTGCTGTCTGAGCATCCTTAGCGGCCTTACGTGCTGCAGGTATAGTTTTGTCAATAGCTGTATCTGCCTCATCTATAATGGCATTAGCAATTGTCAGTAGCTCATTGGCGATAGCAATTGTTTCAGCGCTGTAAAAAGCTTCATTCTCAGACTCTTTATTTAAAAGAAGCTTTTCATTTATGATTTTCTCTGCTGCGGCTTTATATCCTTCTGCAGTAGATTTAATAGTTTTAGCTGTAGTGTCAGCTGTATCAGCACTTGTAATAACCGCGGATATATTACCGGCGGTTTCTTCTGTCTCAAGATTTCCAAGCGCAGTGTTTAATGCAGTTAAAGCGTCATCTAACTGTTTCTTCAAACTCTCAGCTGAGGTTTTATCAAGTCCAGTCTGATAAGCAGCGCTATTATCAAGGAGTTTTCTTGCATCCTCTGCAGCCTTCTTTGCTACACCGGCCTGAGTTCTTGCTTCTCCTTCCTGGGTCGTTGCACCGGTGACTGCCGCTGTAACCTTTTCTTTCAAGGTTTCATTTCCGACAATTGCATTAGCTGCAGCAGTAGCTTTTTCAGCTGCCGTCTTTGCTGCATCTGCTGCATCTGTTGCAGCTTTGGCCGCCTTATATGCTGCCTCTATTTCCTCTTTAGTATCAACATCTACGGCAGCAGCCGCAGCAGCTTCTGCTGCTATTCTTGCTGCTTCTGCCGCATCATTTGCGTCCTTGATTGCTTTCGCTGCGGCCTGTGCTGCTTCACTCAAGTTATCTTCTGCTGCTTGCGCTGCAGCATTAGCTTCTTTTGCAGCTTTTTTTGCTATTGCTGCAGCTTCTGCTGCTGCACTCTTAGTTCTAGCAGCTGTATCTGCAACATCCTGATCAGTTGTTGATACTGATTCTTTACCAGCCCACTTTTCAGCCTCGGCAGCTGCTGTTTCCGCAGCTGTTGCAGCTGATCTGACTGCTGTGGCATTTTCTAGGGAAGCATCATTTGTAAGCGTTTCCATTGCGGTCTTTAATTCCTCAATAGCCTTTATCGCTCTTGCTGTAGCGGCTGCAGCCCTTGCTGCATCAGCAGCTACAGACGCTCTAGCCGCTGCTTTTTCAGCTTCCTTTGCTGCCTTCTGTGCCTTTCCTGCTACGGAATTCTCAGCAACTGTCTCGTTATCCTTTATAAGAAGTGCAGCTGCATCCTTTGCTGCTTTTGCTGCTGTATTTGCTGCTGTGGCTGCGCTCTCAGCTGATTTTGCTTTGCTGTCAGCTGTATCAGCCAAATTTCTCAGCTTAGTCAGGTCAGGAGTTTCCTTTGCAGCTTCATCCATTGCGTCATTTGCTGCAGTTATGGCTGCATCAGCTTTCTTATTCGCATCTTTTGCTTTACTATTCGCTGTCGTTGTAGCTGAGTCTGCTGAATTATTTAATTTAGCCAAAGCTGCATCTGCTGCAGCATCTGCTTTATCAGCCTGCTCGTTGGCATACTTAGCTGCAGTCTTGGCTGCTGTCTCGCCATTTGTAGCTGTTTTTTTTGCAGATGAATCATAGGCCTTCTCAGCTGCATCATGTGCTTTTTGGGCAGCACCGTATGCTGTGCCATCCTCAGGGTTGGATTCAACTCCTGCTGCTGCTCTGGCTTTTTCTGCTGCAGTCTTGGCTGCGTCTATTGTAGTGATATTTACAGTTGTCTTAAGAGCCTCTGTAGCAGACTTAGCAGCGTCGCCCAGAGCTGTTGTTGTCTTTGCTATTTCTGAAGCCTTTGTTCCAGCTTCTTTAGCAGCTGTATCATATTTTTTCTTTGCTTCTTTTGCGGCTGCCGCTGCATCATCTGCGGCCTCACCGTCAAGTCTTGCATATTCATCAGCATAATCAGCCCATTCATTGCAATTTGCCATATCCGTGGCATCATTGTACATCGGAGCTATTATTCTAGCGGTTTCTGCTGCTTTCTTTGCAGGTTCTATTGCATTTCTTGCCCTGGTGGCAGCAGCCAAAGCTTTTTCAATGTTTTCTTTTGTAGGAGTATTCCTGACTTTACTAGCAGCCTCTACTGCCGCAGCATAAGCACTATAGGCTTCTACCACTGCTTTTCTTACATCTTCAAATGCAGCATCCCTATCTGCATAAGGGTTAGCCTCCCCTGCCATTTTAAAAATGACTTTCTTGATACGGATCTGTTTAGCTGTTCCATAAACAGTTCCCTCATAGTCATCGATATTTCCCATAACAGAAAAGTACTTGGCTACACCGCGTGATGGTTCGATATAGTTCACATTTGTACCTGAAGTATCTTCTATTGAAAGAATTTCCTTCTCATTTGCATCCAGAAGCTTATATGTAAGGATGAGATAAGCGTTAGTAGAAGTATAAGGATTATCCACCTCAACTGTCATACTGACAAGCTTACCAAGGTCAACTTCTCCTTTCTCGTCAACCTTCTTCATTTCAAAATACTTCTCCTGAAAATCATGGGTAAAAGTCAGATAACCGTCTCTTGAATGAGAACCTCCTTCATATCTGTTATAAAACTCTATGGAATCTCCACCTGTGCAATCATATGTGATAGTATAAGTGTTGTCTTCATTGGTATATATAGGCTTAGTCTTATTTGTAGCCTTCTTATAAATGGTAACGGACTCAATTCCTATATTAAATGTTCCCTTAGTGTTTTTTGTACTGCCGAATTCCTCATCACGATAGAAACCGATGGCAGTAAATTTATTACTAAATTCACCGGTCCAGCCATCCCACTTCACTGAGTCGTTGTTGCCGGGATAAATGTTAACAGTATTATTCTTTATCAAAGACTTAAGCCACTCGGATCTGCGAAGAGTCTTAGCTGAATAGAAAATATTGTCCTTATCTGTAAGAGAATGTGCGTTATGAATACGGATACCAAAACCGGGATCTGACTTTGTTACATTTGAGAATTTAATCTCAATATGGTCTACTTCAAAACCCATATATGTACCGCCCAGGTCCAGGATATACTCGTTGTTTTTTCCACTAAGATCCTTATGAAATTGAATATTTGATAGCCTAGGCTTATTCGTAGTATTACTACTAGAATTGCCCCATCTTTCATAAAGCATGGCGCTACTATCAAAATATGCTATTACATCTCCCGTATAGCTGGAAGTATTGCCCCAGCTTACAAGGAACTCAATTGTTTTGCTGGCTGCTTCTGCAGTCACAGCACTGTAATCAATTGATCCCACCATAATTACAATGGCAAGTATAAACGCTATTGTTCTGGTGAATTTCACTTTCATAACTTACTCCTTCGTAACACCCATTCATTACATTCATCTGTAATACTTAATCATTTTTAGGAAACTCTGAAAACCCTTTCATGTTTCCGCTAGTATAGTAGCAAATTTAATAAATTTCCGTAAACGCCGTAATCATTGAAATTGTGAACAATCTGTGTTTTTTGAAACTAATTTCTAAAACTTCACTTTATATTCGCAATAAAAATAGTCGATAATCCGAAAATTATCGACTATTTTTCATAAATATTCATTTCTAATCCCTAGTAATATTCTTGATCCAATTGCTCTTGAAATAATGATGAATAGCAAAGGGCATCTTGGCAAACTCATCCGTGCACATGAGGAGATATACGATGAGCGGCGGAAGCTTTAGAACAAAGGCACTTATAAGCCCCAGGGGAACCGCGAAGCCCCACATGCATGCTATATCCAGAATCATTCCGTACCTGGAATCTCCGCCGCATCTAAAGAGCGATGCGATGAGTACGGTATTTATTATCTGCCCCATCTGATACACGCAGTTGATATAGAGCATGATCTTAAGATAATGCGCCGCAGTTTCTGATATCTTCACAAGTCCCGGAACAAAAGGACTTATCACAAACAGTACCAATCCCGAAATCAGGCAGGATACCAGTGCCACCCTCATTATAGAAGAAGCATCCCTTCTTGCATCCTCCAACCGGTTCTCCCCTATCTCTTTGCCCAGCATAATGGAAGAAGCTGCGGAGATACCAAAGCCCACAACCGTTACCAGATCACGTGCCACAGACACCACAGAATTGGCAGCAACAATGTCCGATCCCAGATGCCCCATAATTATGGAGTTCATGTTAAAGGCAAGGCCCCACATGGCATCGTTGATAAATGCCGGCAACGAATATTTGCCGAAATCCGAAACCAGATATCCCGGAATCCTGAACATGTCCAAAACATTCTTCGGTAAAATATTTTGTTTCAAAAAATCAATTATGCACACAACCAGCCCTGTCCCGCAGGATATAGTCGTTGCAAGGGCAGCTCCCGCAATCCCCATCTCAGGAAAGGGACCCAGTCCGAAAATAAGCAGTGCGTTTAAACACACATTGATTAAAAGCGTTGCTGCAGAAAGGGTTGTTGCAAATCTTACTCTCTCGCAGCTCTTAAGTATAGTCAGATAGGGCTGTGTTATTCCCAGGAATATATAGGAAGCTGCAACATACCTTAAATACACCGCTCCCGCATCAATTAGTTCCGGAACATTGGTCCAGATCCTTATTAAATATCTTGGGAAGAAAAAAGCCAGCACAGCAAAAGTGACCGTAATTGCCAGTGAGATAATAAGGCCGATTCCCAGGATCTTGGAAATAGTCTTCCTGTCTCCCTTGCCCCAGTACTGCGCCGCAAGAATAGTCAGGGCGGAATTAAGACCAAAGAAAACAACATTTAATAAGAACATCACCTGACCGGCAAGGCTCGATGCGGAAATTGACGTTTGGTCAACCCGGCCCAACATAACAACATCCGCCATACTTACGGCGGATGCTATTAGATTCTGTATTACAATTGGAATTACCAGTACAAAGAGTTCGTAGTAGAACCCTTTTCTGGCTGATATAATCTTCTTCATTTCGATAACCTATTAACAATATGACCTCAATTAATCTTACTGCTGATCGAAGTCAAATACCACAGTGAAATTTTCATCAAATTTGAGTCTTGCATCGAAGGTGGTTCCCTTCTTGCTGTTAAAGCCTGTGATGGTATCGGTGATACCATCCTTTAAGAGCTTCTCAAACTGCTCTTTGGATAGCTCCACTCCTGCGATCTTACCTATGAAGAACTTGCAGCCACCCTCTTCTCTTGAATAGTCTTCACAGCGATAGCCAAGATGCCCCTTAATTATGCTCTTGCCGCATTTGGGACACTTAAGGCCCTCCAGGGTCTCATCCTCACTCTCGAAGACGAACCGTACACCTGTAACCTTGCCCTCTTCATCCTTAGCAAGTGCCAGCTTGGCCTCAAAGGGATTTCCGGCCTTGGACTTGAAGCCTGTGATGGTATCGGTGATCTCGTTGGTCAGTAGTGCCTTGACCTGAGCCTCCTTAAGCTTAACTCCTGCGATCTTGCCAAGGTTGAACTTGCAGCTATTGTCGGGATCTTCCCTGTTGTAATTGCTGCACCCATAGCCAAAGGGCGTTACCACAATATCGCCACCGCAGATGGGGCACTTCACATCCTTGACGGTCTTGGCTTCTACATTTTCAAAGTCGAAGGCAACCTCTGCCTTACCGGTTTCATTCTTCTTCATAACAAGGCAGGCATCGAATTTCTTGCCGCTCTTACCCTTGAAGCCTCTGATGGTCTGAGTATGACCTTCCTTAAGAAGCTCAAGGACATTGGCCTCAGTGAGCTGCTTCTGCGCTATCTTACCTATGAAGAACTTACAGGAAAAAGGATCGTCCGCCTTGAAGTTCTCACAACCAAAGCCGATACTCTTTTTCATGATCCTGCCTCCGCAGTCAGGGCAGACCACATCTGCAAGGTAGTCAGGCTCTATTCCTTCGAAGTCAAATACTATGGAGAGCCTTCCCTCCTGCTCCAGGAGCTTAAGCTTGGCATCAAAGCTCTTCTTATTCTTGGACTTGAAGCCCTTGATGACATCAGTCTGCTTCTCTGTAATAAGAGTTCTGATGGTGTTATCATCCAGTTTCTTGCCTGCGATCTCGCCGATACTGAAATAACAGGGATTCTCTTCCCTTGTTCTGTTCTCGCAGGTTACGCCGTAGCCGGTCTTGACGATCCTGCCGCCGCAGACAGGGCAGGTAAGGTCCTCCACATATTCAAGAGGAACCTCTGAAAAATCAAATCCGATGGAAGGCTTGTCATTCTCATCCTTATTAAGTACAAGAACTGCGCTGAATTTCTTCTTATTCTTACCGACAAAACCTGAGATAACGCCTGTCTTACCTTCAGTAAGAAGAGTCTTAACATCCTCCTCGGACAGGTCAACTCCGGCGATCTTGCCGATGCTGAAGCCGCATTTGATCTCATCTATAAAGTAATTGCTGCAGCCGTAGCCAAAGGAGGTGGTGGTGATCTCTCCTCCGCAGGCGGGACATTTGACACCTATTGGGCGTCTTGCGGCGATTCCCTTGGCATTTTTGCCTGTGAACTGGCCGATGTTGGAGACGATGGCGTTAGTCAGGTCCCCTCCTATCATCTTGTTGGTCTCGCGCCTTATGTAGTCCTCGAGCTTGCGTCTGTACTCGCCGCCGTTGACTGAGCCGTTGACGATTCCCTCAAGGCCCTTCTCCCAGCTGGCGGTCATCTCGGGGTTCAGAAGCGTAGGCACTGTGAGCCTTACGACTTCATATATCATCTCTCCCAGATTCTCCGGGGTTATTATCTGGGTCTTATTGTTCTGATTAAGATATTTGATCCGGACAAGCTTGGCAATGATCTCAGCTCTTGTGGCTGAGGTTCCGATGCCGGAGCCCTTGATCTGCTCACGGAGTTCTTCGTCCTCTATGAGGTTACCCGCATTCTCCATGGCAAGAATAAGGTTACCGGAAGTATATCTCTTGGGCGGTGAGGTCTTGCCCTCCTTGATGTCGTAGCCGGAGACTGTGATGACATCGCCCTTATTGGCGCTGTTAACAAAGGCGATGAAGTCCTCCTTGGACATATTTACATCTTCTTCACCGTTATCCTCGGAAGGCTTCTCTGTGGGCTTACCCGACACTTCCATATATCCAAGAGTTGTAAGGACCTTGGCTGATGCAAAAAACTGCTCATCTCCCACTCTTATCTGGATCTTGGCGGTGTCATACTCCGCAGGGGGATAAAAGATCGCCAGAAATCTCTTGCAGATAAGGGTATAAACATTTTTGGCAAGGGGTGACAAAGAGCCGACAGCCCCCGTCTGTCCCGTAGGTATGATGGCATAGTGGTCGGTAACCTTGGAGTCGTCCACATAGGAGGTCTTCTCCAGATTCTTGTACATGCCATGGGTCAGTACGTTCTCAGCGAATTTCTTGACATCCTCATAGGCTGTAATGCCTCTGATATTCTTGGTTATCTCCTTGGCAACTGCCGTTGTGAGAACTCTGGCATCTGTTCTTGGGTAGGTTGTAAGCTTCTTCTCATAGAGTTCCTGAGCCACCTCCAGAGTCTGCTGCGGACTTATCTTGAATATCTTGGAGCACTCGGACTGAAGCTCCGCCAGGTTAAATAACAGCGGCGCTCTCTTCTTGCTCTTACCCTTCTCGATATTCTCGATGAGAGCCTGCTTGCCTGTAAGTTCCTGAATAAGGGTCTCGGCGCTCTCTTTTTTCTTGAAGCCGTTCTCCTTGTACAAAAGAGGGGACTCAAAATATTTGGAACCCTGAACTGCCTTCCACTCCGCACGTAAATGAGCATCACCAAAATCCCCTACTATTCGATAGAAAGGGGTCTCAACAAAGTTCCTGATCTCACGCTCTCTCTGAACTACCATGCCCAGAACGCAGGTCATAACTCTTCCTAATGCAATTGCTGTGTAGGATGTGGTTGCTGCGGCGTCATTGATTAGCTTGCCGTATTTGACGGAAAGGACTCTTGAAAAATTGATACCAAGGCTGTAATCCTCTATGGCTCTCATGATACCTGACTCTCCAAGGAGCGCGTAGTCGCTCATGGGCCTTGCCTCATTGATTCCGCGTCTGATCTCCTCATCGGTCTGAGAGTCGATCCATACGCGAAGCTCAGTCATGCCGGGTCTTACACCGCCATAGTTCCTGATATTCTCTTCAATTGTCTGTCCTTCTTTTCCCGAGTCTCCTGCCCAGTAGACGGTATCGATGTCGTCTCTGTGCAAAAGAGCATTGACTGTATGGTACTGATCCTTGGCGGTTTCCACCACGCCATATTTGTAATTCTCAGGTAGAAAGGGAAGGTCTTCCAGCTTCCATTTCTTGTACTTCTCGTCGTAGACTTCCGGGTACACCATCTCAACAAGATGTCCGTAGCACCAGGAAACTACATAATTATCATTCTCTATATAACCTGAATTTCTGTTGCCTCCGGATACCCCCAGAACTCTGGCGAAATCCCTGGCAACAGAAGGTTTCTCGGTAATAATTAATTTTTTAGCCATTCGTAAGTTCATCTATTCCGATCAACTTAAGGCTCCCTGAAGATTTCATAGCCGCATCCTGCAGATAATCATCAAAGCCGAAAGTTGAAAAGAGATAGATTATATCTCCCTCAAGTCTTGCTTTTTGTGCGCAGGAGTAGATATTGTCCAAGTCTGAATGGGTGGCCTGTTTCTGCCAGAAACACATTCCGAAAGCGGTATCCCCGGTATCGCTCTGGGTAATGATGTCTATGCTGCCATCCTTGCCAAGCCACTCGCCCTCATCTCCGATCTCAAAAGGAAATAATCCCCGTTCCTCCTGTCTGAAGAGATATTCGCGGCAAACGGACTTGAAGTATTCATTGGCATAATTCTGCATTCCCGCAGATATAAATATATCATAAAATTTATCCGCAGGCATCTGCAAAAGACTACTTTCATTTGGAAAAATAAATCTAAAATAGAAATTGAGCAGGGGGTCTGCTATCTTGTAGACTCCCTTCATGACATTTTCCCTGCCGGCATTTCCGAAGGAATAAGCCTTGTAGGCAAAATCGTGGTGAATAAGTGTTTTAATATAAACAGAAATCTTTGCCCTGGAAAAACCGGTGGCATGATACAGATCGTTGAGCTTGTTGATGCCCCTTGCCATCTGAGCCAGGATGGTGTGATATACGGCTGTCTCACGGAGGTTCTCCGAAGTCAGCCTCATGGCCTCATCGTGCAAAAAGGAGCCGGGGTCAAGCATGTTCTTGCATATGTTCTCCTTGAAGGAGAGGTTCTCGTCAAAATATCTCCAGAGGCCCGTCTGACCACCCAAAACCGAATAGGTCAGAACCGCATCTCTGTAGGACATCTTGGGATAATATGCCCTCATCTCCGAGAAAGGAAGGGGCTTGATCTTGCGAAAGCCTGCGATACTGCCGGCCGTATTCCCAATGCTCGCAACCATGCTGTTCTCCACCCAGTTGATATCGTTGCTCGCAAGAAGAACAAGGATCTGTCTGAGCTTGCCGTGTTCCGTCACATAGTCAGACAGTTCCTTGATAAAATCCGAGGAAGCCTTAACAATATGCTCAAAGTTCCTTATTACAAGAATGATGGGATTGTGGCCTGCAGTCTTGAGGCACACATCAAGAATCTCCTGAAAATCAGGTTTTTTACTCATATTTATTCCGGAAAGACTAAGCTCCTTGGCCCACAAAAAAAGCTGCTCTCTCAGTGATACCGAGCGGGCGCAGTAATAAACGCTTCGTCTGTTTTCGAGGAATTTGGTAAGAAGTGGATCAAGAGCAATATTCCTGTGGCCGTAAACCACAAGAATACTGCTGAGTCCGCTCTCATAATATCTGTTTAAAAAATTAAGATCTATCTGTCTCTGGGCTTCCATAATAGGTTCTCGCTTCTTTAAATAGTATTGTGAACAGTTACATTACTTCTTATTGATATATCCGCTGGCCTTAAGAAGCTCTGCACACTCTACTGCACCGCCTGCTGCGCCGCGAAGTGTATTATGTGAAAGTCCTACAAACTTCCAGTCATAGATTGTGTCTTCTCTGAGTCTTCCAATGCTTACGCCCATGCCGTTCTCGTAGTTGACATCAAGAGTAACCTGAGGCCTGTTCTCCTCTTCCATGTACTGGATGAACTGCTTAGGTGCGCTGGGAAGCTCCAGCTTCTGAGGAAGTCCGCTGAAGTTAACGAGCTTCTCAACAAGCTGCTCCTTGGTAGGGTTCTTCCTGAACTTAACGAAGGCAGCTGCTGTGTGACCGTAAAGAACAGGGATTCTGATGCACTGGCAGGTGATCTTCATGTCATTGGAAGGAACGATAACGCCGTTCTCAACCTTACCCCAGATTCTTAAGGGCTCTTTCTCTGACTTCTCCTCTTCTCCTCCGATGAAAGGAATAACGTTACCAACCATCTCCGGCCACTCCTCGAAGTTCTTGCCGGCACCTGAGATAGCCTGGTAGGTTGTTGCTACCATCTCGTAGGGCTCGAACTCTTTCCATGCTGTAAGAGCAGGTGTGTAGCTCTGAATTGAGC
>JAEEGL012894602.1_pt1 | contig 15953 bp, 17 predicted proteins | sample 9134231 | NCBI WGS metagenome assembly JAEEGL01 (sample SAMN16246548, study PRJNA631951) | gut metagenome | biome: gut microbiome; feature: rumen; material: fiber-attached | host: Bos | place: Iran: Karaj | collected 2018-10 | reverse complement strand
TATATACACATTATCTTCTTTATCTCTTCTGCTACATGTTCAGGGATTTTTGATTTCAGATTTTCACTCTCTATCTCATATTCCCCTGAAAACTCTCCATCGCTTTCTTCAAATTTTATCGTACACTGCCAGCTACTCAAACCACTTTGCGACTGGACAGTGATAACGTCGCATAATTACTCCTACATTTTTACTTGGTATGATTTTACTTAATGCCTTATATAAACGTAGTATACCATATACGCACAAAAAGCAAAAGAAAAAAAGGAAAGGCTTCGGGAGCCTTCCCCATCTTCACTCTTCCGGCCACATCCGGTCCAGGATACCCTGCACGATCACCACCGATTCCCTATGCCTTGTCTGTGCCCATCTCAAGCTCATATTCAGATCCATGCAGATCTTCGGCCAGGTCTCGAACAGTAAATTCCGCTTCTCCAGCAGCAGCCGGCATGTCACATCATCCACCTGATTGATCACCTCCCGGATCTGCCGCTTCGTTTCCACCAGACGATCTATCTCCTCATTGATCGCCCTTTCCTCTTCCATGATGCGCAGGACCGCATTCTCCACCCGGCTGTCCGGCCCGGAAGACTGGACCTTCACATTTCCATACTGCAGACCCGCGCCGCTGGAACACGCCCTGAGCCTGCTCAACTGATCGACCTTGGACTGGATCTGCTGATCCAGCCGATATGCCTGGGATAAAAACTCCTCTGCTCTCATGCTACAACCCTCCTATCTCTAATCTGGGCCCGAACAGCATCGATCAGGCTGTTCTGTGATTTTTCCTTATAAACCAGGGCATCCAGAATGTCTTCATCAATGGTATTCGCCGTCACAATATGATGGATCACCACCGTTTCCGCCTGCTGTCCCTGCCGCCAGAGCCGGGCATTCGTCTGCTGATACAGTTCCAAAGACCAAGTCAGACCGAACCAGACGATCGTGCTACCGCCGGCCTGCAGGTTCAGCCCATGCCCGGCGGAAGCCGGATGCATTGCCGCCACCTGGATCTTACCGGCATTCCAGTCCGCCATATCCTGCGCTGTTTTCAGCACCCGCACCTGCGGAATCCGTTTCCGGATCCGATCAATGTCATGCTGATACCAGTAAGCGATCAAAAGCGGATTCCCATTAGCCCCTTCGATCAGATCCTCCAGGGCATCCAGTTTCCGGTCATGGATCAGGGCAACATCATGATCATCGGTATAAACCGCTCCGCTGGCCATCTGCGCCAGCTTGCCGCAAAGGACCGCAGCATTCTTCGCGTCAATCATCTGAACAGTGCGGTCTTCCTTCCTGCCGGGAAACAGTTCCAGGAACATTTCTTCCTTCAGCTCTTCATACAGCAAGGCCTCCCCTTCATCCATATGAACCAGAACGCGGTTATAGACGACCTCAGGCATTTTCAGATAATCCACGGATTTCATGGATACCGTGATATCCCGGATCTTCCGGTCGATCACTTCCTTAGCGCCTTTCCGGAGTTTCCAGGAATAGACCTGTCCGTTTCCCCAGCGTTCCGGTTCAAAATACATTTCCCTGTACCGGGTGATAAACCGGCCCAGCCGCTCACCCATATCCAGCACCCTGTATTCGGCAAACAGATCCATATAGCCGTTCGGCGCCGGCGTACCGGTCAGCCCGACGATCCGTTTCACCAGCGGCCGGACCTTTATCAAAGAGCGGAAGCGTTTGGCATTCCAGTTTTTGAAGCTGGACAACTCATCGATCACGACCAAATCCCACTGGAACCGGACGCCGGATTGTTCGATCAGCCAGGGCACATTCTCCCTGTTAATGATCGTGATATCGCAGCCGGCCATAAGCGCGGCACGGCGATCTTCAGCGTTGCCGACCGCCACGGCATACGTCAGGCCATGCAGATGATCCCATTTCCGAATCTCCTCCGGCCAGGTATCCCGGGCAACCCGCAACGGAGCAATGACCAGAACCCTTCGGGCCTCTCCCTTCTCCAGCAATGCCCGGATAGCTGTCAGGGTGATCACCGATTTGCCCAGACCCATCTGCAGCAGGATCGCCGCCACAGGATGGTTCAGGATGAAACCAGTCGCATAGGACTGATAATCATGAGGGACATATTTCATTCAGCATCTCTCCTATCATTTCTTCGTTATCCAACACATACACCCGGAATCCCAGCTTTCGCAGCTGGATGATCCGATACGACTGCAGCGGACGAATCTTCTTTCCAGGTGCTTTCACTTCGCAGAATGCGATCTTCTTTCTGGGGAACAGCAGCAGCCTGTCAGGAACGCCGGCCGCACCGGGAGAGACAAATTTGAACGCTTGTCCCCCTCTTTCATGAACCGCCTGCACAAGCTTCTGCTCCAGATCCTTTTCTTTCAAAGCACTCACGCTCCTAACTCCTGTCAGTCGGACAGCGGATCGGACGGACAGCTTCCAGAGAATTCCTTATGCGCGGATATGCACCTGTGCACAATCGCGCTTTTTCTGTTTTACTGAAGCGAATCCCAATATAATAGGTGTCCGCTTGTCCGTCCGTCCGATCACCCGCTCATCAACCCTTATGCACAGCGCCGATACAAACGCTGCCGACCGTAGATCGGGATAGTGCTGCGTTCCTGTGTTCGCTCCCACCCCGGGATCTGTTCCATGAGCGCCGCGATGGCATAGCTGTCCGCCGCCTTCATATCGGCCGGCGCCCGCCCGAAGCATTCCGCCCAGATCTCCGGATTGGAAACTTCCGTCCGCTGTGCTACTCCCTTCGGTCGTGTCGGATCATTCCGGTCGGAAAGATAATTCCGCCGTTCATACAGATCCATCTGGCCCCAGGTTTCAGGCAGCTTCATATTGAGGTATTCCTCGACCAGCCCGACGCGGTCATCCGCCTCCAGGGCTTCCCGCTGGGCCGCCTCGGACGCTGCCAGCAAGTCTCCTTCCAGGTACAGTTTCTCCCCGTCGCGCCAGATATGCAGCGCCTCCGCCCAGATCTGTCCACGTTCCTCCTCCGTGAAAGAGAAATGACGCACCGCTTCCTGCTGGCGGCACTTGACCACCCAGAAGCGCCGGTTGCCGGTGACGTCCCGCAGATATCCGCGCTCTCCGTTCACCGTGGCCACAATGACAGACTGCCGGGGATGTGACTCCACCGTTTTGCCATATGACGGACGGTACTTGTCATCCGATGTAGAAAGGAAGGCCTTCACCTTTTCGATGTCCGCCTTTTTCATGCCGGCCAGCTCGCCGATCTCGGCAATCCAGATCCCCTGCAGTTTTTCTGCGCCGGACTTGTCGTTCATATCAGTCAGGGACAGTGTTTCGGAGTAATATTCCGGCCCCGCGAGTTCCCTGAACAGGCTGCTTTTCCCGATTCCCTGGGCGCCGTCCAGCACAGGGACACAATCGAACTTTGTTCCCGGTGCAAAAATGCGCGCTACCGCGGCAGCGAAGAACTTGCGGGCGACGGCACGCACATACGGCGTATCCTCCGCCTGCAGGCAACGGACCAGCAGCGTCTCGATCCGGCACTCCCCGTCCCAGGGCGGCAACGCATTCAGATAGTCCCGTACCGGATGGAACTTACGGTCCTCTGCGGTCTTTGTGAAACAGGCTTCCAGCACTCGCTCCGGAAACACCACATACCGGTTGTCCAGCAGGACCTTCAGCTGTGCCGTATCGCCGTCCCGCCAGAAGGGATTCCCCGCAGGGCGGTCCCAGGGAAGATCCCCGGTCACCTGCACCCGGCCGGCCATTTCATTGAACGCGAAACCGGCAAAGTCCGGATCGTTGTTCAGGATCAGCAGCAGGTTCCAGGCGGTGCTTTCGAGCACTTTGGTCTTGGGCTTATAACGCAGCTGCCGGGTCCATTCATTGGACACATAGCCCTGAAAATCCTGAACCGCCTGTTCCCGTCTTTCCTGATCCAGCCGTTCCTTCACCTCATCCTGCGCCAGGGCGAAATCGCACATCTGATTGAAGGATTTCTTCGTATCGTCATTTCCGAACTTATGGATCCGTACCAGGTCAAAGGCGTTCAGCAGCTTCCCGCCCGCCGGATCCGTCGCATGATGGGAGAACACGAAGCGGTCGTCATAGACCACCACGCCGGCGGTGGAATCCGCGGGAATGTAATCCCAGCGGTTTTCCACGGCAGTCGGCGCATATATATCCGGCAGGAAGGCTTCCATCGCTGCCTGAATCGGAAAATATGTCCGGCAGAAGGTGCCGACCAGGCCTTCCTTATTCAGCGGATCCTGCTGGGCAGCCGCATCCTTCCTTTCCACCTCACTCTGACGGGAGGACATAGGCCACTGAGATACATCCCGCCAGTCCGCATACAGGCCGAGATAATGATCCACCGGCAGCGGCACACCCAGGGACTCATCAAAGACGAACTCACTGTCAGCGGAGCAGGACGCCCAGTACATCATGCGGTGCGGTTCATAAGTGCAGTCATCAAACAGGTCCATGCCCAGCTGTTTCGCCACCATCCGCATCAGGGCCGGATACTCTTCCTCCGACACTTCCCGTTCAAACAGGAAAACCAGCCTGTACCGCGGCGCCTCCGGCTGATGCTTATGCGTGGAATACAAAAACCAGCTGATACCGCTGAACTTCTTTCGGCACAGCGCCGGGAAATCCACTTCGGCAGGGATGTTGTCCGCATCGAGACAGCCGATACAGCGGGAAATCACATGTCCCCGTTTCCGGATACCGCCCTTCAGCCAGCCACCGACAAAGCCGCCGTGGTCCTTCAGTTCATCCCGCTTCTCCTTCGGAAGCTTCGGATATTCCGCCACCGTCTCCGTCGTCCGGACCGGCTGGCGGTTCCGCTCCTTGATCCAGGACCAGTTCCGCTCCTGGTTCTTGTAACGTACATTGTTCCGCCTGTCGCAGACGGAAATCTTCAGGACAGGATCATTCATAACCGATTATTCCTTTCTGTAAAAATCTTTGCATTCATAGCCATCTGCCCGCAAGAGCAGGCCGCCAGCCCAGGCCGGGACCTTTGCCATTTCTCGGCAGACAACTTCCAGTGACACGCATTCAGGCCCGTACAGAATCCGGTCTGTTTCCAGGATCAGTTCATCATGAACATGGCCGACAATGCGCATGCCCAGGCGTTCAACATTCTCCATGCCACTGCACAGCAGATCCCGCGCGATTCCCTGCACGATATTCTCCACGAACTTCGGACCGTAGGACTCGATGCGCACCCACTTCTTTCCGGCGTTCAGGCCCATATAGGTCACGGACTCGCCGCCGCAGGCATTGCTTTCCAGCCGGGGCTTGACATATGACAGGCAGCGGCCCGACGGCAGCCGGATGAACAGCATGCCGGACTTGCAGATAAATTCCAGGTTTCCCAGCTTCACGCTGGTCTTGTTCCGGATCGCCATCTTCACCATACGGTCCACGTTCCACCAGAGCCGGACAATATTCGGGCTGGCATACCGCCAGGCGGAAACCAGTTCCTGCAGTTCGCTTTCCGGAACGCCCATTTCCAAAGCGCCCATAGCCTTCAGGGCACCGACTCCCCCGCCATAGCCCAAGGCGAGCTCAGCGACCTTACCCTTCTGGCGAAGGTGGCCGTTCACGCCATGCTTTTCCACCGGGACGCCGAACATCCGGGACGCCGATGCACAGTAGATATCCCCGCCGGAAGCAAAGACCTCGCTGCGCCAGGACTCCCCGGCTAGCCAGGCGATAACCCGCGCCTCGATGGCGCTGAAATCCGCGACGATGAACCGTTCTCCATTGTCCGGCACGAAAGCTGTGCGGATCAGTTCCGACAGCACATCCGGTACGGAACCGTACCGTTCCTCTACCGCAGCATCATCCCCGGCAAGCACCAGATCCCGCGCGGAGGAAAGATCCTCAATATGGTTTTGCGGCAGGTTCTGCAGTTGCACGCCCCTGCCGGCCCACCGGCCTGACCTGGACGCGCCGTAAAACTGGAAGGCGCCCCTGAGCCTGCCATCGCGGCAGACCATGTTCCGCATGGCGGTATACTTTTTCACGCTGCTCTTCGCCAGCTGTTGCCGGAGCAGCAGGACTTCCCGGATCTCCGGATCCGCATCCTGTAGCATTTCCGCCACCTGCTTCTTGCCCAGGCTCTCCACCTGTTTCCCATGCGCCTCCAACCAGGAGCGGACCTGCATCACGGAAGCGGGGTTTTCCAGGCTGGTCAACTGCTTCATTCGTTCTTCGAGTTTCACCCGGGACCGTTCGTCCATCCGGATCGCGCTGTCCACCAGATTCATATCCACGCAGATCCCCGTGTCGTTGATCAGCTGATCCTCAAAGTACTGCCGCCATACGGATTCCGGTACCGGATACTTCCGCAGCCTTTCCTTGATGGCCACTTCCGTCTCCACGTCCCGGCGGTTGTATTCCACAAACTGTTTCCACTTTGCCGGATCCGACCAGGGCATGTTCCGACCTGAGGCAGACAGCAGCGTCATCCGTGCCGGCCGGCAGAAGAAGCGGATCAGGTCCTTGCCTTCCGTCAGCTTCTGCTTTTCCAGGCCCAGGGCGGCGCCCGCGCCAGCCAGACTCATCGGCAGCCCGAGATACCCGCACCAGACCATGGAACAGCGCCAATCAGAGGGAAACAGATATTCAGAGGAATGCAGGCCCTGTTTCCACAGATACCGGGAAAGGCAGACCCGCTCGAAATTGGCGTTGAACGCCCACTTGATCACCCTGTCGTCCTTTAGTGCAGCGAGAATATCGGAAGGGATCTCCTCCCCGGAGGCGATATCCACCACCTGTGCCGGGCCGCCGTCCACGCTGTAGCCGAAAAGCAGGACGGCGAAGTCCGGGGCATCCGCATAGCGGTATACCCCGGATTTCGTCAGATCTTCCGACGAAAACGTCTCGATATCGACCGAGAGCTCACGGATGTTCATGCCAGGAAGTCCTCGTCGTCATCACCGGACAGCCCCGCGAAATCCTGCTCCGCGCTGGCCCTGCCGCCCAGACGGGGACCGTCCTTGAGCTTCTGCAGGTTATTGAGGCCGCACGCGATGCCCCGGTTTCCGTTGCTGTTAAAAGCGAAGAACGAGATGGATGCCCGGCCGAAGCACCCGGAATACACTTCCGACGGATCGATGATGGGCTGGCACTGCGCGTCCACAATGCCGGGCCGCGAAGTGCTGTTCGCGTTCAGGAACCAGTAACCGGCGTATTCCGGATCATCCGGACGCTCCAGGTCGCCGTCCCGCAGCGGGTTCTTCAGTGCGGAGAGCGGAGGGACGGACTTGCCGGTGCCCTTCAGCTTGCTCTCACCCGCTACATATGCCGCCTGGATCGCGTTACGGATCTTCGCGACGGTCTCCTTGTCCGTTTTCGGGATCTTCAACTGGCAGGAATACTTCGGGCTCCCGCCGTTCACACTCTTGGGTTCCCAGGGGAAGCAGTAAGAAAACTGCGTCCCTGTGCCTGTGATCACCTTGGTATCATCCATAACCTGGTTCATTTGCTTGTCCTCCTTAATTCTTCAATCGCTTCGACTTCACGTATATCGATTTTTTCCTTGACAATGACCCGGTACAAATGACTGACCGCTTCTTTCAGCGCATCCACGGCGTCCTTACCGTGGCACAGCACGATGATGCCGTCGCCATCCTCAGCCGGATCCAAATTCATGTTCGGCCCGCCCAGATGCAGGCAGAAGCCTGCCCGCTTCTTGTTGGCTGAACCTTCCACCGGTGATCCGGTGGAGCTGGCCGTGACCAGCACGTTCGCTTCGTTCACCTGAATATTCCGCGTGAAGTTCCATATGTGGTCCTTCCCGAGCTTCAGACGATCTGTTTTCAACCCGATTGTTTTCATACATGTCCTTTCCGCCCGCCCCGCGGGCTTGTTCACTGAATCAACAACCCGTCCGTATTCCTGGTGGACCTAAAAACCCGACCATCCGGCAGACCCCCTTTCGTTCGATCTGCCCGTATATGGTCAGGTGACTTCCGTTTTTACAGTGACGGTGAATAAAAAATATGCGGCACCGCCATGCCGCATTCTGTATATAAATAAGGAAACGATGACTGATGCTGCCTTTTTACTGTGATTCCACTGTAATCCCGCCTCCCAACTGACCATATATCCCCGAGAACAAATTCAGAAAGGAGGCCGACCCATGGATAGAAACACCCTGATCGCCATCACCGTTCTCATTGATCTTTTCCAGAAGGAAGAAACCCTGATCCACGAAACCCTGGAACTGCTGCAGAAGATCCCGAAGCTCCTGGACGCAGACGCCGTACCGGAGGACATCGAACCGCCCTGTAGGATGACACCCGCCGAACCCGAAAAAGAATATACCTATGAACAGGTCCGCGGGATCTTCACCGAAAAGAGCAGCCACGGCCTGCGGGCAGAGATGAAAGCGATCCTAGCTGCCCACAGCCTGCAGAAGCTCAGCGACGCAAAAGAAGATCAGCACTTGCTGAACCGGCTCGCGGCGGAAGCGGAGGCGGTCAGTAATGCCTAAACACGCTTTCCTCTCCGCTTCCTCCAGCGACCGCTGGCTCCACTGCCCGCCCAGCGCAAAGCTCTGTGCTCTGGAAGAGGACACCGGCAGCCCCTATGCCCTGGAAGGCAGCGACGCACATGCGTTGTGCCAGTACGAACTGGAAAAGCAGCTGGGCAGAGACCCGAAAGATCCCCGACCGGACTTGACCTATTACAATGAAGAGATGCAGGAAGGCGCCGACGGCTACGTCGCCTACGTCATGGAACAACTGGCAGCCATTAAGGAAACCTGTCCCGACCCGGCCGTCCTGGTGGAACAGACGTTGGATTTCAGCCACTGGGTGAGCCACGGTTTCGGCACCGGCGACTGCGTGATCATCGCGGACGACCTGCTGCAGATCATCGACTACAAATACGGCCTGGGCGTCCTTGTTTCCGCTGCCGGCACAGACGGCACCGGCAACAGCCAGCTGAAACTGTACGCCCTCGGAGCCCTCGACACCTACGGCGACCTGTACGACATCAAAAGGGTCCGCCTGAGCATATACCAGCCCAGGCGGCAGAACATCGACAGCTACGACATGACCGTGGAAGACCTTCTCCGCTGGGCGGACAACACCCTGGCACCCATCGCAAGCTGGCCTTCGACGGCGAAGGCGACTTCGCCGCCGGCGACCACTGCGTTTTCTGCAAGATCAGGGCGACCTGCCGGAAACGGGCGGAATACAACCAGAGCCTGGCCAGGTACGACTTCGCCCCGCCCCCGACACTGAGCCCGGAAGAGATCGCGGAGATCCTTCCGCAACTGGACCATCTGACCGACTGGGCGGACGACCTGAAGGCCTGGGCACTGCAGGAAGCGATCAAAGGCACCGCCTTCCCCGGCTTCAAACTGGTCGAGGGCCGCAGTAACCGCCGGTTCACCGACGAGAATACCGTGGCAAAAATCGTCACCGACGCCGGCTACGACGCCTGGGAGAAGAAGCTGCAGACCATCACCAGTCTGACCAAACAGATGGGCCGGAAAACCTTTAACGAGCTCCTCGGCAGCTATATCGAAAAGCCCCAAGGCAAACCCGTCCTGGTCCCGGCATCAGACAGCAGGCCGCCCTACAACCAGGCACAGGCAGACTTCAGCAACTAAAAAAAGGCCGAGCGCAACGCCCAGCCCCTGTCTCCGAAACGGATACTGCAGTCTCCGTTCCGGAGCTTTTTTAGTCCCTATACTCTTGCCGTGCATACTCCCTGCAGATCCGTTTGGCTTCAGACAAATAATAGTACACGTTCCGGCTGGTTTCACCCAGCGCCTCCGCCACTTCCCGAACGTCGTATCCCTGCTCCACTTTCATTACAAAGGCCTGCAGGATCCGTTCATTCTTCCGCCGCATCCGCTCACAGACCTCCTCCAGCATCTCCCGTCGCAGGACAATATCCTCCGGTGTATCGGCGCAGACCGCTGTCTCCTGCTCCGTTTCCAGCATAAGATCCCGGCTCACAGTCCTGCCTGTCCTGGCTTCACCGCCCCGTCCGAATGGGCATTCAGAGCAGTGATAACATTCCGGGCACCTGACATATTCATTCCGGACACCCGGAATCATGCAGCGCCGGTTCCGTTCCGCCCGCTTCCGGGTAGCATCCATCTCCAATTTCAGGAACGCAAACGTCTCTTCATCCGCCGGCGTCAGGTATACCAGGCGTTTCTCCGGACCGCTGTGCCAGGTGCGGCACCTGCCGCGGGAAACGTACAGCGTCTCCAGCTGTCCCTCATCCTCAATCACGACCGGCGCCATCCAGACCCGCTTTCCTTCCGAAAGCAGACAGCGCACCGTCTCCAGTTCCTCCGCGGAAAACCCGCGATCGTTCTGTTCAAAGTCGTATGAATCAAAATACAGTTCCTTTGCCATTATCCGTTCCTCCGTTTCGTTGCCGAACGAAGGCCGGACAGGCGCATGAAATAAAGCCACGCATCACAGTAACGTCCTCCGTTCGTGTGTTGCGTGGCAGCTGGCTAACCCTGCCACAGGGATCTCCAGCGTATCAGCCGGTTCTATAGCCAGCGTCGGCGTCCCGACATCCCCGACTGACTGCTGAAAGACCCCTCCAAGTAATCGAAATAAAAAATGAGCCCGTATTTACACCAAAAACCGGATCACCTGTAAATTTTCTCCCGTCATTCCCCCTTCCAGTGCTGTTTCGATCCCTGATTCCATCCTACGGACCCTGCCCCACACTGAACAGGACACGAGCTGTCCGTTTTTTCCAAAATTTCTTTTTCACCAAAATCAGGAATCCTTATTTTTCAACGGTTTGCGGCTTCGACAAAAATGCGCAATCTTCGCAAAATCGAACCTTCCGAACCCGCAAGCCCTTGAAATACCTTGCTTTCAGCTGTCAAGGACACAATCTGTCCGGTTCCCCTCCCGGAAAAATTGTTTTCTTCCAATGGGTAAGTGCGAAATAATCACCATTTCTTACCCTCCTCCCGCCAGATATGTGAATAATCACTTGTGTTTCTTAACCGACCACACACCATAAGCAGAAAAACGGCCGATTCGAACCATGCCCAATAAAAATGCCGGAGTTATCCTTGACAGCCAAGCTGGCCATCTTCGGATAACTCCGGCGTTAGCTCCTCGTTTGTTTACGGGGCTGGTTGCGGTAGTTCCCTCATCACTAGTGTTCAGATTTCACTGATAGCGCTCTCGACCTGGTACTTTACATCTTCCCAGGGAACACGTTCTATATGATCCTTATCTACCTTCTGCTCTATATACACACGCTTTTCATCATCGATCACAACATCAAAGAGCCTTGGGGGCACACGTTTGTTGCTTCGTATATTCCGTACAGGCCGCTTAAACATTCTTTCCATCCTCCTTTCCACTTCCGTCAGCCAGGCTGGCTGCCCGATCAAACCCATCGAGCCAATTCAAGAATTCATTCTTCTCTGCCTCACCGTTCGCCAGCTTCTTTCTCCATTCCCTGATCCCTGCTGACAGTTGTTCCAACCGTTCGCGTGCCTCAGCATCATCCGGATGACGATTGATCTTCATCTTGTACCGCATATAAACCTTCCTGTATGCCCGGGTCACATCATCGGTCCTTTCCTTGCTCGCCCAGGCTTTTTGAGCGCCGACCTCCTTACAGGTCTTCTCAGGACAATCCGGAGCCGGATAGCTACAATACTTTGTATCAGCGCGCTTTTGCGGAACAAAATAATGACCACAGTTCTTGCACTTGACAATATACAGGTTATGCTCAAACAGATGAGCCAGTTCAAACAGCAAAAGCGACATGAATGACTTTACGATAAACAATGAATGGAACCCGCCATCATAGATCTTGATCTTAAAGTCGATATCCTGAACGTCATGGTCACTGTTATACATGGAAAGCAGTCCGTCCACCCGCGCTTTCGTTTCAGGATCATCGTCTTCACTCAGATATGCTGTAAATCCAGCAACAAACAACACATATTCATTGCTAACCATATAATATAATGAAAGCATCAGTTGACCGTTTGTCGTGGCACCAAGATTGTTATAGTCCGTCTCCTCAAATATATATTCTAATATTTTGTCATCTCCGACCTTCTCAAAGTAGGATCCGAGACAACTTTGCCTATCCTCCTCTGGGAAAGAGAAATATTCAAGCATCTTGTTTCCGAAGTCATTTGATAGCATCTCAGCAACTACATACGGATACTTTTCCCGCATGCGATCCCGCAGCCAATAAACAGCTTCAACCATTTGATCTGCATCCAGCGGATCATGAAAATGCGGAGCCTGGACTATCAGATCCTTTAACTCATACGCATGCAGGCGTAACAATTCACAGGCCATTTCCCCGACACCGTACTCCCTGACTCCTGCATCAGATAAAGCAGTATAGCGCTTACCGTCATACTCGACCGCCAAACCAAATTCCCGCATAATTTCCTCCCTGTTAACAATCGCTATCTGAGCTATCTATTACGGTATGTAAACAATCGATTATCTGATTACCTATTGTTTACGATCAGAATATACATCTGAAACACATTCCAGTCAACAGAATTAGTGATTGTTAACAACATTTTTTTCATCTTTCCCGACGTCAAGGGAAAGGAACGCCACTATAACACCCGACACCACCCTGAGCAATGGCAGATAAGGTAATCCACAGAAGAATTTCTGCACCCTGAAACCATTGATAACATAGGCCCCAACGAATGCAAAAGGCTTCCCACAGGGGTTGTGGATAAGCACTTCCCGCCTTTATAACATGCATGCTGCAGGAGTTGCCACACCAAATGTGCATTTTTGTATTTCCTTCTTTCTCCCCCTTCCCGCTGTACTGGACCTTGCAAGATCAGAATCATTATAATATCCTGTAGTCGCATTGTCGTTACGCTTTCTGGGGCAAGTTGATTTTCAACTATGCAGGCAAAAGGAGATCATCATGAGCAGAACTTATACCCCCATGGATCCCATTACCCGGCATTACCGCCGGACCATGTTCAGCCAGCAGCGCATCAACAGAAAAGCTGTCTTCAAAGAGCAGTTCAACAAACTACTTGATGAGCAGGAACAACACTATACGCTTGACGCCCTGGCAGACAAGATCGATATCAACCGGGGAACAATCAACAACTGGAAGCAAGGTCGCTCTTTGCCGGGAAAAAAGAACATCCAGAGAATCGAAGAAGCCTTCGGCGTCCCTGATTACTTTCAGCTGATGGATCTTCACCAGCGAGAACTGGCTGACCCGAAGCACCACAGAGAAATGAACTTATCCTCCGCCCAGTATGGCGAACAGATCGGAATCAGTGAATCCTTTGTTCGTTTCCTCCGGGACAATCCGCAACTGGCACACAGGATCGGATACATACAGCCGACAGACGCCGTGCTGAATTCCTTTGACCGCCGTGTCCTGAATATGAACCTGACCTATCAGTTTGCACTTCAGACTGGAGAGCGCCTCTATATCAATCCGTATATGATCAATGTGCTCCGTGTGCTCCAGGACGACGTAGAACACTTCATCCAGGACAAACTGAACGAATACGAACGCATTGTCGAAAAAGAATGGAAAGCCGGATCATCAGAAATCATCGACGAATCATATCCCTATGGATTTTTCCGCAGGAAAGCCCAAGAGCTGAAAAAATAAAAAAGCGCCGGAGCATTCACCCCGGCGCAGCTTTCAAGAAGCCTTATTTTGTTCCATCATATCCAACCATTGAACAATAATACCAGCAAACTGTTTCTGCTCTTCTTCAGAATAACCTTTTATTCTTGATAACACCCCATATACAGGGTCTGAAATCTCAACATTCGCAAACATCAGGTCCACACGGGAACAGTTCAGCGCGGCAGCATAAGCCGAGATCATATTCAGCGTCAGGCCTTTCCCTTTTTCATGCCGCTTTACCGTTTTGACATCCACATACATCAGTTCGCTCAGCGCTTCCTGCGTCAGGCCTCTGCCTACTCTCCTGTCCCTGATGTTCTTACCAATACACTTTGACCAATTATCAGGCGAGGCTTCCAACCAAGGCACCTCCCCGCCGATGAATATATTCATCAACGGAAGCCATGGTCGGCGGAGTCGCCACCATCTCTAAGCTATAATCCCAAACATTTCCGATCGCGCGGCTCGCGAACCGTATCCTCTTTAACCAAAATCTTTTAATAACCAGGATTTTTACATGTACATAGTTTCTAAATCTGTGATAGCTGCTTCTTATTTCCTTGACCTGTTTTTCATGTTTCTTAATTTCTTCTTCCAGCAATCGCGCCGAAAGCTCACTCATCCAATAATCATCGGAATTAAGAAACGGGATATTGAACAATGTCAATACACTATCTCGCTTTTTGCGTGCAACCTTGTACTGCTTCTTAAATGCTTTACTGATTGCGACATCCAAATCCAACGCCGGAATAGTCAAAACCAATTTCCCAGCCATAGCTTTTTTCCTCCTTTCCACATAATCCAGGCAGATCACCAATCTCCGTTCATAGATTTATCTCTGAGCGCCCTATACTCAGCGAGACAGAATCGGAGCCTCCTCTCACCAAACATGATATACGGTCGATTTCGCGAAAGTCAATATGTTGCAAACCAAAAACAAAAAAACGACTACATCTTGTGCTTTTTGCATCGAAAAGCGAATCGTACAACGGCCAAATCCTTTATAAACTTGGTTTCCGGAAGCAATTATGATATGATCACCCTATCGAAAACAGAAAGCGAGGCGTGACGATGAACCCGATTACCCTCATCATCATTATGCTCGTTTTCGTCATTGGCATCATCATAAGCAAAGGCGTACCCATTTTCAGAAAAGAAAAAGAAAAGCAACATAAGCTTGATGCCGAACGCAGTTATTATGAAATTGACCGGCAGAACACAGATAAAGCTTTTGATGCCCAAACCTACGATGAAGCAAAAAAAGCCCTGGACACCATGGAAGCCCATTATCCCGGTGATCAGAACATATATCACAGCGTATCCAAAAAGGTGTACAAAGAAGACCTGAAGGATGTCCGCCGGATTGTCAAAGATTTCAAAGAAGACGAGATCATCACCTGGAAACGGCAAACCGAATGCCGTCTCGACAAATTCTATTTGTACTACCGGGCTGCCAAGAACATCAGCTTCTCCGACATTGAGGATATCAAAAAGTATACGACCCGCTGCCTGAAATACTGGGACGAATACTTCTCCGTCCCACTGCCTCATGATTTTATTGACCCCATAGAACAATTACGAAAATACAAACCGCAGGAATATGATCCTGTCATGAATAAACGGACCACGCTCGAATCCAAGCTGGATTCCTTTATCGAAGCAGCCATGCCCATAAAAGAAAGAAAGCAGGCGCTCTGCAAGCAGATGCGTGCCCTCATCAATCCGCCCGGTATTTTCAGGTCCGAGCTTTTCAGCCATTCCTTTGATGGATATACAGACCAGGAAGTAAAATATGCCTACGACACCATGAAGAAAACCGGCTCCATCAAAGAAGAGAAGCAAGGCAACCGCTGGTTTGTCACTGTACGGAAGCATTAAAAAATCATCCGACGCTACCACACCGGATGATTATGGCTTATTGTCATCCTTCCCGGATGCATATGTGATGATCTGCTTATACTGTTCCTAATCAGCTTTTTCTCCCCCATAATCATGAATTGCACTGACAGGCTGATTCTACATCCTGCAATCAGCTCGGATTCGCCCGCATATCCCGATACACGATCTGCCCGAGTGCGTGCATGATTGCGTTATACTTCGCCTGATCAGCAAACAGGGACGTATATGTGTCCTGCGATTCCATATAACTTTCCTGCGCGGCAGTTCCAAAGGCTTTCGGGAAAATCACCTCTGAGAAGATCTGAGGATCACTGGTACGGGCAATGGCCATCAGATGCTCATCACTCATCAGCTTCCCTCTCAGCGCGGAAAGCATAACCCTGTCTGCATCTGTAAAGGCGCCCTTATACTGTTCATTGATC
>JAEEGL017093539.1_pt1 | contig 15954 bp, 11 predicted proteins | sample 9134231 | NCBI WGS metagenome assembly JAEEGL01 (sample SAMN16246548, study PRJNA631951) | gut metagenome | biome: gut microbiome; feature: rumen; material: fiber-attached | host: Bos | place: Iran: Karaj | collected 2018-10 | reverse complement strand
CCATAATGACAGCGATGCCCAGACGGTGAGCCTCGTCGATGAGTGCCTTCAGCTCCTCGGGCGTGCCAAAGCGGCTGCTGGGGGCGAAGAACGAGCTGACATGATAGCCGAAACTACCATAATAAGGATGCTCCTGGATGGCCATCACCTGGATGCAGTTGTAGCCGTCCTTGGCCACACGGGGCAGCACGTTGTCCTTGAACTCGGTGTAGGTGCCCACCTTCTCAGCATCCTGACCCATACCCACATGGCACTCGTAGATGAGCAGCGGGTTCTTCTTGGGCTTGAAGTTGGACTTCTTCCAGACGTAGGGCACGGCGGGATTCCATACCTGTGCGGAGAAAATCTTCGTCACGTCGTCCTGCACCACGCGGCGGCACCATGCGGGGATGCGCTCGCCCTCTCCGCCGTTCCACTTCACCTTCATCTTGTAGAGCTGTCCGTGCTTCAGGTCCTTCTCCTTCAGCTTCAGCTCCCAGTTGCCAGTGCCCTCGATGCGCTTCAGCTTATACTTCTCGTCCTCCTTCCAGTCGTTGAACTCGCCGATGAGATAAATCTCGGTGGCGTTGGGAGCCCACTCACGGAACACCCAGCCGCGTGTCTGCTTGTGCAGGCCGAAGTAGAGATGGCCGCTGGCAAACTCGCCGAGCGTCTTCTTGCCGTTGCGAGTCAGCTGGTTCAGCTTCCATACTGCATGGTCGTGACGGCCACTGATGGCACCTTCAAAGGGCTCAAGCCACGGGTCGTTCTGCACGAGGCCGATGTGTTGAGGGGTTTCGGGTACTGTTGCTTTCTTTGTCACTTTCTTTGTTGTCTCTTTCATATATAGTAAGATGTTTGGTTAAAAAGGCAGCTATAATAATTCTATTTACAAATTAATGATTAACGATTATTTGAGGTTATCGGATGACCATTTTCCGGCCATCAATGATGTAAAGGCCTGGTGATAATCTGTGATTGGACGATTTGCTATTTGTGATTTTCCGACCGCTGAGGTCAAAGTATGTGCCTTCCCCAAATTGCGAATCGTACATTTGTGAAATGTCAATATCCTTGATGCCTACGACATAAAAATCCTTAGGCTGGATGCTGAGCTGCCCCAGAACGAAGTCGGAATTACGAGCAGCATCGGTGTAGAAGGCAATGACATAGTCACCATTCTCAGGAATATCGAATTCAAGTATCTGCTGACTTACCTCTGTGAACTTATTTGCCGTGTTACCACCGATGTTGACGGTGGGCGTGTAAGTCTGGGAAGCCACTTCCTCGCCGCTGACACTCTCTATGGCGACAGTCACTGGCTTGAACTCGGGCTGGTTCCAGTTGCACACTTTGTACTTAACAACATAATGTCCTGCATGCAAGGTCAGATGGGAATTGGCATTATTGTCGCCGTATTTCGCCCACGCGGCTTTCGCCCTGATTGTAGCGTTCTGAACGAGGATTCCATATCCAAATCCTCGGGTGGTATTCGTGAAACGTAGGATGCGGGGGCCATCGGTGTATGTGAGGCTTCCACCCACCCGTTTTGTGGAGCCGTTGCTTACGTGCCAGCCCTGTGGCACTATGCCTTCTTTGAAAAACTTATTGAAGGTGTAGGTGCTCTGCGACACGGCATAGTTGACCTCGCATGAGGCTTCTGCTGTCTTGCCATTGCTGTCCGTAGCCACTACACGAAGGTCATGCTTGCCAGTTGCAGGGGCTGTCAGCGTCGTGGTATAGGGAGCGGCCGACAGCGACTCTATCAGCGTATTGCCATCATAGAAGTCCATCTGCACAATCTCGCCGATGGTAGCTTTGGCTGTGGCAGTCATTGTAAGGTCAGGAAAAACTGCCTCTTCCTTCGGAGCCATGAAGAGGTAATTGGCATCGCATGAAGGCTCGGTGATGCTCGTCAAAGGCATATTCAGAGAGAAACGCTTGCAGAAGTTCCAGATGAGGTGGCGGTTCAGATCCATGGGCCAGTGTCCGCCGTTGTTGTAGGAGTATAGCCACACTTCGCCGCCGTTAGGGCCACCACTCCATTTCTCCAGGTCGCCGTCATACCAGCTGCTGCTGATGGGCTTGTAGCCGGTCGTCTTGGAGTAACGGGTGTGCTTGTCGTGCTTGGCATAGTTCTCGATATAAGCATGAATACCATATTGCTCATAGCCAAACACATCGTCGCCATAGGCAATGCACTCCAGCAGATTGACAGGTTTCTTGCAGTTGTTCCAAGGCTGCTCGGAGAACTGGATGCCGCTCGTGGGGGCAAAGGCCGCAATCTTGCCCTGCATGTTGGCGATGCAATGGTGGATGAGCATAGACCCCATCGAGAAACCTGACCAATACACACGTTCTTTGTCGATGTCAAAACTGTCTGCCATTGCTTCAATCGTCTTGATGACGAAATTCTGGTCTTTCGTGCCTCCAGTGTCCCATGTGCTACCATCGCTGCGCAGATAGGTGATGACAAACTTTGCCGTGTCGATCATTTCGTACATCTTGTCGCTGCCATACTGGTATTCCGGATCCTGGTTCATACCGTGAGTGACGATGAACAGTGGTGACTTGGCAGGAAGTGAGTTAGGGGTGAAGACCACCATGTTTCTCTTCTGGCCATTTACAGTAATGTTTATCGACCTCTGTTTATAGGCGGAAGCCTGCAAACAGAAGATGAGCAGAAGTGAAAAATGGAAACCACATAGTAATGAACGTTTCATAGCTGCAATTTGTTTGTACGGTAACTAAGATACTCTTTATGCCTTTACCTTGAAGATGGCCTTCTTGATTTCTGGGGCCATGGAGATGCAGGGCGCATGACCGTCTTCGGGGAAGAAGATGGCAAACATGCCGGGCTGGCAGTCGATGAAGCTCTCGGCCATGAGGTCGGGGTACTTCGTGATGTCCTTCTCGGCGTTGTAGGGAGCGTCGGGCAGACGACAGAGGGGTGTGTAGCCGTAGGTCTCTGGGCCGTCGAGGGGAATCTGGATGTCAATCATGTTGACATGGGTCTCCAGGACGGCCTCGTCGGGAGCCTTACCTTTGGCGTTGGCGATGTTGACAAAGAGGTCGTTGCCTTTGATGAGATACTTGCCTGCCTCCATCATTTCGAGGTCGTTCTCGGCGATGAATTTTACCACATCCTTGAAGAGTGGGTTGATGGCCTCGTACTTGGCCAGGTTTTCCAGTGTGTCGATGATCATAACGGGATTTACGATTTACTTATTTACGATTTACGATTTGTTACTCTGAATCCTTAGAACTCTGCGTTGCGTCGGCCGTTGGTGTAGGTGCCCTTGTGAACCACTTTCCCGTTGCGGTCTTTTTCGAGGAATTCTCCGTCGCGACGGCCTTCGTTGTAGTTGCCCTCAAAGCGGAGTCCTTCCTTGTCTATCTCGATGGCCGGTCCGTGGCGCACGCCGTTTTTGTAGTATGCCTTGAATTTTGAGCCGTCGGCAAGGTTGCCGGTGCACTCTCCGTTGGGCTGCCCGGCCACGAACTGGCCTTCCACCACGTCGCCGGCCTTCGTCGTCAGCTTGCCCTTTCCGTTGGCCTTGTCGCTCTTCCACTCTCCGTTGTAGGTCGTGCCGTTTGCCCAGACGAAGCGTCCCTGCCCCTGCTTGTCGCCGTTGTAGAACTGGCCGGAGTAACGGTCGCCGTTGATACATTTGAAGATGCCGGTGCCCGTGCGTTGTCCGTTTTGGTAGTCACCTTCGTAGACGTCGCCGTTGGCAAACTTGTAGATGCCCTTTCCGTGCATGAGGTCGTTCTGGAACTGGCCGTGGTATTGGTCGCCGTTGGCATATGTGAAGCGGCCCTCGCCATGCTTCTTGTCGTTGAGCCACAGGCCTTCGTATCTCGAACCGTCGCCCCAGTCGAAGGTGCCACGACCGCTCTTCTTGTCATCCTTCCAGTCGCCTTCGTACCAGGCACCACTGGCAAAGGTGTACTTGCCCTTACCGTTGCGCTTGTCCTCACGCCACAGGCCTACGTAAGTATCGCCGTTGAAGTAGTACATCGTACCCTTACCTTGCTGATAGTCCTTCCACCACAGGCCTACATATTTATTATTGTTCGCGAAGTAATAGGTACCCAGTCCGTGCTGGTGGTCGTCGAGCCACTGGCCCTCGTACTTCTCGCCGTCGGAGAAGGTGTAGGTGCCGTCGCCATGGCGTTTGCCTTTTTCGTACTGCCCCTCGTAGGTGTTGCCGTTCTTCCACGTCGTCTTGCCCTTGCCGTGGGGAACGCCTACGGCCATCTCTCCGTAGTACTCGCCACCGTCCTTGGTGATGCAGGAACCGAGTGTGATTTTCTGCGCCTGCAGTGCCATCGAGAGGACGGAAAGCACGATGGTTAAAGTATATCTCAGTATATTCATGATTGCGGTTTCATTACAAAATTAGATTTCAATAACTCCATGTTAGGACGAACCAAACCTATGGTTAGAACGAACCTAACTCCAGGTTAGAACGTATATAAAGAGCTGAGGCTGCTTTTTTATCCAGCCTTGTCCTCCTCGCTCTCCAAATGCTCTTCCTTGCAGCGGTATACACGTCCAGGATATTTGTCGAGCAGCGGGATGTTATGTGTAGACATGACAATGGCAGTGCCCGTCTGCGAGATGGTCTGCAGCAGGTTCATGATGCCAATGGCGGTCTGGTGATCGAGGTTTGCGGTGGGCTCGTCGGCGACAATGAGGCGGGGAGAATTCAGTATAGCACGTGCCAATGCCACGCGCTGATGCTCACCGCCCGAGAGTTCGTGAGGCATTTTGTCTTTCTTCCCCGTCAGGCCAACGTCGTTGAGCACTTGGTCTATGCGCTGGTCGCGCTTGGCACGGTCTTTCCAGCCTGTAGCCTTCAGCACGAACTCCAGGTTCTGCTCCACGCTGCGGTCGCCAAGCAGCTGGAAGTCCTGAAACACGATGCCCATCTTGCGCCGCAAATCGGGGATGTGCTTGCGTTTGAGCGTCAGCAAGTCCTGGTCCAGTACGGTGGCCTCGTCGGCTTCGTCGATGTCAAGCTCACAGTAGATGGTCTTCAGTAGCGTGCTCTTGCCTGAACCTACGCGGCCGATGATGTAGACAAACTCCCCGTCGTCGACGTGGAAGTCTACACTTTTGAGCACTTCGATGCCATCCTTCTGCCTGATGGAGGCGTTCTTATAGTTGATAATCATAGTGCTATTTTCGATTTACTGATTTTCGATTTACAATTTATCAATTTACGATTTATTTATCAATTTCTTTTATTTCGTGATTTTCAGAGCGGAAGCTAATTCTTCATTCAAATCGTAAATCGAAAATGCATAAATCGAAAAATCTTTTTTCACTCTTCACTTTTTGAGTGCTTTCTCCGTTCTTCGTTTCTTGTCCCACTCCGGGTCGTGGCGGCGGCGCAGCTCCTCTGCGATGTCCTCTATGCGAAGGCCACGAGCAGTGAGCAGTACCAGCAGGTGGTAGATCATGTCGCCGGCCTCGTAGATGAGCTTGTCATCGGGGCCGTTGATGGCCTCGATAACGGTTTCCAAGGCTTCTTCGCCCACCTTCTGCGAAATCTTTGCTATGCCATCACGGAAGAGGCGGGTGGTGTAGCTGCCTTCAGGCATCTCCTCCTTGCGTTTCTCGATGAAGTCCTGAAGGTCGGAGACGAACTGCAACGGGGCATGTAGGGAATCTTGCTTGTCCAATTCCGCCCCACAGGGTTTATTCTCCTCTCCCCAGCATGTATCGGTTCCCGTATGGCAGGTGGGGCCATAGGGATGTACCTTCACCAACAGTGTGTCGTTGTCGCAATCGTTGGCGATACTCACTAAGTCGAGGAAGTGGCCGCTGGTCTCGCCCTTCGTCCAAAGTGTCTGGCGCGTGCGGCTCCAGAAGGTTACTTTGCCGGTGGATATGGTCTTGTCGTATGCCTCGCGGTTCATGTAGCCCAGCATGAGCACCTGCCGCGTGTCGGCATCTTGAATGATGGCGGGCACCAGGCCGCCCATCTTGTCAAAGTCTATCGTCATAATTCTCTATTCACTATTCACTGTTCACTATTCACTAATAAAACTGTGCGCAAAGTTAAGCATTTATGACGAGACTTGCAAAGTTTTATATTTTTTTTGCGCTATATTATATATTAATAATGTATTATGTATAGTCCTTCGCTTTCCTTGGAACCGCATCAATCATCCCCAACTTCAAGTGAATGAGACGCATGACAAACGCCGTACCCGGCGTGCGGGCTGGCATTTTTGGTTTGTTCGCATAATATTTTAACTTTGCCCCCGTTAGAACAATAAAACGCAATGTGCATTTAATAAACTTGAAAATTGTTTCGAACTGGATAAATGTTATGAAGCAAGTCTTTTTATGTATTCTGTTTCTATTCTTGGCGATTGCCGCTCATGCAACAGGCCAAGATGGCGACATCTTATATATTGACGGTACCCGTTGGGAGTTGTTGGGCAGACCAGTATGTGCCGACTCCGTGCTATACCACAATTTACAAGCCGTGCTACCCCCAGAGCGATCCACCTCCACTGCCAACTGGGATGGATTCACTGCCTATTGGAGTATCAAGCAGAATGTGCTCTACTTGGACAGCATCAGATGTGAACACTATGACTTAAACACCGATGATTATGTAGGTGAGCGCATACCAGGCGATACTTTGTGCCGCGTTTTCAAGAAGTATGTTACGGGAGAAGGCATTGTGGCTCGCTGGCTGACGGAAAATATCCGAGTGGGGCGGGGGAAAGTGATTTACTATCAGCATATAGGCTTTGAGCGGAACTATGAAGACGAACAAGTCATCAGCATCAACAAAGGAAGAGTAAGCGGAAAGAAAGTATATCACAATTGCGTCACAGACGGTTTTTCTTTCGACAAAATCAAGGGCAATACTGAACTGCGAGAGTTATTCCCGATACACATTGAGCAATATCCTGAATTGGCAGATGTCAAACGCATTGTGTTCAGAATCAATAAGGCTCATGTCGATAGCCAAGGGAATCTTGTAGAATGTGAAGTGAAAGTCATAAAACCCGCCGATAATCCACAACTCGCTGCTGAGATGAACAACCTGCTGAAAGCTTACCATCCATGGAAAGTGTCATTCATCAATGGCGAATACCGTGCTGACGGGATAGCAGGTTGGACTTTGCCATATCTTTTAGACAAATAAATTCCAATTAGTCACAGCCGTTCAAAGTAGACTGGGGAATGGTACCCCTTCATACTTTGTCATAGTCACTGCAAGTTCTTTAAGTCTACGATTTTCTTAGGCGTTCTACCTGTGTAGGGAATCTTGCTTGTCTAATTCAGCAAAAAGATACTGCGCAGCAATCTGTGTAATCTGTGAAATCTGTGTGAGACAAGGCTTGGCACACGGAGAAAGTTTCGTTCTCACAGATTTACTGGTCCATGCCGGGGACGATGTTGTCAGGCTACTTCTTGGCGGGTACGAAACTCTCCCAAGTCTGGTCATCGTAATAGACTCTTATCTCTGTGACTCGCCTTACTGGTTTGTCAATAATTTTTACCTCTTCACGAACAATCTCTGGGCGTGTGTTTCTCATGCCGTTCTGATGACCGCTGCCCATAGTGGGGTAGTGATGGGAAGGAGCAGGAGTAAGGGCATCGCCAAAATCAAGTGTCGGTTCGGAATTCCAAGATTGTGTCTGCTGTGAATGAGATGGTGCAGCTGATGGAGTGGGAGAGCTGGGAGTGGGAGCAGTCTCAGGAGTGGTACTGCTCTGGTACATGCTGCCTGTCCCAAACATGAGCCAGTCGAGACTGATGTCAGGAAATTTCTTTTTCACTGCCTCCACGATGTTGATGGTGGGTTTAGTACGGTCGTTGAAGATGCCACTGAGAGTGGCGGGATTGATTCCGAGGAAATCTGCGAACACCTGTTGGGTCATGTGCTGGCTCTCCATGAGCGTCTTGATTCTGTCCTTCATGTCCTTCATAATGAATGGGTAGGGGAAAGCCCCTGTTTTTTGGGTTTTTCTTTCGATTTACAAAGGTAAAGATAATAATTGACTCCCCCAACAATATTAAATATATTTTTGGATATTTAAAGTTTACAAGTGTAATCCTAAATCATTGCGGCGAATTTAGAAACGTAAAACTATGGGTGGTTTATGTTTGCAAATTTGAATTTATTACATTAAATTATACAGAACATTAAGTAAAGGCAATTTTGCCAAATAACTGGGAATAATATACATATTTATAGTTAATCCAAGCCTATTAGGTATTTATATATCTATAGTGAAAGATAATTTCTGTTTAACAGCGACTATTATTACAATAATAATATGTAACTTATTAATAATCTTGCACTTATTAATTGTAAACAAACTCCGTATAATTATTGATTTACAAATATAATTCAGAATATTTAGATTTAGATATTTAGCTTTGAAAATCACAATAATCGGTGGTTTAACAATTTAAATCGCTGGTGCAATTTAACTTTCTGTTACAAACCCGTAAGATTTAGATATTTAAATCAAACAAATTTAAATACAAATAAATGTGAATTGTAAATCGGAAGGTGCTTGGGATCGCTAAATTTGTCAATACTCGCAAATTCTGTACGACAGGACAGACAAGTCAAAATTTGCGAGTTTTGAAGGGGTCTAAAAGCGGCACTCCTATAGGTTTTATCGGCATTTAGCCACAAAAAAAGCACTCTTGACGAGTGCTCATTCTGGAATAAAAAAGGTGGCAGTAAAGCCTGTTTTAGTGCAAAATGTAAAAAATTAGTTCCTTCATTAGTTCCCCAGGAGGGGTGTTTGGATTGTCCAAGCCCTTACTTTTGCCATCTATTTCGCGTAGTTTGCCAATTATGTCCATCACTTTCCTGGCAGTGTAATTTCTCATGCCAGTCATGTATTCCTTGGCTGCCCAAGATGACCTCAGTTCTAGCCATGCTGCGACCGCCTCCTGACTCTGTCGCTGAGGGCAATAGTAGGCCACCATCATGTTCTGGAAGAAGCTGAAGAGCAGCGGCAGGAAGGAATAGATGCTTCCAGCTTTCGGGTTTTTGTCAAAATAATTGATAATCTGATTAGCCTTGAAAACGTTCCTGTTGACGATAGCGTCCCGCAGTTCAAAGCCGTTGAAATCCTTGCTTACCCCTATCTGGTCTTCCACCACCTGAGGGGTCACCCGGCGGTCGTTTTCGGGCAGGGATATGAGCACCTTCTCCAGCTCGCTTGTCAGACGCGTCAGATCGGCTCCTATGGCCTCTGCAATGAGCTGGGTGGACTTAGGGTCTATAGACACCTGTCTGTCGCGTAGATAACGCTCTATGAAGGCTGGGAGGAGGTATTCCTTCATCTTCATGCTCTCGAAGAGTATGCCAGCCTGCTGGATGGCCTTTATGTATTCGCGTTTACGGCCGTCTATTTTGCCGTTTTTATGGCACATCACCAGCACAGTGGTCTTCATGGGTTGCTTCATATATTTCTCCAAAGCGTCTGTCTGACGTATATTCTGAGCCTCTTTCACTATCACCACCTGCCTTTCTGCCATCATGGGATAACGACGGGCGGCATCAGCTATTGCCGATGCCGTCACGTCGCTTCCAAAAAGTATTGTTTGGTTGAAATCGCGCTCTTCAGGCAGCAGCGCGTTCTCTGCTATGTAGTCGCTTATCTGGTCGATGTAATAGGACTCATCGCCCATGAGGTAGTACACAGGCCTGAACTTGCGTTCGCGCAGCTCAGCCATAATGCTGTCAAAAGTGATAGCGTTCTTTGCCTCTGCCATTTTGGTGGGCGTTTTTCCTACAGTTTCTGCTGTACTTCTATCTCCTGGAAGGTCTCGATGATGTCGCCCTGCTGTATGTCGTTGTAGTTGACGAGGGAGATACCGCACTCGAAGTTCGTTGCCACCTCCTTGACGTCGTCCTTGTAGCGCTTGAGGGCGTTGATGGCACCCGTGAAGAGCACGATACCGTCGCGGATGAGGCGAGCCTTGTCTGAGCGGTGTACCTTGCCCTCGGTGACCATAGCACCGGCCACGGTTCCCACCTTCGAGATCTTGAACACCTCGCGAACCTCGATTTGTCCGGTAACCTCTTCCTTGATGACCTTGTCGAGCATGCCTTCCATGGTGGAGCGCACGTCCTCAATGGCATCGTAGATGATGCTGTAGGTATTGATTTCCACGCCCTCGGTGTCGGCCAGCTTGCGTGCTCCTGCTGAGGGACGCACCTGGAAGCCGATGATGACGGCCTTCGATGCGGAGGCCAGCATGACATCGTTCTCGCTGATTTGACCCACAGCCTTGGCAATGACATTAACCTGCACCTTCTCTGTGGACAGCTTGATGAACGAGTCGCTGAGGGCTTCGATAGAACCGTCGGTGTCGCCCTTGACGACGATGTTCAGCTCGTGGAACTCGCCCAGTGCAATACGATGGGATATGTCGTCGAGACCAATGGTCTTCTGTGTGCGCAGACCCTGCTCACGCTGTAGCTGTTCGCGCTTGCTGGCAATCTCACGTGCCTCCTGCTCGGTGTCCATGACGTTGAAAGCGTCGCCGGCAGTAGGAGCACCGTTGAGTCCCAGGATGATGGCGGGCTCCGCGGGCTTTGCCTCGTTGATGCGCTGGTTGCGCTCATTGAACATGGCTTTAATACGTCCGTGGCTGGAGCCGGCAATGACGATGTCGCCGACCTTCAGCGTGCCGTTGCTGACGAGCACCGTGGAGACATAGCCGCGGCCCTTGTCTAGCGAACTCTCGATGATGCTACCGCTGGCCTTGCGGTTGGGGTTGGCCTTCAGGTCGAGCATTTCAGCTTCGAGGAGCACCTTCTCCAGCAGCTCCTCCACGCCGATGCCTTTCTTTGCGGAAATCTCCTGACACTGGTACTTACCGCCCCACTCCTCGACGAGGAGGTTCATGTTGGCCAGGTCTTCACGAATCTTGTCAGGATTGGCTCCTGGCTTGTCTATCTTGTTGATGGCGAATACCATAGGCACGTTGGCGGCCTGTGCATGAGCGATAGCCTCCTTCGTGGTAGGCATGACGCTGTCATCGGCTGCCACGATGATGATGGCGATGTCCGTTACCTGAGCACCACGGGCACGCATGGCAGTGAAGGCCTCGTGACCAGGAGTGTCGAGGAAGGTTATTTCACGTCCGTCGGGCAGCTCCACGTTGTAGGCGCCGATGTGCTGCGTGATTCCGCCGGCCTCACCGGCAATGACATTGGTCTTACGTATGTAGTCGAGGAGAGACGTCTTACCGTGGTCCACATGACCCATGACGGTCACAATCGGAGCGCGCGGTTTGAGGTCGTTCTCATCGTCCTCCTCCTCGTGGATGGCGTTCTGCACTTCGGCAGAGACATATTCTGTAGTGAAGCCAAACTCCTCGGCGACGAGATTGATAGTCTCGGCCTCTAAGCGCTGGTTGATACTGGCCATGATGCCGATGGCCATACAGGTGCTGATGACTTTCACCACGGGCACATTCATCATCGTGGCCAGCTCGCTGACGGTCACGAACTCCGTGAGTTTCAGCACTTTGCTCTGTGCTGCTACTGCTGCCAGTTCCTCGCTGAGGCGTTCTGCCACGGCATCGCGCTTCTCTCGGCGGTACTTGGCACCCTTCTTGTTCTGGGTAGTCTTCGAGGTGAGTCGTGCCAACGTCTCTTTTACCTGGCGTGCGACATCCTCCTCGCTGGCCTCCAAGAGCTTCACAGGCTGCTTCTTCTTGTTCTTCTTCGACTGGCCCTGCGGCTGGTCGCTGAAGTTCTGGTTTCCGCCCTTATTTTTCTTTTTGCCCTGTCCTTGCTGTTGCTGTTGTTGCTGCTGACGTGCTGCGGCCTCGATGTCGACCTTACCAGAGCGTATGCGCTCACGCTTACGCTTCTCGCCGCTGCCTTGTCCTGCAGCTGTTGCGCCACGTTGCTGAGCGGCCTTTTCCTCGCGCTGCTTACGTTTCTCCTCTTTCGATTTTTTCTTCGGGCGAGTGCTTTGGTTAATGCTTGAGAGGTCGATTTTACCCAGTACGTTCACCTTCGGAGCCATTTTTGCCTCGCTCTTTAAGGTGTAGATGTCCTTTACTGGAGCGGGAAGCGGAGTTTTTTCAGAGACCTCTAACTGTTCTTGTTCCTGAAGCTCCTGTGGCTGCTGAGCCACTTGGGACTCTTGTGTCTCCTGAGACTTATCGACTTGTTCTACTTCCTGCTCTGTAATAGTCTGACTTACAATATCTTCAGCTTTCTTTTCGATTGCGGTTTTCTCTTTCTGAACCAGACTCTCGGCAGCAGCCTTTGGCTCAGTTTTGGTAGCTGGGATTTCAGATTCCTTTGCTGCAGGTGAGGTGGGTTTAGGCTTGCCCACATTGTCAAGGTCAATCTTGCCCAACGGCTTGAACTGCTGCCGCTGTGCCATCTTTTCCTCGGTCTTGGTGATGGCTTTTGTCTCTTCAGGCTTCTTCTCCTTTGGTTTCTTAGGGAAAAGCTTATCGGCCTGGGTTTTCACGGCCTTGTCGCCACTGAATTCCTGCACCAAGGCTTGGTATTGCTCGTCACTGATCTTGGTGTTGGTGGTGGTGTCGTCGCGAATCTCGCCCAGACTGGTTTTCTTTTTCAGGAAATCAACTGCCGTTTGAAGTCCTATGTTCAGTTCTGTCAGTACTTTGTTTAATCTGATGCCCATCTATTTTATTTACTATTTACGAATTTACGATTTACGATTTTGCTGCGCGTAGCTCTTTTTCACTTTTTCCTATTCGAACTCTGCCTTGAGCACTTCGAGCAGGTGGTCGACGGTCTCTTCCTCGAGGTCAGCCTTCTCGATGAGCAGTTCACGTGGTGCGTTGAGCACCTCACGGGCGGTGTCGTAACCAAGTGCCTTAATGGCATCGATGACCCACTGGTCTACCTCGTCAGCAAACTCGTCGAGGTAGATGTCCTCGTCGTTCTCGCCCTCGTTGACCACGCGGAACACGTCGATAGTGTACTCAGTGAGCATGGATGCGAGCTTGATATTCATACCGCTCTTACCGATGGCAAGGCTCACCTCATCGGGCTGCAGGTATACCTCAGCTTTGTGCTTCTCCTCATCGAGAGTGATGCTGGTGACCTTGGCGGGCGACAGTGCACGCTGGATGAAGAGCGACGTGTTGCTGGTGTAGGCGATGACATCAATGTTTTCGTTCTGCAGCTCACGCACGATACCATGCACACGCGAACCTTTTACACCTACGCAGGCTCCTACGGGGTCGATGCGGTCGTCGAAGCTCTCCACGGCCACCTTTGCCCTTTCTCCTGGCATACGTGCTACGCGGCGAATAGCGATGAGACCGTCGCTGATTTCGGGCACTTCGGCCTCAAGCAGCCTCTTTAGGAACTCCGGGCTGGTGCGTGAGAGCATGATGCGGGGCACGTTGTTATCGTTGTTCACTTCTTTCACCACAGCACGTATGGTCTCGCCCTTTCGGTAGCTGTCGGTGGGAATCTGGTCGCCCTTGAGCAGATGCAGCTCGTTGCCCTCATCGTCCATGAGGAGTACTTCGCGCTTCCACATCTGGTAGACCTCGCCACTGATGATGGTTCCCACGCGATCCTTATACTTCTGGTAGAGTGCGTCGTGGTCCAGCTCAAGAATCTTCGATGCCAGCGTTTGGCGCAGGTTGAGGATGGCACGGCGGCCAAACTTGGTGAAGTCCACGGCCTCACTGACCTCTTCACCCACCTCGTAGTCGGGCTCAATCTTCAGTGCCTCTGAGAGTGAAATCTCGCGGTTCTCATCCAGCACAGCGCCATCCTCGACGACGATGCGGTGGCGGTGAATCTCGAAGTCACCCTTGTCTGGGTTCACGATAACGTCGAAGTTCTCGTCAGAGCCGAAAATCTTGGCCAGCACGTTACGGAAACTCTCTTCCAACACACTCACGAGTGTGGTGCGGTCGATGTTCTTTGTCTCCTTGAACTCCTGAAAGGTCTCAAACATGCTGGGACCTTTCGATTGTTTTTTTGTTACCATCTTATAATATTTTCAATTTACTGATTTTCAATTTTCGATTTGGCTGCGCCATGTTATTTTCGATTTACGAATTTTCGATTTTCGATTTAACTTCGCAATCCATTCATTATGAACTATTTGAAGTTGATTAAATACTTCGTCGACTTCACTTCGTCCATGTCGAAAGTTTTGTCCACGTCAACTTTCACGGGACGCTTTTTCCCCTCTGGTACCTGTTTCTCCTGGGTGGTGACAGAAAATTTCCGTCCATCGACCTCCTTGAGTGTACCAATGAGTTTCTTGCCCTCGGCATCAATGACCTCCACCTGGTCGCCCACGTGATTCTTGTATTGCTGCTCCACTTTGAAAGGCTGTCCTAGCCCGGCAGAGCCTACTTCCAGCTCATACTCGCCCAGCTCATCGCCCAGACGTTCCTGAAGCGTTCGGCTCAGCTCGGCACAGTCTTCAATCCAAACGCCGTCGGCACAGTCAATCTCCACGACGATGCGGTCATCGTCGGTCATCTGAATGTCTACCAGGAAGTATTCGCCACTTTGGAGCCATTCTTCCACAATCTGCTTTACGTTTTCTTTTGTTATCATTCTCATCTTTTAAATAAGAATGAGGAGCTTTCGAGAAGCCCCTCATTCCTCTGAACGGTGCAAAGGTAGACATTTTTCTTGAACCGTGCAAACAATTCTTAATATTTTTTCCTTTTACCCCCTTTTTTTCTACCTTTTGACAATGTTTTTTAATAATTTAACGGTTAAGAGGCCTTTCGTTTCCTCGTTTTTAAGTAATTTTGCAACCTAATTATAAATGTATTCCTAATTATATAGAACCCTTAGACCAATTATGAAAGGATTATTCCCCATGAAAAAGAGTGTGAATTTTATATTTGCCGCTTCGGCCATGCTCGTAGTTCTGGTCACGGCTTGTTCGCGTGATAATGAGGCCTACCAGCCCTCCGATGATGAGATTATGGCCAATGCCGAAGACAGGCTTGGCGTAAAGATTTCGCCCGACCTCGACTGGAACATGACAGCGAGTGCCCGGACGCGCATCACCGTGAACGGCGATTTCGGTGAGACTTACACGGTGAAAATTTACTCCAACGACCCGCTGGTCGATGGTAAGGGCTATGTGCTGAAGCGTGGCCAGGTGAAGAGTGGCGAAACCCTTGAGGTGAAGTTCGAGTATCCAGCCGCATCGTCGCGGCTCATGGTAGGAGTGGCCGACTCGAAGGGCTTCATCAGCTATAAGTCTGTCGCTATTGACGACGGCGTGCTGGAGACCACCTTCGGAGGCGACGGCACTGCTGAAGCACGAGCTACGCGAAGCATGGAGGCACCGACAGTTCCGACTATTGAAGCACCCTACGATGGGGCTTGGGTGACTGCCTACCTGGAGACTGCCAAGGAACCGACTCAGGATAATATCAATGACAATTATGACAATAGGACATGGGTTGGAGGGCAGGAACCCCAGTGGGTCGTCGACGTGCCAGCTTCGACCACAAACACTGTTCTCGGTTCGTGGAATTGGGACTATTTAGTTCAGCAAATTGCCAGTAACCAGTCTGGATATTGGAAAGGCGGTGTATGGATTGAGTTTACACAAGATGATCTGACATTTTATGACACTTACTGCAAAGCTGCATACACCTATTCTATTGATTATAACAATAATGCTAATAAGGATGCTTTCATAGATCTTATTCAGGAAGCATACCGTAAATGTCAGGAAACTGGACGTACTGAATGGCTTACTATTTCTGGAACGTGGACAAAAAGCACAACGATAGAGGAGCAGGGCCACTGGACAGAGTCTAGTGAAGGCTACTGGCAGGAAGACGAGACCTTTGTTACAAAATTTAAGATTACCGGCACATACAACGGTATTATCGGAGTGGCTGCTTCTGAAGGCTATGCAATCTCTTCGTATGATAACCAAGGTCAGCCTGTATATGGAGATAAGCAGGATCCGTTCTTG
>JAEEGL013563645.1_pt1 | contig 15954 bp, 12 predicted proteins | sample 9134231 | NCBI WGS metagenome assembly JAEEGL01 (sample SAMN16246548, study PRJNA631951) | gut metagenome | biome: gut microbiome; feature: rumen; material: fiber-attached | host: Bos | place: Iran: Karaj | collected 2018-10 | reverse complement strand
GTTGAAGTAGGCTCCGATCATGGCAACCTTAATGTCATTTTCCTTTAACTTGTCGGCCAGTTCCAGCAGAAACTTCGGTTCAATCTCAAAGTTTCTGGAAGCCTTCTTGTAGACCAGCTGCAGATAGTCCAGGTCAAACTGCTTATACCCTTTGATGAAATCATCAATGCTTTCAAAAGGCGCACCGGGTACGTCGTGCCCTCTTATGCCTAATTTAAGTCTCATAAACACCCCGCTGTCTTTAATGCATATATTATTATTACCAGACTCAGTATGGAGAACATTGTCGTGTAGACAACGATTTCATTAGCCAGTTCTCCATCGCCGTTCATCTCACTGGCCATTACCGCACTGGCTACGGCCGTAGGAGACGCAAAAACGGAAATCATGACCGCAAAATCAACCCGCGTAAAGGTCTTCATCAGGGCTGCCACCAGCAGAATGATTCCCGGGAAGATCAGGTTCTTGACCATTACGGTCAGCGACAGTTTCCTTATATTGGTCAGGCTGTGCGAGAAGTTAAGCCCCGCCCCGACCATTAACAGCGCAAACGGTGTCGACATGGAAGCCAGATATCCCAGAACCTTGTACAGAAATCCCAGATTGTTCCTGATGAAGAAACCTGCAGACGGTACCGCCATGCGGAATAACAGAACCAATATTCCCAGACTGACGGAAATGATGCATGGATTCTTGGCCAGATTCTTCAGGGAAGTGACCAGAAGATTTTCGCCTGACTTATGCTCATTCATATATGTCAGAGCCATGACCGCCAGGGTATTGAATAAAGGAATGACGAAGATGGTGATGATGGATATCTCATTGCTGGTGTCAGTAATCAGCTGACTTTCAGTAAACATCATCGTCGATAACGGTATTCCTATATACGCATAATTACTTCTGAAAACACCCTGAACTATTACTCCCTCCTGATTCTTTCTGTCGCTGATGGCCCTGGCAAAGAAAATGCCAAGCACGAATTCCATGAAGATGCTGACAACGACAAAGATGATCAGCTTATAAGGAATTTCATCCAGTACCGAATCGTACAGATTCTTGAAGAGAGAGCAGGAAAGAAGCACATAAAAGCAGAGTTTATTCCCTGCTTTTATGAAGCTGTCAGTAAACAAACCCTGTTTTTTAAATAAGTATCCCATCGCCAGCAGTATGGCCAGCGGCAGAACTATATTTATGGAAAACAGCAGATTTTTCATAGTCTGTTGCAAATCTTTTTATCTGATATCCTTCATGGCTACGGCATCCATGTCGTCAAAATCCTGGTTTTCACCGCACATGCCCCAGATGAACGTATAGTTTCTGGTAGCGGAAGCACAGTGGACTGACCATGACGGTGAAATGACTGCTTCTTCATTTCTCATGACGATATGTCTTGTTTCTGTCGGTTCACCCATTACATGGAAGACAACGTCGTCTTCGCCTAATTCAAAATACAGATAGACTTCCATTCTTCTGTCATGAGTATGGCATGGCATGGTATTCCAGACGCTGCCTTCAACCAGTGTGGTCATGCCCATGACCAGCTGGCATGATTCAACCTGACCAGGCAGAATGTACTTTCTGATGGTTCTGTGGTTGCATGTTGCCAGGGAACCCAGTTCCTGGAAGACACAGTCTTCAGGATGGATCAGCACAGTCGGATATTCCTTATGTGCCGGAACACTGTTGAAATAGAACTTGGCCGGCTTTTCACAGTCATCAGAAGCCAGGATGATTTTCTTTGAGCCTCTGCCGATGTATAAGCCATCCTTGTAGTTCATAGGATAGACCTTACCGTCAACGGTAACCGTACCGGAACCGCCGATGTTGATGATGCCCATTTCTCTTCTTTCCAGGAAATATTCAGCGCGTAATTCATCACCGGCCTTGATTTCCAGTTTTTCCTTTACAGGCTTGGCACCGCCGACAATAATGCGGTCAATGTGTGAGTAAATGTATTTGATGTCATCTGCGTTAAACAGATTCTGAATCAGAAATTCGTCTCTCAGACGGGTGGTGTCGTAGGTTTTAATGTCCTTTGGACCACTTGCGGTTCTTAATTCCATGCTTCCTCCTATAATGTAACGCCCTGCTTGAATATTGCCAGATCATGGTAGCCTTCCTGCTCAGCCTTGACAGGCTTGCCTGAAGCTGTTTCCATGACCAGATCATATAACTTTTCGCCGATCTGCTGTAAGGTCATCTCTTCATCGTCTACCAGTTCACCGGAGTTGAAGTCGATCCAGTTAGTCTTCTTGTTATAAAGTCTGGTATTTGATGAGATCTTGATGGTCGGTACCGGTGAAGCAAACGGTGTGCCTCTTCCGGTGGTAAACAGAATGATCTGCGCACCGGCAGCAGCTAAGGCTGTTGAAGCAACCAGGTCATTGCCCGGGGCACTTAACAGATTCAGTCCCGGCTGCTTTACGGTATCGCCGTATTCCAGAACATCGATTACCCTGCTTGAACCTGACTTCTGAACACAGCCGTTGGACTTGTCTTCCAGAGTAGAGATGCCGCCCTTCTTATTACCAGGTGAAGGGTTTTCATAAATGGTCTGATGGTTGCTGCGGAAGTAATCCTTGAAATTGTTGATCAGGGAAACCGTCTTGTCAAAGATGGCTTCATTGACGCATCTGTTCATTAACAGCTGCTCGGCACCGAACATTTCCGGAACCTCAGTCAGAATGGTAGTACCGCCTCTGGCAACCAGGATATCGGAGAATCTGCCGACTGTCGGGTTGGCAGTGATGCCGCTTAAGCCGTCAGAACCGCCGCACTTCAAACCGACTACCAGCTTGCTGGTAGAGAGCTTTTCTCTCTTGAAGGTCTTAACATATTCGCTTAATTCCTCAAGGATTGAAAGACCGTATTCGATTTCATCTTCATGCTCCTGGCAGATCATGAACTTAATGTGCTTTTCGTCATATTCGCCAAGATGCTTCTTTATTTCTTCAATGTTGGAGTTTTCGCAGCCCAGCCCGACAACAAGTACGCCGCCGGCATTTGGATGCTTGATCAGGTCAGCCAGGATCTGTCTGGTATTCTCCTGGTCATCACCCATCTGGCTGCAGCCATACGGATGGTTAAAGGCAATGATGCCTTCCAGGGAACCGGAAACAAACTTCTGAGCTTCAGCTTCCATTTTCTTGACCACGGAGTTTACGCATCCGACGGTCGGCATGATCCAGATCTCATTTCTGACACCGGCTCTGCCGTCTTCCCTTAAGAAGCCTTCAAAATACTCTTCCGGTACTCTGACATCCTTAATGTCTGCCGGAGCATAGGTATATTCATTATTATCTCCCAAGGAAGTCTTTATGTTATGTACGTGAACATGATCGCCGCGCTTTATGTCTTCTCTGGCAAAACCGATGAGGTTATCATACTTGATGACCGGCTCTCCGGCCTTGATGTCCTTTAAGGCGATCTTGTGGCCTAAGTCAATATCCTCATTCAGAACCGTTCCGTCAGCCAGAGTAAAACCCTTTGGCAATGGTACCAGTGCCACGGCAACATTGTCATGTTCGTGGATAATTATGTATTGTTTCATTAAATCATCTCCATGGCCTTGGCAGCACCGTATTTTCTGATGTTTTCCAGACCTCTGGTAACTTCAGCAGCCAGTCCTTCAACCTTGGTCAGATCCTGACCGTGGAATGATTCATTGCTTAAATATCTTGTAACGAGTTCTTCAGCCGGAAGATCACTGTTTTCTTTGAAGAATTCCAGAACATCAGGATCATCCATGATCCTGTATTCTTCTTCACCTCTGTGGCCGATCAGAGCGCCGTCCCTGATTTCAGTTCCCTTGTAGAATGCCAGTAAGGCAGCGATTGAGAAGCTGAGGTTCTTAGGCAGCTTGCCGAACTTTTCAACATAGCCCAGTAATGAAGGCATGCATCTTGCTCTCCACTTTGATACGGAGTTCAGTGAAATTGACAGTAAGGCATGCTTGATGAACGGGTTGTTGAATCTGTCAACGACAGCGTCTGCGAACCGCTTCAGTTCATCAACAGGCAGTGTCAGAGTAGGAATGATTTCCTTCTGAATGGTCTCATTCATGAAGTCTCTTACCAGAGCATCATCCATTGATTCCTTAACGGTGTCATGTCCTGCCAGATAGCTGGCCAGTACGAATGATGTATGAGCGCCATTGAGGATCCTTACCTTTCTCTGCTTATATGGCTTCTGGTTATCAGTGAAGATGATGTCCATGTTGACCTTGCCTTCCAGAGCCTTGTCCAGAGGCAGTTCTTCTCTGATGTCAACCGGAGATTCGATTACCCATAAGGCAAACGGTTCAGCTGTATCCAGCAGGTCATCGTTATAGCCTAACTGAGCACAGATCTCGTCTTTTTCATCTCTTGGGTAACCCGGAACGATTCTGTCAACCAGTGTGCTGGTAAAGACACAGGCTTCCTGCAGCCAGTTGATGAAATCTTCTGGGAGATTCCACATTTTGGCATACTCAAGAACATATTTTCTGAGTACGATGCCGTTGTCATCGATCAGTTCAACCGGCAGCATGATCAATCCCTTGTTTCTGTCACCGTTAAAGGCAGCATATCTTTCATAAAGGAACTGAGTCAGCTTGGCTGGGAATGTTACATGGAATTTGTCTTCAAACTTGTCGTTGGCATTGAATACGATACCTGCTTCAGTAGTATTGGAAACGAAGAACTTCAGTTCTTCTTCTCTGGCTAAGGCAATGTATTCATCATAGTCGTGGAATACCGTTACAGCCTTGGATAAGGAAGTGATTACTCTGGTTTCAACATATTTTTCCCCATTGATATTGCCTCTTAACTGTAAGGTATACTGGCAATCCTGGCCCTTGAATCTGTCAACATTACTGTTTGGTAAAGACTCAACAATGGCAACACTGCCATTGAAAAGACCCTTTTCATTGGCCAGATCAAAGAAATAATCAACGAAGGCACGTAAAAAGTTTCCGCCGCCATACTGTACAACTCTGATAGGCCTGCGAACAGCTTTTGTCATTTCAGCATTAATTGTTTTCATATAAAAATCTCCTCAATTTTATTATAACATTATTTTTTCAAAAGTCGGGCGTATTATATTGTACAATAAAGATAGAAGAATTATGTGTAGTCATACATTTGCACGGTGTGATTATGCATAAGGAGTAAAAAATGAAAAACAATCAGAAAAACATCAACATTGCCTACATTGGGGGTGGTTCACGCGGCTGGGCCTGGACTTTCATGACTGACCTGGCTCTGGAAGAGCAGCTGTGCGGAACCATCAGGCTTTACGACATTGACCATACGGCTTCCCAAATCAATGCCAAAATCGGAAATGATCTGAAGAACGATCCTGCCTGTCAGTCCGATTTCACCTATGTTTCAGTTGATTCGCTGAAAGAAGCACTTACAGGTGCTGATTTTGCGGTTATTTCCATTCTGCCGGGTACCTTTGACGAAATGGAATCCGATGTCCATACCCCGGAAAAGTACGGCATTTATCAGTCAGTCGGTGACACAGCCGGTCCAGGCGGCTATATCAGAGCCATCCGTACCATCCCGATGTTCATGGAAATCGCTGAAGCGATCAGAGAATATGCTCCTGAAGCCTGGGTCATCAACTACACCAACCCGATGTCCATATGCGTGAAGACTCTTTATGAAACCTTCCCGCAGATAAAGGCCTTCGGCTGCTGCCATGAGGTGTTCAATACCCAGGAAGTTCTCGCTTCGATCCTGTCACAGGAACTGAACATTCCCGGCATAAAAAGAAAGGATCTTTACACCAACGTCATAGGAATCAATCACTTTACATGGTTCACTTCTGCCTCTTACCGTGACATCGACATTTTCCCGATATACGCCAGATATGTCGATGAGCACTTTGAAGAAGGTTATGAATTTACCAGCGATAACTGGATGAATTCGTTCTTCTCCTGCGGACACCGTGTCAAGTTTGACCTGTTCAGAAAATATCATAACATTGCCGCGGCCGGAGACAGACATCTGGCTGAATTCATGCCCGGCGATACCTATCTGCTGAACCCTGAAACCGTTAAGCAATGGAAGTTCTCCCTAACCCCGGTTTCCTACCGCAGGGATGACCTGAAAAACAGACTGGCCCGAAGCGGCAGACTGTACCGCGGGGAGGAACACATCGAGCTGAAATCAACCGGTGAGGAAGGCGTTCAGCTGATCAAAGCGTTATGCGGTCTGGGAAACATGGTATCCAATGTCAATCTGCCTAACCATGCAGGCCAGATATCCAATCTGGACAGGAATGCCGTAGTGGAAACCAACGCCCTGTTTACCTTTAATCATGTCACTCCGGTTTACGCCGGAAACCTGCCTGAAGACATCAGAAGCCTCATTCTTCCACATGTTGAAAATCACGAAAGAGTTTATCAGGCCACCGTCAGGAAGGACCGTAATCTCCTGTATCAGGCATTTGAAAATGACCCTGTCATCAATCATCGTCTTACTGAGACACAGATCAGAGAGCTGGTTGATGAGATGATAGAAAAAACAAAGAAATACAATTACTTATAAGGAAGGAGCTATCAAATGGCATTACACGTAATGGATGAAGCCAACAAGTGCCTGCAGTGCAAGATACCTCAGTGCCGCAAGGGCTGTCCGATCAATACCAACATTCCTGAAGCCATCAGATTGCTGAGGGAAAACAAACTTAATGAAGCCGGCAAGATGCTGTTCTACAACAACCCGCTGACTACTGTCTGCTCACTGGTATGCAATCACGAAAACCAGTGTGAAGGACACTGTGTATTGGGTCGCAAGGGAATTCCTGTTCACTTCTCAACCATTGAGCAGTACATTTCCACAACTTATGCCAATCAGATGGTTGAAGGGCCTAAACCTTCCAACGGCATTAAGGTTGCCATCGTCGGATCAGGTCCGGCCGGCCTGACCATTGCCGTAATTCTGGCCCGATACGGCTATGAAGTCACTATCTTTGAAATAAAGGACAAGATCGGCGGTGTCTTAAGATACGGCATTCCGGAATTCAGACTTCCTAAATCCGTTCTTGACGACTTTGAATACCGTCACCTGCGCTTAAAGGGCATCAAGGTACGTCCGAATACCACCATCGGTACTTCCATTACCATTGATGACCTGTTCAGAGACGGTTACAAGGCTGTATTCGTCGGAACCGGAACCTGGAGACCAAAGACCCTGGGCATCAAGGGTGAATCATTAGGTCATGTCCATTTCGGCATCGACTATCTGAATTCACCTGATGTCTATCATCTGGGTGAAAGAGTCATCATCATCGGTGTCGGCAATGCTGCCATGGACGTTGCCAGAACGGCTATCCGCCACGGTTCACGTTACGTAACCTGCTTTGCCAGAAGAGATACCGTTTCCGCTTCCCAGTATGAATACTCATACGCCAAGCTGGAAGGCGTGGAATTTGAATTCAACAAAGCTCCTGTCGAGATCTGCGATGACGGTGTCATTTTCCAGGATACCGTCATGAATGAAGAAGGAAAACTGGTCACTGTCGAAGGCAGCGAACAGAAATATCCGTGTGACAGTGTCATCGTTTCCGTTTCCCAGGGAGCCATGAACCGCGTCACTTCCACTACCAAGGGACTGGAAACCGATAAGAGAGGCTTGCTGATCGCCGACGAAAACGGTCAGACGACCAGACCTGGTGTCTTCACTTCCGGTGACGTTGTATCAGGGGCCAAGACAGTCGTAGAAGCTGTCGCTGCCAGCAAGAAAACCGCTGAAGCAATGCATGAATATCTGCAGTCTCTGGCCGCAGAAAACTGATATAATGGTATAGTAGAATTAGGAAAAGGATGGAAGTAATAAATGATTAGTAGTGATGCTGAGATACTGAAGCTTAAAAACATCATCAAAGAAGAAGTATGCAAGCTGGCCTGGGCCGACAATCTGACTCAGGAAGCTGTTGATGCCATGATCCTCAGGATGTTCCCAGGCCCTAAGCCAAGCTGGAGATGCTGTGTTTACAAGGAAAGAGAAATAGTCAGAGAAAGAGTAAAGCTTGCCATGGGCAAGAATGTCTCTACCAATCCAAACAGCCGTAATATCGTGCAGATCATTGAACCGGCCTGTGACGAATGCCCGATCGCCACTTACATGGTAACTGACATGTGCCGTTTCTGTCTGGGTAAGGCCTGTCTGAATTCCTGCCGTTTCGGTGCCATTTCACCGGGCGACAACCACATGAAAATTGACCCTACCAAATGTAAGGAATGCGGCATGTGTGCCAATGCATGTCCTTACGGTGCCATTATCCATGTTGAAAGACCTTGTAAGAAAGCCTGCCCTATGGATGCCATTGCCTATAATGAATTCGGCATCGCTCACATCGATGAAGAAAAGTGCGTCAACTGCGGACACTGCATCCACAACTGTCCGTTCGGTGCCATCGGCTCCAAGGTCTATCTTGTTGACATCATCAATGAGATCAAAGCCGGTAAGGAAGTCATCGCCATGGTCGCTCCAAGCATTGAAGGCCAGTTCGGTGATGCCAATCTGGCTTCAATCCGCCAGGCTCTCAAGAAAATCGGCTTTGCTGATATGGTCGAAGTCGGCTTAGGAGCTGACCTGACCGCTGCCTATGAAGCCAAGGAATGGATCGAGGCCATTAAGGAAGGAAACAAGCTGACTACTTCCTGCTGCCCTGCTTTCGTTGAAATGATCAGAAAGAACTATCCTGACATCTACGAAAAGAACAAGTCCAAGACGGTATCACCAATGTGTGCTACCAGCCGTTATCTGAAGGTCATCAAGCCATATGCCAAAACCGTATTCATCGGTCCATGCGTAGCCAAGAAGAAAGAAGCTCAGAATGAGGATATTCCAGGCAATGCCGACTATGTAATGACCTTCGGCGAGCTGCAGATCCTGATGAACTCCTGCAATGTAACCTTTGAACCGGCTGACGACTTTGCTCAGGAATCAAGCCTCTTCGGAAAGAAGTTCGCATCCAGCGGCGGGGTCGCCAATGCCGTTCTGGAAGTCATGAAGGAACTCGGTGAGGAAACAGAGAACATCAAGCTGTACCGTGCTTCCGGCGGAGCCGAATGCAAGAAAGCCCTGCTGTTGCTTAAGAATAACCGACTGCCTGAAGATTTCATTGAAGGAATGTTCTGTCCGGGCGGATGTGTCGGCGGCCCTTCCAGAAGAAAGACCGAAATCGAGATCACCAAAGCCAGAACCAAACAGCTGGCCAGTGCCGATAACCGCAAGATCCTGGAAAACATCGAAGATCTGCCAACAGACAAGTTTTCCATGTATACCGACGGTCACATGGACTGATCCCAAAACACAGAAACATGTAAAGCCATCTCGTAATAGATGGCTTTTTTGTACATATAAAGATTTTTATACCAGTCAGAAAAAAGGTGCACCTGTGTGTGGTGACACCTTTTGATGATTATTCATAACCAAATGTCTGTTAATAACGGCATACCGGTATGTTCAGCATGTCGCCAAGGATCTCAAGCTCTCTGCTGACATCTCCATAGACAACCACATAATGAGGTTCCCAGCCATCTCTGACGCTTCTGTTAATGATTTCTTCAGCCTTGGTATCAGTTTCCACAACCAGGGAAGTTCCCAGAAACTGCTGTGGCTTATCCAGGATCTTACCGGCAGTCAGGAAGAAGCGGAATTTTCCTTCAGGAGTACGCCCGATCCTGAAGATGGTGGCCCTGTCACTAGGACGGCAGCCGAATTCCATGGTAGGTCCTATGTGTCTGTTGCAGTGTTCTCCTACGGCAGCCCCGGTGTCTTCCCTCGCTAAGGAGCAGGCAGCTGTACCGCAATGCCAGAACGAGATGGTATTCTCTTCTTCATTCATGGAAACCGGGTCTCCGAAGAAGACAGCCTTATCCGTTAGTTTCATGCCCAGATACATTGAAAGAGCACCGTAGCCATCTGTTTCACAGCTGGCGGCCACACCCATGTCATTTAACATGGCCAGTACGGCACAGACAGGTGTGCCATATGAAGTAAAGAAATCAGGCCAACATCTTGAAGCTATAGCTCCGATGTGATTATTGGTTACATATTCCCGATAGGCTTTCAGAAGTCTGGCAAAGTCCTTTCTGTTTCTTTCCGTAGTCTTTTCCAGTCCTCTCATGCAGCCCATCGCCTTTTCAAGATATTCTTCGCATTCCTCATCATTAAAGCTCTGTGCCTTCATGATAAGTTCTCTGGCTTCAATTGATTCCAGATGAACACCGAAGGTATACAGCAGTTCCCGATCCAGGACCCTGCCGAATCCAAAACCTTCTGGGGTATGTCCTATGGCTGCCATTCGTAATGATTTCATGTCATGGCGCAATCTGGCAGCCTTAACGGTTGCCTCAACTGTTTTTCTGACCTTTTCTTCCCCTGGAGCACCAAATACATAAGTAAAAGGTTCTGTACGGAAATGCCTGATGGCATTAGCGGCTGAGTATGCTCCGGTCAGGGAATTCAGACGCAGTCTTCCCCCGTCAATGACCGGTTCTCTTAATGTCCATAACAGGATCGGAACATCATTGAAAAGGTTCAGCACTTCTGATGCATATGCAGCGTTGGCAAAAGTAACATTCTGTAAAACGATAAGATCAGGATCGATCGTATCCATGAATGCCTTAAGTTTGTCAATTGACAGTAACATTTCCTCCGGAATGGCTGCCTCAGGATCAAAGCTGCGCAATAAGGCAGCTGAATCCTCAAAGGCTTTCTGAGCGCTTTCCAGATGGAAGGTCGGTACACCTATCGGCAGATAGGCAGTCTGAAATTGTTTCATGGTTATATACCTCCGCAGATGTATCAGTAATGCAGTTCCTTATTAGGACCTAATACACCCGGATGAGCTCCCTGTCTGATCAGCGGTTCTCTTTCCGGATGGGAGATGACATATTTCCGTTTCAGCAGTAAAAGACGTGCTTCCGGATCACCTTCCCGGGCGGCTTTATCTCTGTCAGCCTTTTCCTCCTCAGACAAAGGAGTATTAGTCCCTCTCGGCAGGATGATGACATCACGGAATCCCTCATCAGTGACTCTGATTGGGGAGAGGTGCAGCGTCGTACCGTACATCTCGTATACCGTGCCTTTTTCCACGAAGAATACTTCCGGCTGTTCAACTGAATACGTCAGTTCATCGCTTATTTCCCAGCTGTGTCCCAATACCAGTACGAAATCTGTAACGGCGATATTTATTTCGGCTGATTTATGATACTCGAAACCGTTAAAGGTACTGTTTCTTCCATTGCAGTATCCGGCCTGAATTTCCAAACCTCCGTAGTATAATGTCTGAATTTCCTTTATTATCGGCAACTTCTCCATCTCCGGGAATGACGGTACATAAATGTTTCCCTCTTCCGGGATAATGGTATTGCGCTCCATGAAGCTCATTATTTCCGTTGGATCGAGACGGTCAAAGACGCGGCCGTACTCCCTAAAACGGCTGTCAGTTAATTCATATACCGGAAAATCATTTTTAGCTCTTAATTCATCAATCTTTTTCATTTCGTATTACCTTTATCGTGGCACAGAAATCTTCCTTGCCTAAGCCCATTTCCAGGGCCTTATCATAAACACGGGCAGCGTTTTCCTCGCCTGGCATCTTAACACCGCACTGTCTGGCCAGATCCAGACAGATGTGAACATCCTTATGTTCATTTTCAATGGAGAAAGCTGTCGTATAGTCTTCCCTTGCCAGAGCATCCTTCTTGGAATCCAGATACCAGTTTCCCGCTCCGCCATATGAGATGGCTTTCGCAAAGGTCAGAATGTCAATGCCGTTGGCCCGGGCTAAGTTTGAAGTTTCATTTACCCCGTTCTGGATCTGTGATACCAGAGCGTTATGGCAGATCTTCATGACCAGGCCCTTGCCGTTATCACCCATGCGGATGATGTTTTCACCCATGTACCGTAAGATCGGCTTCATGGCTTCATAATCCTCTTCAGGACCGCCTACATAGATGCCAAGTTTGCCGGCAATGGCTGCAGGCTTGCTTTTAACGACCGGGGCATCAATGAATGAAGCTCCGGTAGCCTTGACTTTTTCAGATATTTCAACCGATACGCTTGGGTCGATCGTACTCATGTCAATACATGTAATACCCTTATGCAGTACCGGTATGATCTCATCATATACAGCCCTGCTGTGCTGAGATTTCGGAACCATGGTGATGAAGACATCCACATTCTCAGCCACTTCCCTTGAACTTGCACAGGCAATGCCGCCTGAGGCAGCCAGCTTTTCAACCTTCTTACTGTCAAGGTCGTATACATATACACTGTCATCATGCTTGCGGATAATGTTCTCACACATTGATTCGCCCATGATGCCTAATCCGACAAAACCGATTTTCATGTATGTGCCCTACTATTCCTTAGCCGTCTTATCCCAGGCATCCTGGAATGTTTCAAGACCCTGTCTGGTATAAGGATGCTTGATGGAATCCTTGTAAACGGCTAAGCCGGCTGTAACGATGTCAGCCCCGGCTACGGCACAGTCAACGAACTGCTTAGGAGTACGGACGGCAGCACAGATGATCTGAGTCTTGCCATAGAAACCGTAGTTCTTGTAAATGGTAACGATGTCTTCAATGTACTTGCGGCAGTCTTCACCGTTTGCTTCCTTCCAGCCAATAAACGGAGAAACAAACAGCGAACCGTTTTTAGCCGGTAAAATGGCCTGTGACGGTGAGAACACCAGTGTCAGATTGGTACGGATGCCTTCCTTCTCCAGAAGACGGGCAGCAGTAATGCCGGCTTCGGTTGAAGGGATCTTAATGACGAAATTTGAACACATCGCAGAAATCTTTCTGGCTTCGCTGATCATTTCTTCGGCATCATCAAGATGCGGATTGATCTCTACGGAAACCGGGAAGGTTTCGTAGCCTTCAATGCCCTCTTCCTTTATCCATTCAGCTATATCCTGAATGGCTTTAAGGAATGGCTTTCCTGAATTCTGAATATGACGCGGATTGGTAGTTACACCGTCAATGCCGAATGTGTGGTATGCTTCCTTGATTTCATCTAACTTTGCACTGTCTAAAAAGTATTTCATATATGTTTACCCCCTGTATTTATTTACTGATTTTAAAGGCATTGTCTTCATCCCATAAACGGTCATAGGACATGCCCGTAACTTCTTCGCACACCTTGATTTCTTCCGGTGTGATCACGGAATCATCCTCGCCCCTGCGACGCTGTATTTCCTTATGAACAATGTCAAATTCCTTCTTGGTGACCGGGAATTTCGCTGTAAAGAACACGGTTATCAGCATGAATATGACCTGACCTAAAACAAATATCAGTGCGATACCATGCTGAGTAGCAGCTGCCTGACGGGCTCCGGAAGCAGCCAGAACCTCATCGTAACCTACTACAGCCATGAGCAGACCTATCAGAGCTGATGTCAAGCCATTGGCGATCTGACGGGCAAATGTTGCCATGCCTGAGCAGGTGCTTGGACGGCTGATGGAGGTAATGAGTTCATCAACGTCAGCCATGTCAGCCAGAACGGCATAAATGGTCGTTGAAGTGCCTGCCATTCCCAGACCTATTACAAATGCCAGAGCCAAGATAATCGTAAAGTTAGCTCCCTCATGTGAGAACAGCAGCATTGCCAGGGTAGCTATGATGCGTACCGGTGTACCGATCAGAATCGGTGCCTTCTTTGAAGTTCTGGCCATGATCGGCGCAAACAGGATCATTCCAAGGAACTGTGCAATTAACAGCACACCCATCAGAATGGTAAAGTTGCCCCCGCCATAGGCATTAAGAACATCGTCTACATAGTAAACAGACAGACCTGTCAGGAAGTCCGCAGCTCCCTGTCCGAAGATGAAGATGGCAGTTAACAGGCGGAATGAACGGCTTCTGAATACCGTGATTGACTCAATGAAGGCTTCCTTAATGGAGGTCTTCTGAACCGGTTTCTGTTTCTCCCAGCTTCCTAAGAATGTCAGGAATACTGACACAAAGAATATGAAGGCAAAAAGGAACGCCACTGTCAGATACTGCCTGGCATTGGTATTATCCTTTATAAGTAAAGTAGGAATAAGGCCGGCTATGATGGCACCGAATGATGAGAACATCATGCGGATCGATGTATAGCGGGCTCTTAAGGTATAGTCACTGATCATGTCCGGCAGCAAGCTGTTATACGGTACCATGACAAGAGTAGCTCCTGTTGAAAACAGCAGATACATGATGACATAGAAAATATACTGACCAATTACGGAACCGCCCGCCTTGAACGGTATCCACAAGGCAATGAAAGTGATGGCTGAGGCAATACTGCCGACTAACAGCCAGAAACGCTTGGCTCCGTATTTTGACTTGGTACGGTCAGCCAGCCCACCCATTATCGGGTCATTGACGGCATCCCAGAATTTTCCAATCAGCGGAATGGTTCCGGCTAAAGCCGGAGGCATGCCTAAAGCTTTTGTTAAAAAAACCGTAAAGAACGTACTGATGACTACGAAGGCTCCCCCTCCATAAATATCCGCAAATCCATAGCTGATCTTAGACCATGTGCGTTCTTCACGCGGTTTCTGTGCATTCATTATTTTAACCCCTCCTGCAGCTCTTTATACCACTGTTCATTGACGGCTTCCTTACGGATGAATACCGGCGGATAACCGATCGGTGCTTCGATTTCATGTTTACCCTTGCCGTATTCCCGGCCGCTGAACAGATGTATCCATTTATCGTCAGGTAAGATGACCATGCGTCTGTCAGCTCCTTCACGGCAGACAGGAGCTACCAGCATGTCTCTTCCCAGTAAATATTCACTCTTTTCACTGTAAGCCCACTCTTCATCGTAATGATAGAAGACAGGCCTGATGACCGGTATGCCCTTCCGGGCATTTTCCCTTACCAGTCCCTTAAGATAGCTCTTGAGAGACTTGTGAATGCGGCTCATTCTGGCCATCTGCGCCAGTGTTTCCTCATCAGCGTCAAACTGAGCGTCATTTACCGGCTGATTGCCCTCGTGTGTGCGTAACAGCGGTGAAAAGGCATTCATTTCTGCCCAGCGCATTAGCAATTCCCTGCTGCGCTTGATGTGCATGACGGTCGTATAGCCACCGACATCAGAGTGGGTTACGCCAAAGCCGCTCATGGCAAGAGAGAGCGTAGCCGGGATAACGGAAGGCAATCCGTCATCCATGGACCAGTCAACATGCTGATCACCGGTCCACATCATCGCTGAATGCCTGATTGTTCCGGTGTAACCGGCTCTGGTAAAGAAGAATACTTCATTTTCCTTACCGCATTCCCTGATGGCTTCCTCGTTCATCCTGGCCCAGATAGCCGGCCAGTCATTATGGATCGCCGCTGCGTCTTCCCCGCTGTACAGTACGGCATCAACCGGCAGATATTCTCCGAAATCAGCCATCCAGCCGCTTAAGCCGAAGCCGATCATGTTTGTTTTGATTATGTTTTTATACCACCGGTAAGCTTCCGGATTAGTAAAATCAATCATGGCAGCCGGGAAGGTAGTTATCTTGACCAGATAATCCTTTCCGTCTCTGGTTTTAACACAGTATCCCTTAGCTGAGGCTTCCTTATACAGATTCTTTTCCAGGGCCAAAAACGGGTTGATGTATCCAAGGAAATGAACTCCTTTTTCCTTCCATTCCCGGATTTTTCTGTCCAGTTCAGGATACAGCTCACTGTCCCATTGCCAGTTCCACATTACCTGATAGCCAAAACCGGTTCTGCGGCAACCGCACCAGTCCTGAGACCAGATGCCGCACACTTTTATGCCACTGCTGAAGGCTTTCTCAAGCTTTTCTTCCAGCACTTCCGTGCCGCCCTGCATGGCCAGGATAGCCCCATCATAGATCCAGTCCGGCAGTTCCTTCTGCCTGCCCAGCAAGCTGCTAAGTTTTTCCGACAGTTCTGAGTAGCCGGATGCTTCCTCACATACAAAGGAAGGTGTTTCCTGCAGATGCAGAACGAT
>JAEEGL010116446.1_pt1 | contig 15954 bp, 12 predicted proteins | sample 9134231 | NCBI WGS metagenome assembly JAEEGL01 (sample SAMN16246548, study PRJNA631951) | gut metagenome | biome: gut microbiome; feature: rumen; material: fiber-attached | host: Bos | place: Iran: Karaj | collected 2018-10 | reverse complement strand
ATTATAATCGTTAAATTTTAATCAAAATGACAAGAGAAGAAATCATTGCGCAGGTAAACAACCTGCTGGAAGAAGAGTTTGAAGTAGAACAGAGTGAGTTTGCCCCCGATGCAAACCTGAAGGAGACACTCTCGCTGGACAGTATCAATCTGGTTGACCTCATCGCCCTGGTGCAGATGACCTACAAGATTACCATCCCCGTTGAAGACCTGAAGCAGATCCAGACCTTCAACAACCTGTACGATTACATCGAGCAGCACCTGTAAGAATGTGGAATGTGGAGTGTGGAATGTGGAATGAAATATAAAGGTAAGGACATAGAGCGGCTGATTCCCCAGCGCAAACCCTTTGTGATGGTGGATGAATTTGAGGCTGGGGAGGCTCCTACGACGGCTGACAGCCTGACGGGAGCAACGTGTACGACCTCGTTGTCGGTGCGCAAGGACAACTATTTCATACTGCCCGATGAAGAAATGTCGGCGTCGGGACTGATTGAGCATATCGCCCAGTCGGCCTCGGCACTTGCCGGACATGTGGCCACGCAGCAGGGAGCCGTCCGTCCGCCAGTGGGTATGATTGCCGAAGTGAAGCATTTCGTCTGCCAGCGCCGTCCACGTCTCCATGAGCTCATCACGACGACTGTGACGATGGGCTTCTCGTTTGGTTCCATGACGCTCTGTCACGGGAAATCCTGCATCGGCGATGACACCATTTGCGAAGTAGACTTGAAAATATTTGTTCAATGACAGAACTGTTTGTCCGAATCTACCAGTATTTCCACAGCCACCGGCTCTTTTGCTGGCTCTCTATGGTGAGCCTCTTCGTGCTGTTCGGCTATTTCTCCTCGCAGATTCATCTCGAGGAGGACATCAACCAGCTGATGCCGTCGTCGAAAAACGAGGATGGCACCACCAAGCTGGCCTTTGCCGACCTGAAGATCAAGGACAAGGTCTTTGTGCTTTTCACCATTTCACATTCCACACTCCACACTCCACCCTCCATACTTACTGCTGTCTGCGATGCCTTCGCCGACTCCCTGCAACGTGACACGGTGCTGGTTGAGAACCTGTTCTACAGGATGGACGAAGACCTGTTACCCGAGGCCATCGACTACATGACGGCCCACCTGGCGGCCTACGTCGATACGGCGGTGTACGCACGTTTCGATTCCTTGCTGACACGTGAACACTTCGCCGTGCAGATGCAGCAGAACCGTGACGACCTGCAAGGCGAGTTCGGCGAGATGTTTCCCGAACTCATCGAGCTCGACCCCATGGGCATGCGCAACGTCTTGGCCGAACAAATGACGTCGCTGTTGAGTGGTGGCAGCTATAAGACCGTTGACAACCATTTCTTCGTGCCCGACACGACGGTGTGTCTGGCATTCCTAACCCCTCGGTTCTCGTCGACTAATACCGGTCAGGGCTCTGCACTCTTCGAACGCCTCAACACCGTCATCAGCCAGCTGCGGCAGTCGCATCCCGATGTCGACATCAGCTATCACGGTACACCAGCCAGCGGCTACTACAACTCCACACAGATCAAGCACGACCTGACCACCACCATTGCCGGTGCACTGGTCCTGGTGCTGCTCTTCCTGCTGCTGTGTTTCTCCGACCTAAAGGTCGGAGTGTGGCACGCAATCCGTCGGTGGGATGCCATCCCCCTGCTCCTGTTGCCCGTGGCCTTCGGTACGCTGTTCGGACTGACCATGATGTACTGGCTGAAGGGCGAGTTCTCGCTGCTGGCATTAGGCATCGGTGGCGTGGTGCTTGGCGTGGCACTCAGCTATGTGCTGCACGTCATGACGCACCACCAGTATGTCAGCGACCCCGTACAACTGCTGCGCGACCAGGTGAAGCCCGTCCTTTTGGGGTGCATTACGACCATCGGCTCGTTTTCAGGCCTCCTGTTCATTCAGACCGACCTGCTGCGCGACTTCGGACTGTTTGCAGCCTTTGCCATCCTCGGCACCACGCTGTTCTCACTGATCTATCTGCCGCATCTGTTAAGGCCTGCTCAGCATGCCTTCCCTCATTTTATCGAGCGTATCAACGCCTATCCCTTCGACCGAAAGAAGCCGTTGATTGCCGTCATCGTCGTGCTGACAGTCATTGGCGTCGGTGCCTGGTGCGTGGGCGGCACCCACTTCGATGCCGACATGCATAATCTGGGCTACGACAACCCGATGGTCGAGCATTCCGAGAACCTGCTGAGCACGAAGACCTATACCGGCGACAAAACCAAATATTTCGCCAGTCAGGGCCAGACCATGGAGGAAGCCCTCCATCACTTCGGCGTGCTGCGCCATAAGCTTGACTCCCTGCAGCGCCTGGGACTGGTAAAGAGCTATACGCCCACCGACGAGTTGCTGGTGTCGCTCGACCGTCAGCAGCAACGCATCGATGCCTGGCACCACTATTGGACGGAGAGCCGTCTGGCCACCGTCCGCCAGCTCATTGCCGCAACGGCGCCCGCTGCCGACCTGCGTCCTGAAGCTTTCGAGACCTTCTTCGAGGCTGCCCAGGGCGACTACGAGGCCGACGCCCTCTACAAGGCCAACCTCATTCCCGAGGGCTACCTGTCGACGCTCATGGAGCAGTCGTACGACGGCACCTGGCTCTGCTTCACCTCCGTGCGCTGTCAGAACGACTCCGTGCGCAGCAGCGACAGCGACTATATGCGCATCTGCGATGCCGTCAGCAGCGAACCCCATCTGCTGGTACTCGACACCTATTATTATACGACGGACACCCTGCTCCAGATGAGCAGCGACTTCGACCGCCTGCAATGGCTGTCGATGGCCTTCGTGCTGTTGGTGCTGTGGCTGTCGTTCCGGTTCAACGTCAAGCACACCCTGCTGGGCTTCATGCCCATCCTGCTCAGCTGGCTCATCGTGCTGGGGGCCATGAACATCTTCGGCCAGCAGTTCAACCTCATCAGCATCATCATCTCCACCTTTATCTTCGGTATCGGTGTCGACTATAGCATCTTCATCATGCATGGCCTGACATCGCAGCGAAGCGAGAATCATTCAACATTCAACACTCAACATTCAACACTCAATTACCACAAGACCGCCATCCTGCTCTCCGCCGTCACGCTGCTCGTTACCGTAGGCAGCATGCTACTCGCCGTGCATCCCGCCATCCGCAGTGTGGGCTTCTCCACATTGGTTGGACTGCTCTCGGCCATCATCCTTTCCTATGTCGTACAACCCGCCGTCTATCGGTGGCTAAATCGCAAGTAGCCCATGAAATACGATGTCATCGTGATAGGTAGCGGACTGGGCGGACTGATTTGTGCCCGACAGCTGGCACAGAGCGGACGCAGCGTGTTGGTGTTGGAACGTCAGCACCAGCCCGGCGGCTGTCTGCAGAGCTACCGTCGGGGCGGTATGGAGTTCGACACCGGCCTGCACTATGTGGGCGGACTTGCCGAGGGACAGCCGCTCTACGATGCCTTCAGTCAGCTGGGACTGCTCAAACTGCCTTGGCAACGGCTCGACGCCGATGGTTTCGACCAGATCACGATAGGCCGTCAGACTTACCCGCTGGCCGAGGGCTTCGACCATTTTGCCGACGTGCTGAGTGGCTATTTCCCGCAGGAGCGCCACGCCCTGCAGCAGTTTGTCGACATGTTGCGCCATCTGCCTTCGTTCGAGGACAGCAGTCATGTGAATGCCTACGACTACCTGACGACACTCTTCCACGACCCGTTGCTCGTCAACATCCTTTCGGCCACTGCCATGAAGATGGAACTCCGTCGCGAGTTGCTACCGCTGTTCAACTTTGCCCACAGCCTGAGCAGCTACGTCCAAAGCAGCTGGCGACTGAAGGGCAGCGGCAACCTGATTGTGGATTCGCTCATCAGCGACATCAAGGCTGCCGGGGGTGAGGTGTGCTGTGGTGCAGAGGTCAAGCGCCTTGAGGAACGCGGTGGCACCATCGTGGCCGCACATGGTCCGAACGGCCGAGTGTTCGAAGGGCGCCTCTTTATCAGCGACGTACACCCGCAGCTGACCTTCGGCTGGCTTAAGGATTCCACACTGCTGAAAGGTGTGTTCCGCCGCCGCATCAATGCGCTGGAGAACACGTTTGGAATATTCACCGTCTCCCTGGTGCTGAAAGCGGGCACGCTGCCTTACTTCAACCACAACAAATACGTCTACCGCAAGGCTAACGTATGGACCTTCGCCGAGGAAACTGACGGCGTCGGGGGCGTGATGGTCAGTGCCAGAGTGCCCGACGACGATACGCAGTTCGTGCGTCAGATCGACCTGCTCACACCCATGCCCTGGGAGGTATGCCGCCATTGGGAGGATACGACGATAGGGCGTCGCGGACAGATCTACGAGTTGCAGAAGGACCGGCTGGCTGACGAGTGCATCCGGTTGGCCGAGCGCGTCATACCGGGCTTGGCGGCGATGGTCGAGCGACGTTACACCAGTACGCCACTCACCTGGCGCGACTACACGCTGTCGCCCTGTGGTTCGGCCTTCGGCGTTAGGAAGGACTGCCGCATGCCGCTGATGACCATGCTGTCGCCCAAGACTCCCATCCCCAATCTCTTGCTGACCGGACAGAGTCTGGTGCTGCACGGACTCGAGGGCGTAACGCGTACGGCGTTCAATACATTGGAGTGCGTCATGCACTCCACACTCAACATTCCACATTCAACATTCCACATTCAATAATATGAAGTACGCATTAGTAACCGGCGGTAGCCGAGGCATAGGACGGGCCGTTTGTGTCCGCTTGGCACAGGAGGGCTACCAAGTGATTATCAATTACACCAGCAACGAGGCCGAAGCCCTGCGGACGCTGGAAATGACGGGAGGCAACGGCGAACTGCTGCCCTTCGATGTGAGCGACAGCCAGCAGACGCGCCAGGCGCTGGACGACTGGCAGAAGCGTCATGACGGCGAGTACATCGAGGTCGTGGTCAACAATGCCGGCATCCGTCGCGACAACGTCATGGCACTGATGCCCGAGGACGACTGGCACCGCGTGGTGGACATCACGCTGTCGGGATTCTTCAATGTCACCCAGCCTCTGCTGCCTGCCATGCAGCTGCATAAGTTCGGACGCATCATCTCGATGGCCAGCGTCAGTGGACTGAAGGGACTGCCCGGTCAGACCAACTATTCTGCTGCCAAGGGTGGCATCATCGCTGCCACGAAGGCGTTGGCACAGGAGGTGGCCCGACGTGGCGTCACCGTCAATGCCGTAGCACCGGGATTCATCAAGACCGACATGACCGAGGGCCTCGACGAGGCAACCCTCAAGAAGACCATCCCCGCCCAACGCTTCGGCACCCCTGAGGAGGTGGCCGACCTGGTGGCCTTCCTCGCATCGCCCCGTGCGGGCTACATCACCGGCGAAGTCGTTTCCATCAACGGAGGACTCTATACGTGAGGAATGCGGCCTTCGGCCTAAATATAAAATTAAAAATAAATAATGAAATAAAAAGGAACAAATAAAATAAGAAGAATGAAGTTATGAAGACACGATATTTTATATTTTATATTTTTTCTTTTATATTTAGCGTGGCGCCTATTTTTAGCGCCAACGCGCAGACTGTCACCAAGACCAGTCATAAAAAGGCCGTCAAGACCGATGTCGTCACCACAGGCACGCTGACCATCCGCAAGCCCGACTACATCTGCATATCTACCGATGGCGGCAAAGACCAGCTCACGATGGACGCCACCACGTTCACTATGACGATGGGCGGACGCCAGCACGTCACCGACAGCCGCAAGAACCCCCAGTTTGCCACCTTCCACACGGTGCTCAAGGCAGTCATCAACCAGCAGGCCATTCCCCAGGGCGACGACTTGACCGTCGTCACCAAGGGTGCCACCACCACCGTCACCATCGTGCCGACGGGCAAGCAGAAACGCCAGCTGTTCACCTCTTTCGTCCTGACCGTCGACGCCAAGACGAAGTCGCTCCGCACCCTCCGCATGAATGGCCGCGGCGAGGACTACACCGAGTACATTTTTAAATAGATGAACCGCCGCTACGGCGACGGGGACGATCCGATTATCATCAACAGCGGGTACAGGAGTCCGTAGGTGAATGAGGCGGTGGGCGGTGCGACGAGCAGCAATCACCTGACGGGCTGTGCAGTGGATATTCGCTGTCTGGGTAAGCGACTTTGCATTCTTGTGATGCGAAATCGCTCACGTGACTTGCAGAATATGCAAAAATGTTTCAGAATCTGCAAAATTTGCATATTAATAGCACGCGAGGCTTGGTTTTTTGAGAAATTTTCTCTATCTTTGCAAAAGTAAAAACCTAAAATGACTTATGCAGACAAGATTTAAAAAGAATGCCAAGATTGCAGACATCGTGATTACCACTGTCGGTGGTACGCTGTCGGTGGGTGTCATGCTTTACGCCATTTTTCATTTCGGACTGGCCGAGTCGTGGCCCGAACTGGTGCTCAACTTGTTCTACATTGCCTGTCTGACGATGATCTGGATGTACTTCTTCAACCGCCTCGACAGCCTCCGGTTCAACTACTGGTGTTCCATCTTAGTAGGCATCACGGTGCTGTTGCGCGACATTCTCTTTGCACCACCTTTGGCCTTTTATGCCTTGCACCTGGTTTGCTTCTCGCTGTCGGTGCTGCTGCTCTGCACGCTGACCTATTTCTATGCCCGCAAGGATTGGAAGAGCTACTCGAAGAGCAATCTGTGGATGATCTGCGTCATCGACATGCTCATTGCCGCCCTCTACAATTTGGACATCTATCTGGAGCCTATCAACGAATACACCAATTATATGCTCACCGAAATCTGGATTCGTCCCACCATCACCTACGGACTCGTGGCCTGTTTCGTGACGGAGAGTGATGATTAATAGTAACTGTATCAAGATACGTATCAAAACATCAAACAATGAAAGCAATTTTACCTCTAAGGATGAAGGTGGCAACCCTTCTGTTGTGTCTGACAGCTGTCGTGCCAACAAAGACGTGGGCACAGGCGGAACCGTCGGAACGGCTGACGAAGCTGCACGCATTTATCAAAAGCACAGTGTATACATTTAACTATCCGACAGTCAATACCGCCGGCGAGCGCATCGTGCTCTCATCAGCACTTGTAGCCTGGACACCCGACGATGGTTACGATGGCGACAGCATCGAGAGTGTGCACATCTACAGCCACGCCACCATCGGCTCGGATGAAGAGCGGCCTTCTACAGACGGATTCTCCAAAGAGCAGCTTATGTTACAGACGCTGCCCAGACGCACCTACGGCGATTACGCTGGGGATGTGCGGGCCGACTACGTGGGACGCTGCATCATCATTGCACCCGACTATGAGGGCTTCGGCGTGACCAAGGACGTACCACATCCCTACCTGTCGCAGCGACTGACGGCGCAGCAGGTGCTCGATGGCGTCAACTACGGGCTCGACCTCTACCGCAAGCTGGCGGCAGAAAAGTCGGACGACGACCCGCTGCTGCCCATCAAGAGCGACTGGCGCACGTTTGCCATCGGCTATTCCCAGGGCGGTGCAGTGACACTGGCCTTACAACGACTGATTGAGGAGGAGGGGCTGGCAGAGTCGTTGCACTTCAAAGGCAGCATCTGCGGCGACGGTCCTTACGACCTCATAGAGACCATGCGCTACTATTTCGACGACGACGGCACCAGTTACGGTGCAGAGACAGACCACCGGAAGGGCATCTGCACCTATCCCGTGGTGGTTCCGATGATTATCAAGGGCATGTGCGCCACCCATCCTGCAATTGCTCCATACCCCATCGAGGATTACCTGTCGCAGCAACTGCTCGACACGAATGTGCTCGCCTGGATAGACAGCAAGGAATACACCACCAGCCAGATGTCGAAGATGTGGTACGACCAGTTGCAGTCGGGGTTAGACGCCGATGGCCGCCACTATTCCCCGGAGCAGATGGCAGAAATGTTCTCCTCGCCTAAAGAGGACAAGGTATCGGGACATCTCGACAAGATGTTCACCACGGCGACATTTGACTACCTGAACAACGCCGACAACCTGTCTGTTGTGCCCGCTGAGGCAGCCAACGCCCAGCAGGCCCTGCACCGCGCCCTGGCCGACAACTCGGTGGTCACGGGATGGGAGCCCCGGCACCCCATACAGTTCTACCACTCACGCAGTGACATGGTGGTGCCCTTCGGTAATTATCTGGCCTTCCGCGACGCACATCCTGACGGCGAGGGCAGCATCTACCGCATTAACGACACTTTCAGCGAAGATGACCACATGACGGCTGCCATCTCCTTTTTTGCAGAATTGTGTCTCACTGAAGGAATAGTGAATGACTTCGAGTGGATTTGCGAGACAGCAAATTCCACAGGCATTCAGATAGTTGAAAGTTCAAAGTTTAAAGTTCAAAGTTCTGACGTGTGGTACACGCTCGACGGCCTAAAACTGCAGGGTAAGCCCACGCAGAAGGGCGTATATATATATAAAGGTAAGAAAATTATTATATAAAAACATTGAAGATTATGAAAAAAATGACAAAACAGCTGTTAGTAGCAGCAGTGGCTTTAATGGCCTTCACCGCTTGTTCTGACTCCATGCTTTCTGAGTCGGGAACAGCCGACCGTGTGTTAGACAACCAGCCTATGAATACTGCCATACTGACTGATGCCAGTGGCCAGCAGGTTGCCAGTGTGTCGCCCAACGTAGGCACGTATTATCTGGACATCAAGACCGATGGCATCTGGTATATCGAGTGCGGCGACAACATGGAGTTCACTCCCACCAGGATGTTTGGTCGCGGCAGCATGCGCGTTCCGGTGATTATTGGCAACAACTGGGCCCAGCCCCGCCAGTTGACGTACAATGTGAAGTTCTTCGGCGAAAACGGTCAGCCGCTGAAGGCTACCACCCGGGCTGGCGAAGGACAGACGTTGAGCCAGGATGCACTATTAAGTCTTGACAGGTTCAAAAAGGTTATCAACTCGAACGTCTTTGTCGGCTATGGTTACAATGCTACAAAGAATCCTGTTCCCGAACTGTGTACCGGCATTCAGATTTTCGAAATGGAGACCCTCAACGGGACTGACACCCTTGTCAAGCACGACTTTGCACCGCAGACCCAGGAAGAGTACTACTATCATACCAGCGACAGCATGATGGACAAGCTGGTTGCCGTCAAGGGCAATCCCGGCGGTAACTTCGGCGCTGTCAAGCTGGGTTTGAGTGGCGACGTGAATGTCAGCCGCGTTTCGCAGAAAGGACAGACTGTCGTACAGAAGTCGCTGACGCGTTCGATGTACAGCCGTGAGCTCGCATGGGAAAAGGCTTGGTTTAACGACAATAACTACACCCATGGCTATAAGTATTACAAGAACCTTTTCATCACTCAGTTCAAGGATGCCGGTGGTGATTCCATCAAGCAGAAGGCCGCTGCCGACGAGTTCTTCAGAATCGTAGGTACCCATGTCATTACAAAATGCCTGTTAGGCTGCGAACTCAACTACCGCATGACTGTTGACGCCAAGAAGGTCTCTAAGAGCACCGATGTGAAGGCCGCCCTCGACTTCAAGTGGCAGCAGCAGATTAAGGATACTGCTCAGCTCGACTCTGCGGCCAAGGCTAAGATGGTGGAACTGATGAAGGACAGCGCGAAGTTGAAGAACTTCTTCTTCAGCGGCAATGTTCAGGTGACCGATGCCCAGTTTGACGCAGCCTCCTCTACCAAGGCCAAGGTCAAGGCTCGCGGCAATGATGTCCAGTTGGTGAACATCCTGGCCACCGGCGGCTCACTGAATTGTACCGACCTGGCGCAGTGGATGCTCGGTGCTGAGCCTGAAAAGGCTGCGATGGTAGGTATGCAGGTGCATCCTATCTACGACATCTTCAAAGCTGACGCTGACAGCGACGAGGGTAAAGCCCGCGCATATCTCATCAAATATATAGACAAGAATTTCCCGCTCGACGAAAACAAATACGGGAACGAGCTAAAGATAGACTTAAGCGACCTGAAATAAACTATGAGCAGAAGCAGATCTTACTCGGCGTTGGTGCTTGCGGCCGCCTTAGCGGCAGCATGCTCCAGCAGTGAGGATATGACAGGCAATGAGGTGACCGGCAGCGCGAGCTATGCACCGTTTACCATCCTCGGAACCCCTGCGGGCGGCGTCGTGAATACCGGCGCGTCCTATGGGGAGTACACTGCCTTCATCGATGTGCCGGGCAAGTGGTCTGTGGCAACTTCGAAGGGATTGGCTGCCGTGTATCCGTCGCGTGGCGACGGTCCGACGAAGGCTGTCGTTCAGGTGGGTGAGAACTGGGGAGCGGTGCGCGAGAATGTGCTGACGCTTACGGCCCAGAGTTCAGCCACGCGAGCCGGTGGTGCGTCGACGTATCGCGTGTCCATCGTACAGTCGGGCAGTCCCTCGCTGGACTCCATCTCGGCGGTGTTTTCCGCCAATAAAGGTGCCGGCTACAGCTATATGCCCGGCGGCGAATATTGCGACGGAGCACTGATTCAGCTGTTCAACCTCGTCACGCTCGACAGCATACAGCGTGCCACGGGAGTCAGGCTGATTTCCGACGACATATTCCCCACGACCAGCCAGGAATTCATGGTCTCGGACAGTGAGTCAGGTATCACCAAGGGTCTTATGGTCAATGCCTCTGCTGGCATGAACTTCGGTTCGGTGAAGAGCAAGGGAACGGGCAGCGGCAGCATCAGTGTCGGTGTGGGAAAAGGTCATGAGGAGAAGTCGAGAAACAAGTTCGCCCTGAAACGTCTGAAGAACACCCAGTTCACCCGCGAGATTCATTACATGAACATCATGGCACTGCTGGAAAAGGCTACCACGCGTGAAGAGAAGCAGAAGCTGCTGTCGCCAGGATTCCTCTCCGTTCAGGAAACGTTTGCCAAGGACATTGCTGCTGCAAAGGGGAATACGACGAAGCAGTATGATATCTGCAGTAAGTTCCTGGATGAAATCGGTCCCTGCTTCATCAGCAAGTCGGCCATGGGCACGGTGCTCGACTACCAGATCAGCGTCGACAGCACGTCGCTCCGCGACACGCTGGGTGTCGAGGTGGCTCTCGAGGCCAGTTTCCAGACCAAGGTGAAGAACAAGTCGGTAGGCGGCGGAGGAACGATTGATATCGGCGTCTCGAAGGAAGCCAAAGAACTGATGGCGAAGACGACGGCGACTGTCAAGGTGCGCGGCGGCGACGTGAGCAAGGTGTGCATCCTGGTCACTGGCGGCGAGTTGGACGACAGCGACGTCACGGCGTGGCAGAACAGTTGTCTTCCCACCCGTGCCGTCATGGTCGACATGGCGCTGATACCCATCTATGCGCTCATTGCCGATACCTACGCCCGTGAAGTGCTAAAGAACTACTTTGCGGCCTGCGGCCTAAATAATAAATAAAAAATAAGAAATAAATGAAGACCCGAAATCTTTTATCTTATATTATATATTTTATATTTAGCATGACGCTTGCGTCGTGCGCTACTGACGACCCGTTGTCAGAAGCAGAGTACCTGGAGATAATCCGTAACGGTGTCAATGGAGCATCCCAGGGTAACAGACTGGCATCGGAGGGTTATGTGTCGCGGCTGCTGGCTCCCCCGGGCTTTGAGCGTGGTGTGGGCTACTGCTATGCCACAGGTGCTGACTATCTGGAAGGCGTGACGTTCAACATCTTCAACTTGAACTACCTGGACTCCATCCAGTATGTCAAGGGACTGAATTTCATCAGCGACGACTATACGCCGTATAGTGAGGAACAGATTATCACCGGCGAGACGCGCAGTGCCGTGTCGAAACAGTTGGCAGTGTCGGCCAGCGTTGGTGTCAACTTCATTGTTGCCGACATCAAGGTGTCTGGCAATTACTCCAAGGGCAGTGTCGAGGAGAGCCAGTCGGTGTTTGCCATGAAGCGCACCAAGCGCGTGGCCTACAGCCGTGACCTTCAGTACAAGAATGTCATTATGTACTACAAGGAGACGGGCGACAGCATGGTTTTTGCCCCTGGTTTTTATGCCGACTGGAAGAAGCTGGAAGGCAACAACGCCAATCAGTCCGAGGTGAGCAACCAGATGGTGTTCGACTTCGTGAACAAGTGGGGTAGAGGTTTCGTGGCGCGCTCCTTCATGGGCGGTGTGCTGGAATACGTGTTGCAGATAGACAAGTCGGCTATCAGCGAGAACCAGAGTCTCGAGATGGCACTCAATGCCAGTGTCGGACTCATTGTCGGTGTCGATGCATCGGCGAACGTGGGTACCGAGCAGTTCCAGAAGGTTTCCCGTGACCGCTATAGCCTTGACATCCACGTTCGTGGCGGCAACGTGCAAGCTGTCACCGAAGTACTGTCGGGTTTGAAAGCCTCACCACAGGGCATCAAGGAATGGATGGAGAGTGTCAACTTCCCACCCGCCCCCAACAGCGAACAACTGAAGATGTGCGCCATGACCGACGTGAAGATTGCATCTATTGCGAATCTCTTTACGGGAAAGGTGCAAGACAGAGTGAACTATATCCTGCGGACGAACTAAAGAGAGCGGCCTACGGCCTAAATAAAAAATAAAAAATAAAAAATAAATGAAGACTCAATATCTTTTATCTTATATTTTATATTTTATATTTAGCATGACGCTTGCGTCGTGCGCTACTGACGACGAAACGCCCGTTGTCCCGGAAACACCTCAGGCCACTGTTGACACCGAAGAGACAAACAGTCCGGTGTCGTGGCTTGCCCGTGCCCATACTTCCGAGGAGCTGCGGACGGTGGAGGATGCCATTGGCGCCATTCGTGGTGCAGGCTACACCTACAGGGACAACGAGTCGTATTGTGTGGGCACCGATATGGAGGTGTTCAACATGCGTAGTCTGCGCGATATGGAGCGGAAGTATAACACCACCTACATCCAGGATGACTACATGCCCGTCAACGAGCAGAAGTTCTTCTACAGCGAGAGCATCCAGGAGTTGAAGGATCAGCTGTCGCTGGACATCGGCATAGGCTTTGACGCCGGTGTGTTCGCCTTAGACTTGGACGTCGCCTTCAACAAGAAGAAATTCTCGACCACGAAGAACTATTATTCGATGATGCGCATGAAGCAGAGTTACTTCTCGCGCGACTTGAACTACCTGAATCTGCGCGAACAGGTGGCCAATGCTATTGCTGCTTCTTCAGCGGCTACCACCTATCCCAGCATCGATGCCGACTCGCTGGCCAGGGTAGTGCCGCTCTTCCGCGAGGCTTATGCGCCCGGCTTCTCAGAGGTGATGCAGAAGTTCATCCGTAAAATCCATGCCGCTCCGTCGGCATTCGCAGCCAGCGGCATTTGCCGCGAGTTTATCGACGAGGTGGGCTCTGGTTTCGTGACCCGCTCTGTCTTAGGCTGTTCGCTCGACTACTACAACACCACGCGTATGGACTCTGTGTCCAATTCGCTCGATGTGAAGGTGGCTCTTGAGGTGTCTGTTCAGATTAAATTCATCTCCGTAGGTGCCAGTGTGAGTACTGAATATCACGATGCAGCCATGAAGTGCAGCCGCAATTCAGAGAGCCATATCACCGCCCGTGGTGGCAATGTGTCGCTCGTGACGGCATTCACTACGGGTCAGGCAGCGACGATAGACACCTCGACACTGCGCAAGTGGCAGGCGACGGTGACGCCTCAGGATGCTGCACTCATCGACATCCTTCTGGTGCCTATCTACGAGGTGATCTACGATCAAAAGACGCGTACCATCCTGAAGAACTATATGGATAAATCGCTGCGTAACTACGAAGAGAATTGATGCGGCCTTTGGCCTAAATAAAAAAAAAGAAATAAAAAATAAAAAAGGCAACGATATGGAAACCCAAATAAGCAGAAGCCCGAAGCGTTTATTTTATATTTTATATTTTATATTTAGCGTAGCGCTTCTCACGTCCTGTACCGATGACCTTACGGATGCTGGAACTGATGACGGTAACTATCGGTTTACGAGAGCCTACTCTGACGAACAGGTCAAGTTGCAGCGTTTGGGATATGCCTATAACGCTGCCGGCAATGTGATGGACGACAGTAGTTTTTCCGCGAAGCCCGTCATCAACATTGACCGTCTCAAAGCTGCCGAGAAAACGTATGGGCTGATCATCAACTCCGAGCTTCGCCACTATACGTCGATGGACATCTTCAGCGGAAACACCCTGCAGGAACTGGGACATGAGGAAACCAAGTTCACAATCGATGACAGTGAAGCCATCGGCAGTGGTAAGTATTACCGCAATAATAAGACGACATACACCGGCAAGTGGAAAAACTGCTACAAGGCCCACATGTTCATCAAGCATGTGATGGCTACCATGACCATCGATGCGGGCATACTGCGTTGTCTGAACCTGGACAATCTGGACGATGCCAATAGCGTGTTGGAAGCAGACTTCCGCAAGGATGTCGCCGAACTGGTGAAGAGCGGCATCGATACCGCCAGTGCCACCAAGTTTTCCGAGAAGTATGGCACGCACCTAGTGGTGTCGTCTAATCTGGGTGGCATGATAGAGCTGCAGATGGAAATCAACCGCGACTCGTGTGTCGACCGCGTGTACACCACGCAGCAGGTCAGTGAGATCATCCTTGGCAAGAAGGTGACGAAGACCACCAACTCGAAGGTAATCAGCGAAATATCCAAACACAGTGTTCAGTATCACGGACAAATCAGCGTCAAGGGCGGTGCGAAAGACCGCTGCGATTCACTTCACAGAATTTTCGACGAGACGAAGGCTGCCGAAGTGAAAATCAGCGACGGCGACTATTACGGCTGGGCCAACCATATCAGCATCGAGCCCAACTCCTATAATGCCTCCTTCATCGGCGGACGTTATCTGCCGTTCTATGAGTTGTTCGAGGATGCCACCACCCGTCAGGTGTTGCGCCGGGCCTACGAGCTGTACCTGAAGAAGGAGGCTCCCATGCAGGAGGTCACTGAACCCGACTACGGCGTCATGCCCGTTGCAGGCAATTTCGGTTCCGATGTGCGGGTGGCCGCGGTGGATTCCAATAAAGCATGCATCATGTGTCAGGAGTATGTTCCCAGCATCCGCAGCGACAAACCCTGTGTCGTGGCCTACCCGCTCATCCGCGGTGCCGACGGACAGGTACGTCCGTTCCTGTATACCGGACTGTTTGTCGGTGACGAGAGCCATCGTCCGGGACGTGTCGTCTGGGAGGGCAGCGCATCGGTCTACACACCTTCCGACAGTATCTTCGCTGAGAGCGACAGTACAGCTATCCGTAATCTCTTCGACCCGGAGACCCACGCCCTGAAGAATGTGTATTTCTACTGGAATGCCGTTCATCCGCAGCCCTGTCCCACGGCCGACAAAGCGCCTAAGACATATAGTACTACCGTCTTCAGCACCCAGCCAGCGACCCTTGCCGAGCCGACTACCGTTGCCAAGGTAGCCAGCACCTTCTGGTCGGTGCGTCCCGTTGTGATGAAAACTGAAAGCATGCAGGAATACTGGAAGCAAGACAAATTGTTCCAGATATTCTCAACGAAAGGACTTCTTGATAATAACGGCTTATTATTCAAGGTCGGCAAGTATTGCTACTGCCTGGTGGACGGAGGTGACAACATGAAACGCGTTAAAGACTTCACGGACGACAACGAAGGCAATAAACAATGGACTGCCGCCGTGAGCCAGTCGGTGAAAGCCATCGGTCTGAACGACTATCTGCCTACGGTCGCGCAGTCGAAGAGCATCACCCGCATGCTGGGCAACCGCATGAGCATTTTCTACGACCGCTCATACGACGGACGTAACATGCTCGGACTGGACTGGCCTGCCGGCTACTGGGTCCTCTCGGCCCCTGGTCTGGTAAAGACGGGATTCAAGCCTGAACAGAACGACGGTCAGGGCATGCCGGTGATTACCAACGACAAGGGTCAGGTGCGCATCCTGCGTCTGAGCGGTTCGGGCACCGACCT
>JAEEGL015595332.1_pt1 | contig 15955 bp, 11 predicted proteins | sample 9134231 | NCBI WGS metagenome assembly JAEEGL01 (sample SAMN16246548, study PRJNA631951) | gut metagenome | biome: gut microbiome; feature: rumen; material: fiber-attached | host: Bos | place: Iran: Karaj | collected 2018-10 | reverse complement strand
TTTTATATCTTCAGCTTCCAATTTAGGTCGATAAATGATTATATTTCGTGAATCTAGTCTCTTTATTGTTTCACCAAACTTCTTAGTATTGAACAAATCACTTAAATAAAATCCATCTAATGTAATTATAACAGGTTGATTTTCTTCAGAATAAGCAATATTAATAAGTATCTTCTTGAATTTTTTATTAATAAGATAATCAACACCGCTAAAAATATATTTTAAAACATTTTTTTCTTTTAAAATATATCTATTAATAGCAGTTACTATACAATCAATAAAAATATTTGCTTCATAATGATTTACCTGAGTATGAGAAATCTTATCATAAGTGTTTTCAAGACATGGGTAAAGATAATTTCTAATAAATTTCTCAATAATGGGTTTAAAATCAAAATAATTGTCAAGAAGCATATTGATTGTATTTAAAAATTCTTTATCAGCAAACAAATTAAATTTATAATCTATTTTGTCTTGATTTTTATTTATTTCCAATCCATTAAATACATTCTTTTTTGTAAAAGATGGTTTCTTATCATAATCGAAAAATACCTTAAAATCAATATTTTCTATATGATCCTTATCATTAATATTAATAAGAAAAGTTGAATCTTTATTTTCCATCATTTGACTCCTTTTTTGTATAATATTTCATTTTTGGTGTAGCAAGATCTAAATAAAGTTTAGGTCTACAATCAACAATACTATTGTACATTGGATCAATAATACATTCAATAAGTCTCTCCAATGGATCGAATAATAATGAATTATTTTTTCTAATCTTAACTTGGTCTTCAATAAAAAGTAAAAGTTTATCAATTTCTACAAATAAACTTAAAGATTCTTCTGATGGTACATCAACTATTGATTTATATTTTGATTTCCATTCAGATACTGTTTTTACTAATTTAAAATATTTATCTACATCTTTTCCAAGATAAATCTTTGCAAAATCAGTAAATGATGAATAATAATTAAATAAACCATTTAAATCATTATCCATATCTTTCTTTTTTCCAATAAGATCTTCAAAATATGTGTAATTAACATTATTATTGTGAAGATTTCTCATATAAAACATTTCAACATCGGTTCTAATATATGATATTTTTTCATCTTTTGAATTATAGTAGTAATTACATGTTACGTACCATAAATACATAATAAGACTACTAATAAAACCGTCTTTCATTAATGACCAAAAATTCAAATCATGTGAATGAAATTTTTCAATACAGTTTATATAAGTAACAAAGAAATCATCTAAAGAAAGTTCATATTCACCATCACGTTCATCACCAAACCATGTTTTTGAACTAATTTTAGAAATACATTTATAGATTTCTTCTACTTTATTTGATTCAAATCGATTATTAACATAATCGATTGTCTTTCTTATAGCAACATTCATTGGATCAATAATAAATTTCATGTCCGAATGATTTACTATATGATTTTTTACTTCTTCATATGTATGATTAATTCCATTATCAATAAACTCTTTTAAAAAATAGCTTTTGATTTCAGGAAAATAACGTTCAAATATTGGGAAAAATAACTGGAATGGTAAGTCTTTTGCTACTTCTTCTAATTCTTCAGCATGAAGTTTGAAGCGATTAAAAACAAGACTTCCATCAAATAATACATTTTTAGTATTTTGAAACTTACAAAGGTCTTTAATAGCTGTTTCAATACCATTTTTATGATATTCGAAACTTTTTTCAGTTGGATTAACATCTCTTAAGTCAAAGCCATAATATTCTTTAAACTTATTACAATCATAGTATTTCTTTTCTTCTATTCTTGATAATTTTTTGCGTCGTATATAATTGATAAGCATATTAATGATAACCTCCAAAAAAAATAAAAGGAACCTGTTTTTCAACAGGAACCTTTTATTTAAATTGATTTAAATCTAAAGAATAGCATCCATAAGATTTAAATCAGCAAAACGAGAATTTTTTCCAAAATACTTATTAACTGTAGAAATAGTATCCTGCTTGAATGCACGAAGACGTTTTACAATCAATTTATTGTATTCCGGTGTTCCAATATCAATTTTATTTTCAGAAGCATATTTTTCAATTTCATCATAATTGAAATCTTCCCAAAATGCTGCTTTTTCTATTTTATTGATATTCTGTAATGTTTTCTGCGAAGTTGTTTCATCATAACGTGTGTCTTTAACAGCATCAACTTTATAAATAGAGTTTACAAAAGCAATACTTGAATCACATGATCTGATAACACTTTTAACAGAATTGATAAGATTGAAAATAGGACGATAGGCTGCAGTATCACGTTCGCCCCAACCTTGTCTTCTTGGTTTATCATAGATTTTACCAATTTCTGGATTTTTAGACATTCTATTAATCAATAATGTTTCTGAAAAATCATTCATTTTATCATTGATTATTTTAAGTTTTTCACTTGTTGGCTTAGAAGCATCAACTTTGTATTTATTACAAAATTTATCAATAATTTCTGAAAGTTCACGAGAACCACGTTCAAGCTCAACATGCATATTTACACTAAGAGCTTTAAGCTTTCCACCATCAGCAAATGCTGCTGATTTAATTGAACGAGAAACTGGGAACAAATTAACATTACAATTTGACCAGTCATCAATTAATGATTTAAGGAAAATAATTTCACTAAATTCCATATTACATAATCTCCTTTTTATGCTGTTTGTTCTTTAGGCTTTCTAAAATTAACTGACTTAGCAGGAACAAAACTGAATAAGAACATTGCCAGATCATTAGGTAAACCAAAAGCTGGATTATAAACTTTATATCCTGAAATCCTATTAACAATAAGATTACGAGGATTAAATCCTTCATTGAATGCAATTGTGGTACAAAGTTCCTTAATACTATAAAGAGACAAAGTATCACCATCGAAATCAGCATTCCATGCAACAAGCGATGTTAAAGGCACTTCCATGTGTTTTTCTTTAGCGTTTTCATTAACATCAACAATTTTAAGCATCTGTAATGAACCAACATCCATTGTCGGAGGTCTATTGACAAGACAATAAAGTCCATCTTGATGATTTGCAATTAACCATTTCATGATTTTGTAAATCATTGGATGTGATCTATTACTATACTTTTCAACATCTAACCACTCAGCGATTTCATAGAATGTTTTATCAACAAAGGTATTATCAACAACACCTCGTTTCATACAATTCATAATTTCATAAGTAAACAATTCCAAGAATGCTTTATATGAAATTACAATATGATCAATTCCATAAGTTTCACCAGTGTTAGCTGTAATAACCATACGTGCTGACCAAGAAACTTTAGTTCCTTGAATTTTACGTCGTGGTAATTTCTTTTTTCCATCAATTTTCTGAACAATACTTGAATATAATTTAAGAAGTTCTTCCTGAATTGTACAAAGATATTTATTTATATTCATATACTGTTCAGTAATTTCTGCTTTAGCAATAAGTGAAGCATTATTAATTATAGATGAATAAATAAGATTTATACTGTCGTATCTAAACTTTTTCTCAGCAGAATTAATAAATGCTGGTCTAAGTTCCTGTGATAATACATTAATTTTAGAAGTCCAAATACGATTCTTAAAGTAAATTAAAAATTCAGCCTCATTTTGTTTCTTTTTAACTTTACCATAATAAGCTATAATTTCTTCAAACCTTTTATAGAATTCAGTCATTCCAATTCCTTTAAAAGGTCTTTTTTTATCTATTTCACCATTTTCAGATCCAATAATAACATTTCCTTGAAGGTCTAGGTTATTATTAAATCCTATTATTTCATTTAATACATCAACACCGATAAGATCTTTAACTTTAGCAAAAGCTAAAGGTTGAAGAACTCTATGTGAGCCTAAGTTTATCCATCCATTTTTGTCAAAAGCAACGGTGTAATTGTTTTTAACGATTGTGTGACAAATAGGACATTCTCTACCTTCATAAGCTCTACCTACTAAATGTCTACAAGTTGGAGAGCATGAATATTCGCTTAAATCGATGTTTTCATCAACAAGACTACCAATTTTATCTGTGTATAAGCCACCTTCTTGTGGAATAATTTTCTTTTTCTCAAACTTTACACCTTCACGATTATGTAAAGTAATAGCTTCGTTTTTAAGAACTTGGTCAAAATGTATTAATTCAGCATTTTGCATTCTTAATATTTTTGTACCCATATGGCTTAAAATCTCCTTAAAAAAGATTAGATATGTAGTCAGTAACCTTTATTTTATTTAAAGATCACCGACTACAATATCTATTTAATTCTTACCAATTCCAGCGACTTGCACCATAATCATCATTCATTCCAAAACGATTTAAACGTCCATGACCAATACCTGCAATATCCTGAACAACTTCAAGAACAGAACCAAGTTGATTCTGTGCATTAGAACGTCCATTCTGGTTTGGTTTAACTGCAGCAGAAAGCTGTCGATTACCAAAATCAGCAGCTCTAACAACAGCAGTCATTACATCATATCCACGACGCAATGTTGGATTTGTATCTGCCATTCTTCTAACGAAACTGCCAAACATCTTAATTGGAATAACTGAAGACATTTTCTGAGTAAAAGTCATTCTTTCATCTGAGAATTTATCAAAAACATAAGGAGATACCAATGTTGATAAGCCAATAAAAGCATCTCTTTTTACATGATTTCTAAGATCTATTTGCTGTTTACCTTCAACAGATCTTGAAACATTTCCCATAAAATTCAAAGCCGCGCTATGTGCAGCTGGATACACATTAACAATATTTACTAAATTTCTAATATCACCAAACTTAAATGGAGTCTTTTCGGCAATAGTATTCTGAATGCGAGATTTATTCCATAAAGTATCAATAAGCTGAATGGTCGGAAGAGCTGATACAATACCAACACGTACCAAATCAGATTTAGGAATCTTATATGGAGTGGCATCATGACGATGTTTGAGTACATCAATGATGATAGGTGCAACGTTGATGCCTATTGTTGAAACAGCTGTATACGTATCAGAACGAACTTTTCTTTTAAAAAGTACATCTGGATCTTCATCAGATGTCATGTACGGCTGTCCATAATCAGCTTCATTCGGTTCTTCAACTGCTCCAAATACTGGATTGTCATTTTGTGATTTGCTTATGTTATTAATATTTTCGCTTAACATTTATTTTCCACCTCAGTTTAATAATATGTAATCATTTTTTTAATTTACGCTGTCTTCTTTGAAGAAGTTGCTTTTACTTCAGCTGCTACTTTTGGAGCTTTTTCTACAACTTTAACAGCTGGTTTTTCAACCAAAGAAGACTCAGCTTTGTATCCAGCAAGACTTGGTCTGTCTGTTTCACTATTAATCATAGGAGCAACTGTAAGACCTGCTACAGTACCAAATACTGTACCAATCAAAGTGTTATCAAGACCTTCATTGAGAACATGATTTGTGGAAACTTTTGCAAGTTCAGCATAATAACTAGTTGGAGCATTGTTTGCAACAGAATACTGCTGAGAATTAATCTTAGCAATCTGTTTCTTTTCAGAAACTTTACGAATTCCTGATAATGCTAACTTACCAACAGTTGAAAGTGTACCATAAGATGTTGCCACTTTAAGAATATTGTTACTGTTAATTTTGTCCTGACCAATAACTTTTGTAAGTCCAATCTTTGCAAGAGAAGGAATAATTACACTAGCAGCAGTATGTTCTGCAGCATATTTAATCTTTTCTTTCTGAATTGCAGATTTAATAAGCTTTAATTCAGAAGCAGAGATTGAATTCTGATCAAAGATAGAATTAATACGCTGATTGTTTGTACAAAGAGATGATACGAAATCAAATGCTGCAGAAACACCAACAGCTGCACTTACAGCTTTAACTCTGTCTTTGTTATTAGCATTGAAGCCAGAAACAATTGGTTCAACAAGATCTGCTTCAATAAATGCAGAGATATTCTTAATAGTAAAGTTTGCTGCATGTGTAAGATTCTGCTTAGCATTATCCTTGATTCCAAATCCAGATGCACTGCGGATAAGTGTTTCAGGAAGTGATTTCTTAGAAATCAATTCTGTTAAGCGCTTTTCTGTAAGTTTAACATCACTGAGTCTAACATCAAGATTTGATGATGGAGCATTTTCATACTTTTTGTTTGCCTGTTCCTGAAGTTTTTCTCCAGCTTCTGTTGTATGTGTTGTTTTCTTAAATATTTCTTTGAGACTCACGTCGTTACCCTCCTCTACATATTCACGACCGTTATTTTTGATTGCGGATGAAGCCATAGCCTGAGCTAAGCGCTCAGTACTTTCGGCTTCAACGTTTGAAACAAATTCATCACCAAGTGATGCACGAATTCGTTTTGATGGATCATAATCATGTCCATTACCTGAACCGTTGATTGCCATTTTACGTTCTCCTTATTTATTGGATTTTGTACATTGATCAAGAATATAGTCCATAGCAGAGAATAAGAATTTCTGGAATGTACTAACATTATTATTTCCCATAGATTTGATATATTCAAGTTCAGACTGTTTAAAGAGCATTGCTTCTGTATCATCTGAGTTTCTATCAGCAAGCATTTCCATAGAAATACGAGTAATATTTCTTATCATATCAGAAGAATAGATAGCATTTAAAGCCCAAGGCTCAATATCAAACTGTACAGGTTTCATATGAATGAATTCTTCGAATCCTCTTGATCTTATGAATTCGATTCGTCCATCACGTGTTGAAAGATCATAATTCTGCCATAATTCTCTAGGATATTTCCTCTGAATAGTCGCTGGTGAGAAGAATCTCTTATCAATACGACCTTTTTCAAATGGGAATACACCATCAAGTTTTAAACGTGATTGTGGAAGTGTAAACTGTCCATCAACATCAAGAACATTCGGTTTCATACCAAATGTTGGTGATACACCATCACGTTCATCCAACATTGAAATAACAGCAGGAGACAAAAGACTGTCTCTATCATATTCAAATGAAATAGAATATCCTGTTCCAGAATCATAATTTCTCATATGCTCTTTAATGATACAAGCCGTAATTACATTAAGACCATCATTAATGATTACAGGATTACATTCGTTATACTGTGTAATCAAATATTCAACATATCTTTCTTCAGCTGGAAGTGTTGGATTTCTCAGACGAAGATCATTTTTAATAATGTTAGCAGATAATACAAACTGAATGTTGTAATCATCTACAGAAACCTTTTCATACTGTCCAAGATCACGTCTGATTTGATTACGACGAATAGCACGTCTATCACTATCAGATTTCTTATCAAGGATAATAATACCAATCTGAAGATTGAATGGTTTCTCATGAGCTGTTGGACAATTTTCTGGACTATGAGAATCAGGATCACCAGAGTTAAACATGTTGATGTATTTTGGCTCTGTTGTATATCCAATTGTATAATTTCTACTTAAAGAAATCTTATAACGATCCTTTATATATTTGAATGCTACAATTTTCTTTAAAGCTGAAATAACAGCAAATGGACAATTCTTACAGTCATCACGATATAATATACGTGTTTTTATTCCATGTCTATGTTCATATAGGAACTTAACCTGACGTGAAATCAATATCGGATTAAGATGGAATTGATCTGTATCTGTTGGATCTATACAAATAACACGTACACCTGTAGAATAATCAATTACAGGAATAAATGAAGATCTTTCATCTATAGTAATCGTTGATTCAACTTTGCTCATATCAGCAAATCTATCAGATTCAAGTACTTCTTTATGAATCTTATAAAATTCAGATTCATAAAAGTCTTTATGTATTGTTTTCTTATCATCAAATATAGAACAATTTGCTTCATCTTCATCTTCTGAAATATTGAAAATGGTTCTATCCAATTTGTACTGAGCATATTTTTCGTCTTGCTGACGTTTATGTGCTTTTATACTTTCAATATTTTCATCAGCTACGATTTCATTAGAAACACCATGTTCATTTGGAATAACTTCTGATTCAATATTTCCAGAATGTTTCATTCCTTCAATCAAATCAGCAAATTCACCAGAAACAAGTACCCAAAGATGTGCTTTTAATTCAGGATTATTATTAAAATCAATATATGTACTGTATTTAACAAATTCCTGAATATAAAGATCTTTAATTACTTCTTTATTATCTTCATCAGCAAAATCTTTGATATAATTAAGAAGATCATCTTCTCTATATCTTGTATAAATATCATTTACACGAGTTTTAAAGCTATTTACCATAAACTCAGCATAGCTTTCTTCGGACTGAGTTTCTTTGGCTTCTTGTTCAGCTTTCTCTCTTTTATCTTTAACATCAGATGGAGTTTCAATTTCGGGCATATCAGAATCATTTTCGAATTCTTTTGCTATATCTTTGATCTCATCTGGTATTTCTTCTTCAGAAATTGGTTTTTCTTTTTCCTCAATTTCTTCTTCCACAATAGTTTTGATTTCTTCAGGAATTTCTTCTTCCTTTACAAGCTCTTCTACTGCTTCTTTTGCATTTTCTTCAACGCCTTTAGAAAGTTCTGATTCAACTTGTTCATCAGCAGCTTCAACATATGAAGCTTCTTTTTCTTCTGTTTCAGCTGGAACTTCTACAGTAGAAAGTTCGTCTCCTTCAAAATCTTTAGCTACTTCTTCATTAGGAATTTCAGGTTTAAATTCTTCAGGAATTTCAGGACCTGTTTGTGCAATTTTAACTCTATCTTCAGAAGGACCCTCATCAGTATGAATATGTTGAGCAGGTAAGTCTTCTTCGATATCTTTTTCTACAATTGCTTCAGAATTATCTACTTCAGAAATTTCGATTTGTTCAGATTCTGGCTCAACCTGAACTTCATCATTTTCAGTATCACTAAAAATATCATCAATAGCTTTTGCATCATCTGTTGGTACATATCCTCTTGTATTAAGATAGTCCAATACTTTATTCTTCATAACTTCTACTGTTGGAATTTCAATATCGTTATCAAGAGCAGTATTCTTTATTTCAGATAATACATCAAGTAATTCTTCTTCACTATTGATTTTAGAATTAATAAATTGATTTTTTAAAGTTTCGATACTAATTTCTTCAGAAGTTTCAACTTCTTTTGTATCTTCATCATCCACTAATTCTTCTTCTACATCAGGATTTTCATCATTTGTATTTGAATCATTTCCATACATGTATTTATCATAATCTGTTTCATCATCGTTTACTAAATTTTCTTCTTCTTTTTTACCATCGGCTTCAATATCGAAACCTTCATCATTGAGTTCAAAAACATCATCGATATCGCCAGGACGAATGTTATTGAACTCATCATCGTCATTAATGTGCTTAGCCATTTTTATATTGTCTCCTGAAGTATAATATATAGATGATATTTATTTAATATCATTTATTAAGAGCTTTAGGATCAGCATTTCCTACAAATGTCACAGGTTTGCCTTCACCATGAATAATAGTAACAGATTTGTTATCATGTTTCTCTTTTGAAGCACTTCGCTTAATTGCTGCTGAAGTGTCTCCACCAAATGCTGCAATAAATTCAGGCATTTTAGTGATGTCTTTTTCAAATGAACTGTCAATCTCGTTACCAAATTCATCAACTTTTACTATGCCTGATGGACGCCGTGCTCCTCTTAAAGGAGGCATTCCTCCAAGATATGATTGTTCTACAGGTATAGTATTTTGCATTAAATTTGGTGTTAAAGGCTGAGTTGTAATTTCTTCATTGGCCATTTTTCTGGTCCTCCTTCATTATAAATATATATATCTGAAATATGTTTTATAAAAACAAAACACACTCCTATTCTTATACAAATCAGTATTAATATATAGTATTATATTTAATATTTTAACAAATTATTAAGAAAAACATCATAATATATGCTAAAAAGAGGTTAAATTTATGGATTTTAATGGTATTTCCTTCGAAAATTATATACCTGGTCTAGATAGATCAGAAGAAGTATACTTTGGTCTTAATTCTCCTTTATCTCAAATTCTTTTAAATTGTGCTAAAGATCTTAAAGATTATGTAGGTGATGATGTTAGTAAAAATGAGAAAAATTATAAAAATAAAACTTGGACGAAAGGTTTATTTTCAATAGCAGATAAATATGGTGATAAAATAGCAAAAGAATTAAATGTTGAAAAAGTATATTTTTGTATTGCTGCAACTGATGAAAATATGGCTTTTGCAGAATCTATGTTTGTTTATGGTAATTATTTAACTAAAGCTAATAATAAAACATACATTGATTATGATAAAATTGCTGAGTCTGAAGATATAGTTATTTATCCTAATATTGGATATAAATATAGAAATTCAAAAGGAAAGATTATAAACATTTGTGTTTCAACAGGTTGTATACAAAAGATAACAATAGAACAATTAGCTGGTTCATTAGCACACGAATTAGGTCATTGTTTTCAACAAGGTATTTTTGGATTATACAAAAATATTGCTGATGTATCTGTTAATCTTGAAGTTCAAAATGTTCAAAGAAGAGTAATAACTTTAGCAGAATCTGAAAACAGATTTATAAAATTATTAGTAAAACTTCCTGCTTTCAAACGTTTATTTAAATATATAGTCGTCTATTCATTTGGTGATGATACAGATGGTGCTATAACTGCAGCATTTAAAAAATTTATTATAAAAACATTGTATAAAAAGCAATTATCTGATCTAACTTATAGAATGAAAGATAAATTGAAAGAATTGGATGAAACTGGTAATAATGAATTGTTTAATGATCCTGGAAACAACAATATTGGAAATATACTTATTAATAGTTGCGGTGCTACCGATTCTTCAAAGAAAAGAGATAAATCAGGTAAAAATCTTAAAGAAGATATGAAAGAAACTTTTGATTATTATAAGCCATTTAATGAAGAAGAATTCATAAAACAAAAAACAAAAAATTGGATTGTTAATTTTTTCAGATCTATTTTAGTCGATTTAAAATATAAAAAAATAAATATATTAAATACATTTGCATTAACAAATTATTCAACTAATCAATATCAAAAAATTTCTTTTTATAAAAAATATGAATTTTTTGCTGATATTTTTGCAACATCATATGGTTTTGGTCCACATATTTATCGTGATTATATTACTGAAGAATTAAGAAATCTCGATATTTTAAATAAGTTAAATATAGTTGGTATAAATCATATACCATTTTTAAGAGCATCGTTTAAATATAATTCATATAAAGCAATACGAAGATCTATGCTTGCTGATGTTCATGGTACTAATACAGAACGTGGTCGTGCAATGTATACTGCTTTAATGAAAGAACTTGAAAATAATCCGGATTTATCAGAAAAGCAAATTAAAGATATTAAAGCCGATATTACATTATTAAAAGAAGCTGATGATTTTTATATTAATGAAAGAAGAGATAATGGTGGATTCTGGTTTATTTTATACAATAAACTTGTATCAGAACGTATAAATAATAAAATAGATGATAAAGTAGATGAATTAATATTAGGACCTATTAAAAATATTTGTGAAGAATCTATAAAATTAGATAATTTAAAATAAAAAAAGAATGGGAGGATATCCTCCCATTCTATATTGATTCTTTTTACTTACTTTTTAATCAATACTGGATCAATGTTGAAAATATGTCTCTTATTATCAAAGTTCTGTGATAAAGGACAGAGATAATGTGTCATACCAGGTGCACCAGCAGACTGTCCTTCAATAAGATTAATATTTCCAAGATAATCAATAGGGAATTGTCTAAGTTGAATACTTACACGTTTTGATTTCTCTGAAGGAGAACCAGGTCCAGTTTTTGTAACCATTAACAATGTATTTACAAGAGAATCATCATTTGATTCACTTGAGAACTTAGCAATTGTTAAACCTGTTTTCTTTGGTGAAATCTTTCCATTGATTGCATTAAGAATTATAGTTGATTTAATCTTAAATACATCCAGTAAACCATCCATTGTTTTTAACTTATCCAATGTATTTACGAAACGATAAACATTTGTAACGAAATCTTTTATAAACGGTGAAATCAAATATTCTGCTAATCTAAGACGTTTATTTTGCAATCCATCATCTTTAGATGTAAGTGTTGCATAGTTTACAAATATCCATCGAGTAACAGCAAATATATTATTTCGCTCAGATCCAGGTACAAGTTCGTTGATTATATCTCTTGTATGATAATCGAGTGTATTATTATATGTTTTTAGTAATGATATACCTTTTTCTAATGTCTTCTGTGGTGAAATAGATTCTCCAAGAAGTGATGTCCATCTTATAGGATCAATAATATAATTATAATCAATAGTACGTTTTTGTGTAGCCAAACAAGTAGCAACAAATTGACGTAATACTGTATTTTCTTTAAATGCTTTTATATCTACACCCATAAAACATGAACCAAATTTAAACAAATATTTATCTGTAGGAATCTGATCATGTTTACTTTCATCTTTATTGCTATAGATTGAAATATATTCATCTACACCAAAGTACTGCAAAGTTCTAAAAAATCCAAAACAAGCAAAGAATGGTAAAACAACTGGTACAGATTTTTTAGTTAAATAACACATAATACGTGATGTGTTATATTTATTACCAAAAATATCAGTAATTGTAGCTTTTTCACGTTCAAACTTAATTGCACGTGTAATAGTTTTTAATACAAGAAGGTTTTTCTTTGTGAATGTTATTGCATCAATTACCTGAAGTGGACACGAATATTTATTACCTCTAATATAGAAGTGCGAATTATCATACAACATTGGTATCCAAATAGGCATATTTTGTTTAACAACTTGTCCATCAAATGTACATTCAAATTCGAATATAGCTTCTTTAGCATAGGTGTTGGCAATATTTATTCGAATTTCATTCTTTCCAATATTTCCTTCATCATCAGATTGGTTAAGATTCATCATTTTAGATCTAACACTCTGATAATGATATCCTTTATACTTAATGTATTCTGGAGCCATTTGAGCAATTGCTCGACATGCTGCATCAATATGATCTGCCATTTCATCGTTCTTTCGCATATTTAAGATGAGATCATCATTGAATTTGCCGTCATTTATTTTGCTGAAATTTGCAACCATGTCTAACATATCTTTACTTTTTCTCCTAAACACATTTTATAAATTTGACTTTCATGCATTTTATGTTTTTCCCCTCATTTAAAACATTTTTTTATAGAAAAACATGAGAGAGAAGCTTTCAACGAACCTTCTTCTCTCCCTAATAGTGTGTTACATGTTCAAGTGCATCACAAATGAACATTTTTATCTAAACTCCAAATCGTTTTAATAATTCGGAAATAGATACAATTGGTATTCCATATTTTTTAGCTTTAATAGCTTTACCTGTTGATTCTTCATTTGTCAACAGATAATTTACACTAGAATTAAAATTCTCAGTGTACTTTAAATTCGGAATTTTTGATTCAATAAATTTAACTGCTTCAGATTTAGACTTAAATCCTGGAACCTCACCAGAAATACAATAAGTTTGAATTTCACCATTATTCAAATTTACTTCTTTCTTTGCATAAGGTTTTAATAAATTTATTGTTTCTTCTAAGTCTTTAACATGTTTAGGATCTTTCATCCAAGAATAAATAGTTTTCTCAAATTCATATTCGAGTAAAACTTTCTTATCAAGTTTATCAAAATATTTCAATAAATCCTCATAAGAAAATATTCCATTATTATTTAAAGATGTTACTCCTATATTAGGAATATTGTATCCTCCAATTATTTTAACCTCAGTAATATTATTAAAGAATTCTTTAATAGCTTCTTTTAGATTTTCAGGTCTTTTTCCACCATTATAAAATTCTTCAACACAATCTTCAAATTCATAATGATTATTCTTAAGTTCTATTCCTTTAATAAACTCATATAATGTGAATGGAATATTATTGAATCTCATGTAATTAGCTATTGCTTCTATAATTACAGGTCCAAAATTCTTAACTTCCAATACATTAATAAGATTCTCAATCTTTGATTTGAAAATATCAATACATCCAAATTCATTTGGACACATAAGATTTTGATTATAAACAACCAATTGAGATCCACAACATGGACAATTCATAATCTTAAATGGTTTTATTTCTACACCAGGTTCATTAAAGAAATTTACTATTTTCGGAATAACATCATTTGTTCTCTTAACAAGAACAGTAGATCCAATTCCAATATTATGCTTAAGAATATTTTGATAGTTATCAAGCGTTGCTCTTCCAACTTTAACATCCATAAGAGTAATAGGATCGATTATTGCTACAAATGAAAGTTGTTGTCTATTAACACTAGTTTCAATTCCTCTAATATGAGATTTACCAAAATTTGCTGGAGGTTTAAGAGCCATATTGTATTTATGACAAGTAGTTATTTTATACCTATCATCAATAACTTTATAGTTATATCTTGAACCATCAATAGTCATAATAAGACCATCAGTTTCCCAATCCCATACATTTCTTAAAGAATTAATATATCTATCATAAACTTCAAATATATCATGAGATAATTCAACGTCTACAATATGAAAATTCTGATTAAGATTAACTAATATTCTTTTAATAGTATTAATTTTATCACCACGATTCTTAAAATTGAAATCATATGATCCTACTCCAGGTATAGTAATAATCCTATTTTCATCAAAATCATCATAAAAGTTAACATCATAAATTACAAATTGTACATAATCTACTTCTGGTGTCCATTCTTTACGTTTCATTAATCCAGCACAAGTATTTCTTAATGGACCACTAAATTTATCTCTATATTTTTTCGGAATAATAAATTCACCACGAAGTTCACATCTAGGTACAAATCTTTTTGGCACACCATCGATTTTTTCAGCAAAAGGAATAACTGCACCAGTATATCCATCACCTCTTGTATTACCAACTGAAAAATCACCATTATTATCAAAAATAATATTTCCAGAAATACCATCAAGTTTTGGATCAATCCATATTCCAGGAAATTCTTCAAATTCCAAACCTGGTGTTTTAATTATATCTTCATACCATTTTTGTGCTTCTTCTGCTGTTTGACATTTCTGCATAGAAAGCATAGGAATTTTATGCTTTATCTTTGTATCTCTTGAATTTGTATTTGCTCCAATTTTATTAAAATATGGATTAAGTGGATCCAAAGATCTCAATTTATCTTCAAGAAAATCAAATTCCTCATCATTAATGTCGGCAGAAGATTCATTATAATATTTTTCGCGTAACAAATTAAGTTTATCAACAAGAAATTCTACTTCTGTCATAATATTTTACCTCATTTCAGTTTAATAATATATATATGAATAAGATTTTATGAAAATCACTTTTATATATGTTTGTGAGTCTATAAATAAAAAAAGAAAAAAAATATGAGCTTAAAAACTCATATTTTTTTAAAGAAATTACTTTATACCTTTGAAAAAATCCGATTTCAATGATGTTTTTATTGATTCAAAACGATCATTTCTTCGCATAATTGAATAAGCATGATTTGGTGTTAAAATTTTAGCATATTTATCATTAGCTAATTTAATTACCAGATTTTTTTCAGCTTTGAATATATTGCTCAATTCTTCAGCTGAATATTTACAATCCAATTTATCAACAAGTTCATTTATAAAATCTGATTCTGATCTAGTACGAAATTTGAAATATCGTGAAAACATATCTTGTAATTTATATTCAGCATATATTTTATTAGAAATATTACTTGAAACATTTGCCAATAAAGTCAAATGTATATTTTCACTATATGCTTCTCGAATTGCATTTTTATGATCTTCGTCAAATGAATTAAACTGCTCCGATATATCATCAAAGGTTAAGCCAAGAAAATTTCTTATTTCTAAAAGCATTTCTTTATCTTTTTTATTACTCATATTATACCTCTCATTAAAATAATATATAAATAAAATAAAAGATA
>JAEEGL014982915.1_pt1 | contig 15955 bp, 3 predicted proteins | sample 9134231 | NCBI WGS metagenome assembly JAEEGL01 (sample SAMN16246548, study PRJNA631951) | gut metagenome | biome: gut microbiome; feature: rumen; material: fiber-attached | host: Bos | place: Iran: Karaj | collected 2018-10 | reverse complement strand
GTTATGCAGGTTTTTGAGATGACCGGATGCGGCAATTCCGCGATTCGGCCGTGAATGGTAATCAGGCGTAAAAGGGAATAATTCAGCTTCAGATAGGTATTTTGAACAATTTGAAGAAAATAAAGTACAATAAATGTAAATATATCAGCCTTATTATTTGTCAGCCCGGTGACCGGCTATTACCACTTGATCGTCTAAGGAGAAAAATATGATTATCACAAAAACCATAGATGGAAACGAAGCTGTTCTGAAGGTGGAAGGCAGGCTGGACACCCTTAATTCGCCCGAACTTTCCGAGGAGATTGATGGACTTGGTGAGGATATCTCAAGTATAGTGATGGATTTTTCCGAACTGGAATACATATCATCCTCTGGGCTTCGCGTTGTGATCATCGCCAAAAAAAAAAGTGAATGGGGCACTTGTAATAAAGAATGCGTCTGCGAGGATCAGGAGTATTTTCATGACTACAGGTTTGGATGATCTGGTAAAGTTTGAAAAGGATTAAAAAAATACATGAACAGCCGTAACAGTTATCTGATCAATAGAAGCCTTGGCCGATTTCTTCTGGCGTCCATAGCTACCATGGCAATCATGAGCATAAACAGTACGGTGGACAGCGTCCTTATGGGACAGCTGATCGGCCCGGAGGCTGTATCTGCGATACAGAATGCCTTACCGGTGGTAGGGTTTATTTCCGGTATCAGCATACTCCTTTCATCCGGGGCATCTATCATTGCGTCGAAGGCTTTGGGCAGACAGGACTTCGATGAGGCAGGAAGCTCTATCAGCGTTGCTTTTTCCTCATGCCTTGGCACTGGATTGATCATATCCCTTCTTGCGGGAGTACTTTCTCCCAAACTTTGCGTCCTGTTCTGTCAGGATGAAGCTTTATACGAAAATACTTACAAATATCTTTCTGTTATTATTGGAGGCGCTTTTTTGCTGCTTCTGTTTAATGGAATGTCAATAGTCATTGAAGCCATAGGTTTTCCCAGGCTTGTTTCTTTTGCCACACTTTCTACTGTGATCGGAAATCTTATCTGCGACATACTGTATGTAAAGTTTTTTTCCATGGATATTAAAGGAGCGGCTTTTGCAACTCTGACAGGAACCCTTATCGGGGTGGCGGCTCTTGACATTTTCGTCTTCCGTAAGAGGAAGGAGCTGTTAATAAAGCCGCGTTTCGTTGGATATTTCGGCATGATGGGTAGAAATATTCAAATGGGGGTTCCGCCCTTTCTCGCAAATCTGGCATTTACGTTCCTGATCTTTTTGTGTAATTATTTTATCCAGTCTGTTCACGGGGAGGCAGGGGTTTTTGTCATGTCCATCGGCTTTTCCATGATAATGTTCGGACAGATGATCTCAGGAGGAGTACAGGGAGCCTTCCTGGGGATCGGAGGACTGCTGGTGGCACAGAGAGATTATGACGGCCTTCGGCGTTTGCTGAAAAGAGGAATGGTCATATCCTGCAGCTTTGCTCTGCTGTCAGTCATTGTTGTATTGTTTCTGTCCGGAGAGCTTGCACTTCTTTTTGGGGCAACTGATCCTGCAGTGATCGACTTGACCGGACAGGGGCTTCCGCTTATCGTTACCTACAATTTTTCCCTCTGCGTGATACTTCCCATGATGATCATATATCAGATAAATGACCATTTTGTCATCTCCGCCCTTTCCGCGGTATCCCTGATTTTCAGTCTTGGTACAGGGTTCCTTCTGGCTAAATATCTTATAGGTAATATATGGTTGGCTTTTCCCATCGGAACCGTTCTTTCCATTGCATTTGTCCTGTTTTGCTCAATAATAGCCGGTAAAAGATCAGATAAAAATGCAGGGTTTATCCATCTGATCCCTGTGTCTGCAGGCGGACCGGGAAGGCTTGACATTTCGGTATCCTGTGACAGAAACAGCGTTGGGGAAGCGGTAACTTCAGTACGTGAATTCCTTTCCGGCAAAACCACGGATTTTAAGCTGACAAGTATTTCTCACTGCATAGAAGAATTGCTGCTCAATTATGCTGACCATAGCACAAGAACACCAAAAGCATATCTGGATCTTAGCATTATCTGTGATCGGGATGAGATATCCTTCATTATCCGGGATGACGGTATACCTTTTGATCCGGTTCATACGGCTTATGAGGATACAAATGCGGGGTTGAGGATAGTAAAAGAGTTTATGAATGATGCATCTTACAGTTATTCATTTGGCCAGAATATAACAATAATGAAATGGAGGCAGCGGCAAAATGAGTGAACTATTCAGGAAAATTAAGGACTATGTTTTAAATACTCCCGAGAATATCATTCTTTCATCCATGGACGATGGAAAGGATGTCAACTGGCGGGAACTGGATCTGATCTCGGGAAAGGTTTACCGCTATCTCAAAGAGCATGGGATAGGACGCGAGGATTTCGTAAACATCATACTTCCAAGGGGAGTGGAGCCTTTTATCGCTGTGATCGGCGTATGGAAGGCAGGGGCAGCTTTTGTTTTGCTTGAAGAGGAGTATCCAAAGGAGCGTATTGATTTTATCCGTAAAGACTGCGGGTGCAAGCTGGTACTTGACAGAAGGGTCTGGGAGGAGATATTAAAGTACGAATATCTTGAGGGTTTTGAACAGGCAGATGATCATGATGCCGCCTTTGCGGCATATACATCCGGAACTACAGGTAATCCTAAAGGTGTACTGCATGAGTACGGAAAACTGGATATTATTGCACAGAGCATTTGTGAAAACGGAGAGAGCCTGTTAAAGCCGACTGATAATTTTGCCCTGATCGCACCCTTGTATTTTGTAGTTGCTATCATGGCCTATATATTTATATTGGATGCGGGCAGGAGAATGAGTGTTGTTCCCTTTAGCATTACAAAGAATCCGCCGGCTTTATTAAAAGCTTTTGCGGAAAATAAAGTTGATTCACTCTTCTGCGCTCCGTCTATCCTGCGTCTCTTTCTAAAAATCCCCACTATAAACAGGATCATTGTGGGTTCGGAACCGGCAAACGGAATCTGGTTTGATGATCCGAAGGTAAAAATCATAAATGGTTACGCAATGAGTGAGACGGCGTTCGGTATCGCCATGGCACATTTAAATAAACCTAATGAGATAGCACCGGTAGGAAAGCCATTGACAGCTCTTAGAGTCACATTGCGGGATGAGGAAGGAAAAATTGTGCCGGACGGGGAGGCAGGAGAACTCTGTGTTGAAAATCCCTATTTCCGCGGATACATAAACCATCCGGAAGAAAGTGCCAGAGCCTTTGTGAACGGTGAATTCCATACAAGGGATATTGCCCGTATGCTGCCGGATGGCCAGTATGAAGTCATCGGACGTATAGATGATATGATAAAGATAAGCGGCAACCGTGTGGAGCCGGCAGAGATCGAGGCTGCGGTATCACGTGTGTCAGGCCTTAAACAGGTGGCAGCAGCCGGCTTCGGAGAAGGACCGGATGCCTTTATCTGTTTCTATTATGCGGACCCGGTGGAGCTTGATAAAGAAGAGCTTCTAAAGAAACTTGAAGGTATCCTGCCCCATTACATGATACCATCACACTTTGTTCACCTGGATGAACTGCCCCGTACGGCCACCGGAAAGATCAGCCGGCGTCTTTTGCCCAGACCCGCAGCAGAATCAAGGGAGTATGCGGTACCGGATAATGACACAGAACGTGTACTTTGTGATGCCATGGCTTCGGTGTTGGGAATGGAACGCTTTAGTGCGGAGGGTGATTTCTATGCTCTGGGAGGGAGCTCTGTTACCTCTATGGAGGTTGTGGGTACCTGCGGTCTTTCCGGGCTTAATATAAACCAGATCTTCCGCGGGAGAACACCGCGAAAGATAGCACGGTATTATCTGGAGGAGCTGGCTTTAAAAGCAGAGATCAAGGGGAATGAAAACAACCTGTCTCATCCCTGTCCTCTGACTCAATCCCAGCTCGGGATCTATCTGGAATGTGAAAAGCGGGAAGGGGAAGCTGTATACAATAATCCCATGCTCTTTTCCCTGCCCTCAGATACCGACCTGCAGCTTTTGGCAGCCGCGACTGAAAAGATGGTGCGATCACATCCGGGACTGTTCGCGGGTATTGCATCAGATGAGCATGGCAAACCTGTCATGCAGTATAAGAGTGCTTACGCTGAGCAGGAGATCTGCATACGCGAGCATATGACCGGGAAGGAGTTCGGGGAGAAAAAAGGATCACTGGTACAGCCCTTTGATATAAAGAATGACCGTCTGTTCCGCATCAGACTGATAGAGACGGAAAAAGAAAAGTATCTCTTTATGGATTTTCATCATCTTGTTTTCGACGGCACCTCCATGCAGATCCTGGCAGCGGATCTGGAAAAAGCCCTCGATGGGAAAAGCGTCGATGCGGAGAGCTTTACTGCATTTGATGCGGCCATGGCCGAACAGAGCGCCAGAGAGGATAAAGAGGCATGGGAAAAGGCAAAGGAGTGGAATTTAAAGCAGTTTGGCAATGTGGATCCTGTGGCTCTGCCGGAAGGTGATCTGAATGGAAACGGGCAAAAATATGGAAATCAGTCCTTTACATTGGACATTTCATACCAAGAACTTAAAGCTGCCTGTGAGAAGCTGAAGACGACGGAAAATGTGTTTACTACGGCAGCTTTCGGCTATCTTTTAGCTGCCTGCACGCTGAAGAAGGAAGTTTTGTTTACTACGGTCTATAACGGACGGCGTGATCCGCGCTGCAAAAGGACAGTATCCATGTTTGTTACGACCCTGCCGGTACTTTGCCGCAGGGACAGGGATATGCATGTGGAAGAATACCTTTTGGAACTTAAGGAGAGACTTCTCGGTTCTATGGCAAATGATCTCTATTCCTTTGCGGAGCTGGCTGCGGATACGGGTATCACCGGGGATGTACAGTTCGTCTGGCAGGCGGATATGCTTTCTCTTCCAAAGGACAGCACACTTAAGTTAAAACGCGAGGAACTGCCATTTATCGCAACGGGAGATGCACTCTCAGCCCAGCTTTTTTCAGAAGAGGATAAACTGATATTCAATCTGCAGTATCATGCGGATCGCTACAGCAGTGACTTTATAGCACGGTTTGCAAAATGTATGAACCGGGTACTTAAAGACATGATGGTAAAGGAGAAGCTTTCGGAGGTCAGCCTGATCTCTGATGAAGAACGCCGGGAAATAGCAGTGCTCTCAAAGGGGGAGGAGCTTAAATATGATGCCGGTCAGACCTGGCTTGATCTCTTCTTCGAAAGTCTGGACAGGGCACCGGATAAAGCGGCGGTATCGGATAGTAAGGGAAGTTATACTTATCGCGAACTGAATGCGGCATCGGATCGGATAGCGGCATTCCTTCGTGCAAACGGAGTGGAAGACAACGGTTTTGTGGCTGTCAGGATGGACCGCGTGAAGGAGTTTGCTGCGGCCGTTATCGGTATCCAGAAAGCAGGTGCTGCCTATCTGCCAATTGATATGGATTACCCTGAGGAGAGGGTAAACTATATGCTCTCGGATTCCGGAGTAAAACTGGTGCTTACTGAAGATACGGTTGAAAAAATACTTTCCGGTAAAACGGAAACTGTGACTGCAGAACAAGAACCCGGGAACAGACAGGGAATAACACCCGATAACTTAGCATATATGATCTATACTTCCGGTTCTACCGGGAAACCCAAGGGTGTCATGATACAGCACAGGGCACTCCTGAATTTTGTGCACTTTATACGCAGCCGCTGGGGACTCAGCGAAAAGAGCCGTATAGCTCTTCACTCGAATTTCGCCTTTGATGCGGCAGTGGAGGATCTTTTCCCTCCGCTTACCGTGTGTGGAACAGTATGCATAGTACCGGAGAGTGCAAGGCGGGATCCCGAGAAAATGCGGGAATTTTTGAAACAAAATATGATAAACGGAGGGTCATATTCCACACAGTTCGGACAGCTCCTGGCTGCGGATGAGCCTCTTGATGTGGATTATCTCTGTGTCGGCGGAGAGGCTATGACTGTTATTCCAAAGGCAAGAGGTCCGGTTTACAATGCATATGGTCCTACGGAATTTACGGTAGATGCCACGTATTACGAACTGGACAGGACAAGGGAGTACAAGACAATACCTATAGGCCGGCCGGTCCATAACTGCTCTGCATATATTATGGATCCCTGCGGCGGACTTCTTCCCCGGGGTTTTACCGGAGAGCTGTGCCTTGCCGGTCCCCAGATGGCTCTCGGTTACTTAAACCAGCCTGAGCTTACAAAGGAAAAGTTCACCCTGGCTGATATCTGCGGGGAAGAGACCAGGATCTATCATACGGGAGATCTGGCCAGGTACAATGAGGAAGGTGATATTGAATATCTGGGACGTATCGATACCCAGGTAAAACTCAGGGGTTTCAGGATAGAGCTGGGAGAGATAGAGAGCACGGCGGCCGGATACGAGGGGATCGCGCTTACGGCGGCAGAAGTGAAGAAGGATAAGCTGATACTTTATTATTCATGCAAAAAGAGTGCCGGTGGACGGGATGTGGATGAGACGGCTTTAAAGGATTTTCTTGCCGTGAGTCTTGCGGATTATATGGTGCCTTCCATACTCATGCATCTTGACGATATGCCGCTGACACCCAACGGAAAGATAGACAGAAAGGCACTTCCCGAGCCGGTGTTGATAAGGATGGGCGACTATGTGGAGCCTGAAGGTGAAGCAGAGTGTTCAACAGCTGAGGCGATGAGGCAGGTGCTGGGTATGGATGCTGCTCCCGGAGCATTGGACAGCTTTTTTGATCTGGGGGGAGATTCCATCAAGGCCATACGCCTGGTAAGCCTTCTCAGGGAATCGGGGCTTCAGGTATCCGTGGGAGACATCATGAAGCAGAAAACTGTCCGTGGGATCGCAGCCCGTGCTGAAAACACCGGCACAGCCGAAATAAGCCGCAAACCTTATGAAGGTACAGTTCCTGACAGCGCTATAGTGGCATTTTTCAAGGATATGAAGCTGCCGTGTCCAAATCACTACAACCAGACAAGGCTGCTTAAACTCTTTGAACGCATGGGTAGAGACAGCCTGCAAAAGGCGTGGGACGCACTGGTTTATCAGCATGATATGTTAAGGGCCGTGTTCAGGGATGAGACACTTTTCGTAAGGAGTAAGGATACTGTCATAGGTATAGAAGAGTACAGCGTAGATGGGAGTAACGAGGCAGTTACGGAAATCTGTAAAAAGATACAGACAGGTATAAATATTGAAGAGGCCCTTATGAGGATAGCCCTTATCCACGCAGCTAAGGATGACTACCTGTATATTGCGATCCATCACCTCGTGGTTGACGGTGTATCCTGGAGGATCATACTATCGGATATTGAGACTGCCTGTAAACAGGTTCTTCAGGAAAAGGAGATACAGCTTCCGTACAAAACAAACACCTACAATGACTACGCAATGGCTCAACATCGCTTCCGGGACAGTTACTTGCTGAGGTTGGAGATACCCTACTGGGAAAGTGTGCAGAAGAAACTCACAGAGCTCAAGACAGCTTCCGGAAAGGACTATAAACGGAGCTTTGAGCGGATTTCAGTGACTCTTGGCCCTAAAGACACACAAGGCTTTCTCCGGGCTGACTTTGGGAAGCTTAATACGGATATCAATGATGCCCTGCTCACTGCTGTCTTAAGGAGCTTTAGCAGTGTGACGGGAAGAACGGATATCTCTGTGCAGCTTGAGGGCCACGGAAGAGAAGAGATGGGTGAAAGGCTTTCCACGGACAGAACGGTAGGATGGTTCACATCGGAATACCCGGTTATCGTGGAGGGGCTGAATAAAGACCTGCGGCATGATTATTTAATTGCGAAGGAGGCCCTTCACAGAGTGCCCAATAAGGGCTTTGGTTATAATGTACTTCGTTTTATAGACAGCGAGAGATCTGCAGGTTTGGATAAGGAACTTACGGCCCTGATAGGCTTCAACTATCTGGGTGATATGGGGGTGGAACAGAAGGATGGCACCCATATCTTTACGGATACGGAGATCCCGGTGGGAGATGACATCAGTCCGCTGAACTGCTACGGGCCCGATATTGCCATAAACTGTTTTGTATTAAACGGAAGTTTCCGTCTTTTTATGGACTTCAATAAGGCCATGTACGGGGAAGATAAAGCACGCGTCTTTGTGGACGGGATATTGTTACAGATAAAGGAGATCACCGAATATCTGTCATCTGATATTGCCGTGGCGGTGACAGCGAGTGACCTCGGAGAGACAGAGTGGAGCGATGAAGAATTCGAAGCCGTGATGGCCGATTTTGCCTTAAGAGGAGAAGCTCCAAGGAGGATCTATCCTCTTCTTCCCATGCAGGAAGGAATGCTGTTTAAGCATGTGTCCGAACCACAGTCATATGCATACCGGCTGGTGGATATTTTTAAAGTGAAGGGAAGTCCCACTGAAGAGATGCTAAAGAGGGTGCTTGACAGGCTTGGCAGTAAGCACGAAGTCCTGCGTACCGCCATTATCCATGACGGGGTATCTGTTCCCAGACAGGCCATCGTTGACAGAAAACTCGGGCTTAGGATGATAGATATTTCCAAAGATGATGACGTAAAAGAAGCGGTTCTGCGGATCAGGGAAGATTTACTTGAGGACGGCTTTGATCTCCAGAGAAAGCCCTTATTCAACTTAATCTGCGTCAGGCCGCATGAAGGGGATTCATATCTTTTGACGGCTGTACATCACATCATCGTTGATGGATGGTGTACCGGCATTTACATGGACAGCCTGATACGGTATCTAAGGGAAGAAATGTTGGGCAGCACCGGTACGGGTGACGTTGAAAAGGACGGTTACTGCGCCGGGCAGAGCGAAGAAACGGCAGCTGATGCCGGAAGATATGAGTCCGCGGTACGCGAGATCCTGAAAAAGGATATGAATGCAGGGCTTGCTTACTGGGAGGAGCTGCTTAACGGATATGAAAGCAGAGCCGCTATCCCCTCTTACGGTAAAGTACCCAAAGAGGATAAAAGCAAAGAGGATGAAGCCTTTATCGCCATAAGCCCTGAGGCGACCTCACTCTTTACTCAGGTCTGTAAAAAGGCGGGGGCAACTATCAATAACGGTGTGGAGCTGGCATGGGGAATGGTGCTTTCCACCTGCAGCCGCCAGAACGACGTTGTGTTTGCCAAGGTTGTTTCGGGACGTGATAACACAAGGGTAAATACTGAGGATCTGGTAGGTCTGTTTATCAATTCCGTACCTTTAAGGATCAGGATAGATAAAAATACTACAGCTATAGAAGCACTGCAGGCATTACAGGAGCAGGCGGCAAAGAGCAATGCTTATGATTACTGTCCTCTCTCGGAAATACAAAAACGCTCATACCTTGGAAATGATCTGCTGCAGACAGTCCTTGCTTTTGAGAATTATAACAGCGACGATGGGGAAGAAACGATTTCTGATGACCTTCTTGAGCCTGTTTACATCAGAGAGGAGAATTTTTCCGAGATATCCCCTTTTGCATATGTAAAAGACAAAGAACTGACTCTGCATGTGAAATTTGATACCGGACTTTACAGGAAAGCGGAGGTTCAGAGGATTCTTGCTTTATTTAAAACTTATGTGGAAGAGATATCCGCAAAGCCCGAGGTAGCGCTTTGCACATTGGGGCATCTTGCCGGTAATGAAAAGGAGAAGATCGTAAAGCTTTCCCAAGGTGAGACGCTGCCTTATGACACTGAGAAGACATGGCTCGACGATTTTTGCCTGAATGTCAATAAAAATCCGGAAAAGAAGGCTGTCATAGACACCACGGGAAGCTATACTTACGCGGAGCTCGATAAAGCATCCGACTCTGTCGCATCCTACCTTATTGATAAGAATGTGGAGGAAAACAGCTTTGTTGCAGTGAAGACCGGTCGTGTGAAGGAATTCATCGCGGCCGTCGTGGGCATACAGAAAGCGGGAGCAGCCTATGTACCCGTAGACCCGGATTATCCTAAGGACCGGATCGACTATATGTTGGAGGATTCAGAAGCAAAGGTTGTACTGACAGAGGAATTGATAAAGGAAATTCTTTTACATTATCAGAATCCGGAAGCGATAAACCGGGCGACTCCAAGTCATAGGGCCTATATGATCTATACCTCGGGTTCCACAGGAAAACCCAAGGGTGTTGTTCAGAGCCATCGCTCACTTTGTGCATATATCATGTGGGGGCAGAAGATATTTGGAGTCGGTCCCGACAGCATCAACATTGTGCATCCGAGCTTTTCCTTTGATGCTTCGCTGGATGATCTTATCCGTCCGCTCTTTGCCGGGGGAGAGATCCACATTTTATCTGATGAACTACGCAAGGACATGACAGGAATGAGGAAATACATCAGTGAGCATCATGTTAACGGCCTCAGCATGTCTACACAGATCGGTATGGCCATGGTGAACCAGTACCCGGATCTTAACCTTCGATACATGATCATGGGAGGAGAGAAGATGCTGCCCTGCGCCAGGACAGGGATCAGGCTCTTTAATGGCTATGGCCCCACTGAGTTTACGGTGTGTTCCTCATTTCATGAAGTAGATCAGGAACGGGATTTGGATATACCTATCGGACGCCCGGCGCCGAATACCTGGTCTTTCATATGCGATGAATATGGAAATCTGATGCCACAGGGAATGGCGGGCGAGCTGTGTCTTGCAGGACCTCAGATTGCAGAGGGCTACTGGAAGAAAAAGGAGCTTACGGAAGAAAAATTCGTGCCCTGCACGTTCGTTGACGGTGTGGAAATGAAGATGTACCGTACCGGCGATTTGGTCAGGTATAACGAGGAAGGAGAGCTTGAGTTCCTCGGGCGTATCGATACCCAGGTTAAGCTTCGCGGATTCCGTATTGAACTGGGCGAAGTCGAGACAGCGGCCAGCCTCTATGAAGGGATCACTCATGTGGCTGCCCGGGTCTGCAAAGACCGGCTGGTGTTATTCTATACAGGTGATGGACAGATAGATAAGGACGCCCTGCGAAGCTTTTTGACCCTAAGCCTTACGGAATACATGGTTCCTTCCGGATATAAGCAGTTGGATGAGATGCCTGTGACACCAAACGGTAAGATCGATCAAAAGGCCTTAGAGAAAATCTCTGTCATTACAGATGAGGTCATGGAGCTTCCCGAAAACGAGGAAGAGCAAAGAGTCAGTAATCTGGTCAGGGAAGTCCTTTCAGGAAGAGAGACAGGAGTCACCACCGAGCTTCAGCTTGAGGGCCTTACTTCTCTTGCAGCTATGCGTCTATGCGCACTTATCACAAAGGAGTTTGGGAAAAACTTTAAGCTGTCCGACTTAAAAGAGTTTGGGACGATCAGAAGGATCGCAGAGTATCTGCGCACAGATGTAAAAGAAGAGCACTTTGAACTGCAGGCCAGATATCCGATCACTACTGTCCAGCAGGGTATATATGTAGAGTGTATGGCGAACTTTAATACGACGATCTATAATACCCCTGTATTGCTGAAGCTGGATAGAGAAGTGGATACAGACGTACTGAAACGGGCTATTCTTAAAACCTTGGATGCTCATCCCTACCTGAAGATGAGACTTTCGCTGGGAGATGATGGACGAATTGGAGCATTACGGAGAGATGATGATACACTGATTGTATCAGAAACAGAGCTTCAAACCATGGAACGGGGCTTTGAAGAACTGGTGAGACCTTTTAACCTGACCGGTGACATTCTCTTCAGGACGATGATAATACATGACGGGGAAGATGATTACCTGTTCATGGATGGACACCATATCGTGGTGGACGGTGAATCCATGCAGATATTTATGAGGGATCTGAATCGGGCATATGTCGGGGAGCCCCTCACAAAAGAAAGCTTCACTGGCTTTGAAGCAGCCCTTGTGGAAGAAAAGCTCCGTCAAAGCTCTTACTATGATAAGGCAAAAGATTATTATACAGGGCTTCTGGATGGGATGGATACTGACTGCCTGCCCGTATATGACAGAGATCTGGGAAGGATGGAAATAGGGAAGCTTACTATTGATGCGTCTGTGGATAAAGACGCACTTATCGCCGTAACATCGGACGGCAGCGTGACACTGAACGGTTTGTGGAACGCGGCCTTTGGTCTGGCACTGTCAGGATTTTTATACAGAGACGACTGTGTATATACAACTGTATACAACGGAAGAAACGATCCGCGTCTTGAAAACAGCATGGGCATGTTCGTTCATACACTTCCGGTTGTCTGCAATGCCGATAAAAATGAGTCCGGCATAGAGTATGCTAAACGGTTGGGACAGCAGCTGTCAGACAGTATGTCAAATGACATCTTCTCCTTTGCTGAGATTTCAAAAGCTTTTGATCTGAAGGCCAGTATCCTCTTTATATATCAGGGGGGAATCAGCAATAAACTTTTGATCGGCGGGAAGAAGGCTGAAAGCATAATGCTTGACCTGAATGCTCTTAAAGCACCGTTGATGATCAATATATTTGAAAAAGAGGATGGTTTCGAGATCTATAGCGAGTATGATGCACAGCATTACGAGGAATGGAGCATAAAGGCGCTTATTGAAGGTACGGTAAGAGTATTTATGCAGCTGATCAGGGATAAGAAGATCGGTGAGATTTCTTTAATGGGTCAGGAAGAAAAGAATGCCCTAAAAGTCTATAACAAAACCGAAAAAGCTGTGGAGAAAACGGATATAGTAACACTTTTCAGGAGAGCGGCCCAAAGGGATCCGCTTAAATGTGCCGTGATCTTCAGGGAAAAGACACTTAGCTATCAGGAGCTTGACAGGTTATCAGACCGTATAGCGGCCCATCTGCTGGAAAAGGGTATAGGAGCAGGGGATGTGGTCGGCATCCTGATCCCGAGAAGTGAATACATGCCGGTTACAGCCCTTGGTGTATTAAAGACAGGAGCTGCGTACCAGCCTCTGGATCCCGCATATCCCACAGAGAGACTGAAGATCATGGTAGAGGATTCCGGTGCGAAAGCTTTGATCGAGGACGAAAGCTTAAAGGACAGGCTTTCGGATTACAAAGGGGAAGTTCTGTACATCCATGAGATCGACACTTTGCCTGATAGAGAACCTGTTAAGCTTAAGCCGGACCCTGATGCCTTGTTCATACTGCTTTATACCTCGGGAACCACTGGCGTCCCCAAGGGTGTAATGCTGACTCACAGAAATCTGGTAAACTTCTGTCAGTGGTACAGAGGGTGTTTTGAGCTTACCGCAGATTCGACCGTCTCCGCGTATGCGAGCTTTGGTTTTGATGCGAGCATGATGGATATGTATCCTGCTCTGACCACAGGTGCCGGTGTCTGTATCGTACCTGAGGATATGAAACTGAATATGGCCGAGCTTGATGCCTATTTCGAAAAGAACCATGTGACACATACCTTTATGACAACGCAGATGGCAAGGCTGTTCGCGACAACCATGACTGAGACCAAAGTGAAATATCTGATGTCAGGCGGTGAAAAACTTGTTCCCTTTACTCCGGCGGGTAATTTCAAATTCTATAACGGATATGGTCCTACCGAGGCTACCATATTTACTACGATTTTCCCGGTGGAGGAAAATGCATTCCGTGTACCCATCGGACGGCCTCTTGACAATTATAAGATTTATGTGGTGGGCAAGGACGGATCTGAGCTTCCGGTAGGTGCAGCAGGTGAACTCTGGATTACGGGATACGGAGTGGCAAAAGGCTATATTAACAAACCCGATCTGACTGAAAAAGTCTTTATTAAGAATCCCTTCTGTGATGAGCCTGGTTATGACCGCGTATACCGCACCGGAGATGTAGTGAGAAGACTCTCGGACGGTACGATAGACTTCATCGGGCGAAATGATGGGCAGGTTAAGATACGCGGATTCAGGATAGAGCTCAGCGAGGTGGAAGGCGTGATCCGGATGTATGATGATATAAAGGATGCTACCGTACAGGCCTTTGACAATCCGTCCGGCGGAAAGTACATAGCTGCTTATTATGTGTCAGATAAGAAGATAGACCAGGCAAAGCTTGCTGAATTCATAAAGAGTAAAAAACCGGAGTACATGGTTCCCGCGGCATTTGTACAGATTGATAGGATTCCCTTGAATCAGAATCAGAAGGTAAACAAAAAACAGCTTCCTCTACCTAAAATACGGGATACCGAAAAGGAATATGCAGAGCCGGCAACTCCTCTGGAAAGGGAGATATGTAAGGCGTTTGAAAAGATTCTGGGCCTTGAAAAGGTCGGAGCTGCCGATAGTTTCTTTGAGATAGGCGGAACCTCGATAGCGGCCGCCAATGTGCTTACCTGGGCTATGGGAAAAGGTTATCATATAGTATACAAGGATATTTTCGATAATCCGACCCCGAGAATGCTGGCTGCTGTGATCGAAGGAACAGGTGCAAAGAAAAATAAAGATAAGGCATCAGAATATGACTACAGCAGAATAGACAGCTTTATCGCCCATAATTCAATGGCTCATATAGACGATATATCAGTGGAACCCTTAGGTGATATTGTCCTGACCGGTGCCACTGGATTTTTGGGCATACATATGCTGAAACGGTTCCTTGAAGGATACACCGGAAGGGTTACCTGCCTGATTCGCAAGGTAGAGTGGGACACCCTGGAGGATCATCTTAAATCCCTGCTCATGTACTATTTCGGAGATACTTACGAAGAGCTGTTTGGTAAGAGGATCTTTTGTATCGAAGGAGATATTACGGATAAGGATTCGCTTTTGGCCATAGACCAGCTGAAGGCCGGCATGATCATAAATTGTGCCGCAAATGTAAAGCATTTTGTTAAGGATGATATTCTTGACAGGATTAATTTCCATGGAGTTGAAAACCTGATAGAGGTCTGTCTGAAGAATCATATGAGGCTTTGTCATGTTTCTACCATTTCGATAGGAGGCAATACAGAAGCCGGAAAGAAGGATATGATCTGTGAGAATGATCTGTATTTCGGGCAGTATTTGGACAATGATTACATCCGCACCAAATTCCTTGCGGAGCGTGCTATCCTCAAAGCAAGGGTAGAAAAGGGGCTGGATGCCGTCATTCTGAGGGCGGGAAATCTTATGGGCAGATATTCCGACGGAGAGTTTCAGATCAATTTCCTTACAAACGCCTTTATGAGAGCTCTCGCGGCATTTAATCATCTTGGTGCCTGCCCGGTCACTGCCCTTGCCGGGGCTGCGGAATTATCGCCTATAGACTCCACCGCTTCCGCAATGCTCACACTTGCCGGTGTAAACAGCAGATTCAGTGTCTTCAATGTCAATAACAATCATACTGTGACTATGGGAGATATTGTCTTTGCCTTAAAAGAGCACGGGTTCAGGATCGATATAGTCACGGACAGGGAATTTGCTGCGATCATGAAGGAAGCATCGGAAAATGAAGCTTACAGTGAGGCTGTTATGTCGTTGACGGCTTATGATGAAAGGGGGGGAGAAACCATCGTACCGGTAGGCAGTGACAATTATTTCACCATCAACGCACTTTACCGGCTTGGTTTCAAATGGCCAATTGTTGATGACATCTACCTGCAAAAGATAATATCCGCCGTGGAATCACTTGGGTTCTTCAAAAACCTGTAAGCAACATTCGTAGAAGCTTTGGAAAAAGTAATGCCCGAAAGATTTTCTTCCAAATTATATCATATTGGGGGATATCAGGAAGCCGCAGTATGAATTCAATCCTGTTCCGATGGATGGATAGTATATAACGGAGAACGTGGCAATCGTTATCCATGAGCACAAGGGAGTAGTGGTCTGATGGCGGAATATGAGAAGAAGGTCAGGGTTGTCTTGAAGGAAAACGGCAGCCGGATGCCGGCATGATCACGCGTCTCTCTAAGGTTAAGCAATAATAACTCCCAAATAATTCTTTTGCTGAACAGGCGGGACCAACGGTGCGACATGAAAGTTTTGGTTAAGATTTTGGTTAAGAAATCTTAACCGGGATGCCCGTACCTCCTTTC
>JAEEGL013926314.1_pt1 | contig 15955 bp, 17 predicted proteins | sample 9134231 | NCBI WGS metagenome assembly JAEEGL01 (sample SAMN16246548, study PRJNA631951) | gut metagenome | biome: gut microbiome; feature: rumen; material: fiber-attached | host: Bos | place: Iran: Karaj | collected 2018-10 | reverse complement strand
TAGTCGGAGCATGTTCACTAGTTATATCATCTCTTAAGAGTTGGGGCGTGTATTTTGGAATACCAGCACGAAGGAGAAAAGAGCGTCATGATGGTTTAAAATTATTACTAAACAATGAAAAATAGTGCGTCTGCGCCCACAGGCTATAAAAGGATAACATCAATTGATTCGTTAAGAGCATTCTCTTTGTTTGGAATTTTGCTAGTACATGCAGTAAATGGATTTGGAAGCGTTTTAGAGCAATCCTTTTCTAGTGGACTTGACATACTCCTGCTTTGGAGCATAAAAATCCTTTTTCAAGGGAAATGCGCACTGATTTTTAACATCTTATTTGGCATTAGTTTTTATATCATTTTAAGAAAACCAAATTATCCAAGGTCAAAGTTTGTATGGCGATGCTTTTTGTTAATGTTGATAGGTTTGGGGACTCAATTTTTTTATAACTCTGATGCATTGATGTGGTACGGTATTTGTGGTTTATTTTTGGTGTCAATAACGAAATGGTCTAATAAACATATATGCGTCCTTATAATACTGTTACATATTATTTCATATATTATTTGTACGTTCCATTTAGGTGACATCATTCTTGGGGATTATATTCAAGTAAATAGATATGGGAAAAATATAGCTATTCAAGATTTTATTTCGTTATATCCTAATGGCATACTCCGATATTTTTTTGGGGTATTAAATCAAGGTGTATTTTTTACTTTTGCAAATTTCTGCATAGGTTATTTAATTGGACGTACTGGATTAGTAGATAAGTGGGATGTACTTTTTAAAAAGAAACATATTTATTATTCTTTTATAATATTTGTTGTGATAAATGTGTTATTTTTCTTGTTTTTTCTCCAAGAGAATTCTTATTCAAGTGCCTTGACTCATATATTGTCATCTCCTATTTGTGGCTTCTCAGGTGCTGTATTTTATACAATATTTTTCGTTTATATCTATAACCATATTCACTCACAAAAAATCCTCCATCTTATGGAAGCCTATGGAAGGTGTGGCTTAACAAACTATAGTTTACAAGGGATTATAGGCGTAACCGTGTTTTTCATTTTCGGATTATCTACTGAAGGGATTCACTTCTCGCTAATTATAATTGGAGTATTGTCATTTTACCTGTTACAATTGTTTTTTAGTAATATTTGGCTTAGAGTGTTTAAGAACGGACCGTTGGAATATATATGGAGATGTGCTACAGAAAGGAAAATATTACCCTTATACATAAATAATCAAGTTTATGGAGTTAATAAAGTTTGCACCAATAATAATCCCGACTCTAAATAGGTATAATCACTTCTGTAGGTGCATAGAATCTTTGGCTGGTTGTACACATGCGAAAGAGACAGAGTTAATAATAGGCCTGGACTATCCACCATCAGAAAAGTACGAAGAAGGATGGAAGAAGATCTGCGAGTATCTGCCGACTATAACGGGTTTCAAGAAAGTTACTATTCACAAAAGGAAAAACAACTTTGGTGCAGTAGAGAATACGAAAAGTTTGATTAAATATGTAGAAAGCATATCTGATCGATACATTTTTTCAGAGGATGACAATGAGTTTTCTCCTTGTTTCTTAGACTTTATGAATAAAGGGCTAGAGTATTACAAGGATAACGACAAAGTGTTATCCATAAGTGGTTTCAACCAATACCACGTATCTAACGCGTCAATTGTTTTCACGTACGATAATTCTGCTTGGGGATTGGGCAGGTGGCGTGACAAGTACAATCCATGTAATGCTGATACCCAAAAGGCCGCATCAAGTATCAAGGGGATTATAAAGTTGTTTCATTATTATCCGGCACTTTTAAATTCTATCATCAGTGCACTAAGAAAAGGTAAAATTTATGGTGACGCAAATATGAGTTGTTATAGCATTGCGCATGACTGTTATCAACTAAGGCCATCAGAAACACTTGTAAGGAATTGGGGGCATGATGGGAGTGGAGAACACTGTGGAGCTTCTGACCGTTTCATAAACATGGAATTGCCAACTAATGATGTGTTTTCATTTCAACTGTTGACTCCGAAAAGAACCAGAGAGATTGATTCATTGGTAAGAAACAACATGATGCCAAAACAAATTGGACACCGTATTAGATACAAAATTAGAATATTATTAACAGCTTTATCATATTGTTTTAAATGGAGCTGAGTAATAATTTCAATTGAGCAGGATGAACATCAATAATAGCAATAAAAGAATTGCCATAAATAGTGTCGTCATCTTCATCAAGCTTTGCGCCACAAGTATAATAGGATTGTTTAGCTCACGATTTATCCTTCAGTCGTTGGGGGCATCCGATTTTGGATTATACAATGTGGTAGGAGGTATCGTAGTTTTATTGAATGTGCTAAACACGTCAATGGTAACTACCACATATAGATATATTGCCTACGAGATGGGAAAGGGAGATGATGGCAATCCAAATAAAGTTTTCAACACAAGTTTGGCTATTCATTTCGGATTTGCTTTACTTATTCTTATTGTTGGCGGATTGCTAGGAGAATGGTATATCAATAATTACCTGAATGTAGAATCTTCAAGTTTGCCAGATGCAAGATTCGTCTTTAGGATATCTATTCTGACGACAATGCTATCTACAATATTCGTCCCATTCCAGGGATTGTTGGTCGCTTTGGAAAAATTCACCATAACAGCTGTCTTTGACATAATTACAAGGGTTCTTGCTTTTGTCGGTGTATTGTATCTTCTCTCATATTCAGGGAACAGATTAAGGTTATATTGCATAATCATGCTTTCAGTAAGCGTAATTCACTACTTACTGATATATTTATATACCCATAGATGCTCGTATGAGATAATTGCATTCTGTCCAAGTAAGGACAAAAAGCTCTACAAGGATATGTTCTCCTTCGCGGGTTGGATATTGATTGGAGCGTCGGCTTCTATTGGAAGATCACAAGGAAGCGCCATTATCATAAACTATTTCTTTGGCACCTTGGTTAACGCTGCATACGCAGTAGCACGCCAAGTTGAAAGCTATATTTTAATGTTCTCAAGATCATTAAATCAGGCCGCAGTACCACAGATTACAAAAAGCTTTAGTGGAGGTGACAAACAAAGGTCGGAACGATTGGCAAGTTATATTTCAAAATATACATATATTTTGATGAGCCTTGTGGCATTTCCAGTTTTGCTCGAGATGAATTTTCTGCTTAAGATATGGCTAAAAGACATTCCGGAAGGTGCAACCATCTTTTGTCAATTATTGGTTTTGAACAGTCTATTAGGATGCATAGGAGAGGGCATTCCTGCCCTAGTACAGGCTAGTAATAAAATTAAAGTATTTCAAATAACTCTAAGCACATTAACATTGATGGGACTTCCTTTAGCGTTTGTTGCTTACAAACATGGTGCACCTGCTTATTCAATTCTAATAATTTATTGTGTTATCGAAATTACAAACGCATTTGTTAGATTATATTTATTGAAAAGAGAACTCGGTTTGGATGTGAAGTTTTTTGTGCATACTTCATATTTGAGAATTCTATATATTTCCATTCCTATGATTATATTATTCTTTGTATATGATTCCTCGTCTTTCTCAATGACGGGGCATATTTTGGGATTGATTGGGCTGGAATCGTATGTAATAGCCTGCGTGGTTCTATTTGGAATAGATTCGAGAGAAAAAAATATAATTATCCAATACATCAAAAAATGGAAAAAATGAGAGTACTATGGATTACAAATACACCAATAGCCAAGCATAGAGAAATGCTTGGGGTGTCGCTTGGTCAAAGCGGAGGTTGGATGGAAGCATCGTATGTTGCATTACGGGATGTAGATGGTATAATTCTTGGTGTAGTGACAGTTTATAGTGGAACGGAGATAAAAAAGTAACCGATACACAGCATACGTTTTACCTTATACCTAGCAAAGAGAGCATCTCTAATTATGATAGCGAGTCTGCATACAATCAAGGGCAGTGGCGTAACGTTATCAGTGATTTCAAGCCTGATATTATCCAACTTTGGGGAACGGAGTTCGCACACGGTCTCTGTGCGCTGAAGGTCGCAGGAGAACTCCCCTCTGTTGTTTACATCCAGGGAATGATGAAGGAGCTATATCATCACTGTTTTGACGGGATGACACAAGGCGACCGTTTGTGTTCTACGACTCTTAGAAGTATCCTAAAGGGAGATGGCTATGCCGCTCGAAAAAAGAGATTTATGAGCCAAGCGACAAATGAGGCCGAAATCATAACCCTGTCGAATAATGTGATTATTGAGAGTGACTGGTGTGCAGCTCATTGTACGGCTATCGCACCAAGATGTAAGGTTTATAAGAGTTTGTTGCCCGTCAACAAGGACTTTGAGTCATACCAATGGATAGCGGAGGACATGGAGCCTCATACAATCTTTACCTCAGCAGGCGTAAACACAATAAAAGGACATCATATCCTCATCAAGGCTTTGGCTATCGTAAAAAAAACATATCCCGATGTGAAGGTTTATGAGCCTGGTGAGAATTACTACTATGGCAAGTCACTACGTCGCCGTTTGATGCGTGATAGTTACATCAATTACATTCTAAAGCTAGAGGCAAAGCTCGGTCTTGAAGGGAACATAGTTCGTTTAGGCCGTTTGACGCCCAATCAGATGGGCGAACAAATGGCCAAATGCAACGTATTCGTTATGCCTTCTGTGATTGAGAACCACAGCTCAACGCTTATTGAAGCGATGATGGTGGGTGCCCCATGTGTTTCAGCGTATGTTGGTGGAATCAGTGAATATTTGGAAGATGGAGTAAATGGTTTCTTTTACAGAAGTGATGAACCAGAGATGCTGGCATACAGAATTATTGAGTTGTTCCAGAATAAAGAATTATGTCAATCCATATCTAAGGTTGCAAAAAGCCGTGCTATAGATGCGCGGTGTTCTTTGGATTTGTATTCTGATTTCTGTCGGATTTATTCAGGAATAGTAAATGAAAGATAATAATAAAGACATCGGACTATTGGGCTTTTTCCTCTGCCTGAGAGCTGTACTTGCTTTCATTCCTGCAGCGGAAGAATACTCTTCAGTGATTTTGAATGTATTCACTTTGGGCGTTGTATATTTTCTGCTATTTAGCTATATAGGGGGGAGTTTTATTTTTAAAATAATTGTTCAGTATTTACCTCTTTATATTGTTATTTTTTTTAATTTTATTTACGGGTACAAATCATTTTCATTGTTTGAATTTTTATACGGTATTATGCAATGGTTTATGTGGCCAATTGCAATTATGTATATAGTAAATACCAAAAGACGAAAAACAGCGGTTTGGCTCTTTTATACAGCCCTAATATGCATTATTATCACAGCGACAACAACATATTTCGGAAATCTTGCCAATCCAGGAGCGTCGCGAGGATTTGCAGCTGTATGGTCTGATGAAACTGAGACGGCGCATCTATATCGAAGGCTAAATATTGGAGGATTTGAGTTTATCTACTTACTTGTCCTATTGCTAACAACATGGATATATATCATTCGTGTCACAAAAGAGTATATTGTAAGATTTATCATAATTATTACCATCGTCGTTTCACTGTTTTCCATATTTGAGTCACAGTATACAACAGCTGTTATAGTATCTCTTTTATGTTTTTTCTTGTTATTACTCCCGTCATTTTTTTCAACAAAAAGATTGTTGCTAATGATGTCATTAGGTATTATAGCAGTAGTTATTGCCACCTCCCTGATGTCATCTCTATTTGAGTATTTCGCAAACAATATCGAAAGTAATGAAATGGCAGAACGCTTAACGGGTGTCTCGGATGTTTTGGCAGGAAGAGATGTAGAAGGAGATGCGGAAGCAAGGCAGTTTTTATTTTCGAAATCATGGGAGGCTTTTATTAAAAACCCGGTTACGGGAACACGTGGCGTTGGGGGACATTCATATATTTTAGATACTTTAGGGCATTTTGGTGTATTAGGTATTATTTTGTTGGCAATTGTTTTCAGAAGACTGTATGTCCTCTGTGTTAAACAGCATCGGAATTCAATGTTATATGGTTATGTCTTGTTTGCATATTTCTGCCAAATCTTTCTTGCATTAGTTAACACACAAATTTTTTTTCAGTTTTTCATAATTATGGTACCACTAATAGGATTTGTTTTCAATCCTAATAAAAATAGAGGTAAAATTGCTAAGGGTATCAATAAAAAGATTGCTTTTCTTCAAATAGCTAAAACTTCATGAATATATATATATTAACCCGAGAACCAATGCCTAATGGTATGGCGGCAACGAACCGCATAAAGTGTTATGCACATGCTCTTCATGAAGGAGGGCTGGTTTGTGAGGTTGTTGTCTGCGGGTGTACCGAGTTAAATCCAAATAGTATAAATAATAAATAATACTGTCGCCGTTGGATAATATGAACCAACATTAAGATGATGAATATGATTTATTTCCTTTACCGATCCTACGTCCCCAATGCAGCCTCAACGAACAGGGCTCTGGCATATTTTCACAATCTTGATAGGATGAAGATTCCTATAACAGTGGTTTATTTTCTTCCAGACAGAGATAAGAGTAAGGTTTTGGAACAATTCCAATATATAAAATTCAAGTATTACTGGGACAAGTTTTATATTAACCACAGTAAACTTAGGTATCTTTCGTTCTATGTCTATACAAAGCTATTTCGCCATAGTTTGAAAATTGGCGACAAGGTTTATGTCTATGGCCAGACCGAACTATGTGAAGCTGCACTTAAGAAGAAAAATGTAGAGGTGTTCTTTGAGGTGACGGAATGTCCTGAAGTGTCATTTCCCCACACACCAATCTACAAACCTTCGCTTAAACGTCATTACAAGTTATGTCAGAGTGTCAATGCACTTTTTGTAATCTCAAATCATTTGAAGGATTATTATTTCTCTAAAGGAGTGAGTAAAAGCAGGATTCATACAATCAATATGGTAGTAGACCCAGCAAGATTTGAGAATCTTGAAAAAGTCCCATCTTCTTACCAATATATAGCATACTGCGGCTCGGCAACAAACAACAAGGATGGGGTTGACGAGCTGATAAAGGCTTTTTCAATATTCTCGAAGAGACATAAAGATGTTTTTCTTTATATCATAGGTCCTCCCCCAAAGGAGGGAGAACAAGGTAGCAATCGGGAATTAGCTAGGATGTTGGGTGTAGAAGATAAGGTTGTATTTACTGGTATATTGCCTTCCTCTCAAGTCCCTCAGATTCTTAAAAATGCATTAGTGTTGGCATTGGATCGACCAGACAACAAGCAAGCGAAATATGGTTTCCCAACAAAATTAGGAGAATACTTATTAACGGGGAACCCTGTCGTTATTACAGAGGTTGGTGATATTCCTTCATTTTTCAAAGATGGAGAAAGTGCGTGCATAGCACCGCCAAATAATCCTTCGGCTTTTGCCGAAAAGCTCTGTTGGATAGTTGAAAATCCTGCTGCGGCAGCTCGCATTGGCGGAAATGGAAAAGACATCGCATTGAATTATTTTAATGCGGAAACGGAAACTCAGAAATTGATTAAAGTCATTCAAAATATGACCGTATGAATCTTATAAAAGGCATTTCTTTTTATTATTGGCGATTTATCGCATCGCCTGAGCGCTATGCTCGACACTTAGGAGTATCAATCGGGAAAAACTGTCTCATTGCTACCCGCAATTGGCCTACAGAACCCTACTTAATTACAATTGGTAATAATATACAAATTACTAATGGTGTCTCTATACATACGCATGGTGGAGGGAATTGTATTAGAAATCGTCATCCTGAATTTGACATCTTTGGGAAAGTTGTTATTGAGGACTGGGCATATATCGGCTCATACTCTCAAATTATGCCTGGTGTGACTATAGGAGAGGGGGCATTAGTTGCAGCTGGAAGTGTTGTAACAAAAACTGTTTTGCCTCATACTGTTGTTGGAGGCAACCCGGCACGTTATATATGTACTACTGAAGAATATTATGAAAAGAATAAGCAGTATGATTTAAAAAGCAAGAACCTAGATAGTATTCAGAAAAAGGATATGCTTCTTTCTCTACCAGATTATAAGTTCATAAAGAAGTAAATAATGGAATGCTATGAAAAAAATCACTTGCTTTACTGAATCTCTTGGCGGAGGTGGCGCAGAGCACCAGATGGTGATTTTGGCGGGTTTCTTGGCTAAAAAAGGCTATGATGTGACGATAGTTACGTATGCATCATTGTCTGATCATTATGATACGCCTACAGGTGTTAAAAGAATTGATATTGGTAATACCAGAGTGAATAACAGGAAGCTTAAGGCCGTTTTAAAACTGCTTAAAATTTTTTACTATTTCCTCTGGGTGAAGACGGATTGTGTCATATCCTATCGCCAATGCGCAAATCTACGGGTGTTGCCTCCTATGTTTTTCCGTAGCAGAAATAAAGTGAAGGTTATTTGCAGTGATAGAAATACAGAATCAAATCTTGACTTTAAGCATAAGTTACTTCTGAATTTGCTTTACAGAAGGGCACATTTTATTGTCCCAAACAGCAAAACTGAAACGGATTTTATTTCATTGCACAATCCGAGTTTGCAGCCAAAACTTAAGACTATTCACAACTATACAGATTTGCATCATTTTATTCCTGGCGAATTGCCTGCTGATAAATCAATCATTAAGGTGGCTGTTTTCAGTCGTTTCTCTTCACAAAAGAATCCATTGAGATTTGCGGAGGCTATAAAAGAATTAAAAGCTATGACAAGCCAGCCGTTTGAAGTTCATTGGTACGGCAACAATAGAGGGTGTATAAATGGAGTGAATGTTGAATACCTTGAACTGAAAAGAAGAATTGAGGGACTTGGTATCGAGGATACGTTTTTCTTACATTCCGCTGTAAAAGATTCTGCATTGATGATAGTACATTATCACGCCATTTGCCTTCCTTCTCTTTATGAAGGTTTTTCCAATTCTGTAGCTGAAGGCATATGTTGTGGTATGCCTATGCTCGTCAGCAATGTGAGTGATAATTCTATTATGGTGCATGACGGGATAAACGGTTTTTTATTTAACCCATTGGATAACAAAAGCATCTGCGATGCATTTGTTAAGTTTTTTGCGTTGACATTTGATGAGATGTGTAATATGTCTAGAGAAAGTAGAAGAATTGCTGAGAGACTGTTTGATAAAGAATCATTTGTAAACAAATACATAAAATTAATAGAATCATGACGCATGATGCAATATACTACCTCTCCATAAGTGGGTATTTCGTTTGTTTTTTATTATTAAAAAAAGTAAAGACGCAAGAGTATGAAACTTTTAAATATCTTCGATATTCATTCGCACGTCCTTGAAATCGCAAAGGAGTTTGATAGAATATGTACAAAACACGATATTCCTTATTATATGCTTGGTGGTACTATGTTGGGGGCAATACGACATAAAGGTTTTATACCATGGGATGATGATATGGATTTTGGTGTACCGATAGAGCATTTTATTCAATTAGAAGAGTTACTGAATAGTGAATTGACGTATCCATATCGCTGTTGCTCTTTTAAGAACCATCCTGCTGTTCTCCATAATTTTCTAAAAGTTGAAGATCAAACAACCTGCATAGACGACATTGCCATAGACTTGCCCTTAGAGCAGAAACTTGGATTAAACATAGATATTTTCCCATTGGTAAAAGATGAACCAAATGGTAGAAATGAAAGGCGTATAAGGAGGATGGCTAAGCTAATAGGTTTAGTGTATAGCGACTCTACAACCAGCCCTAACAGCAAAACTAGGTCAATAACAAAAAGATTCCTGAGGCTATTATTTGGAAAGACTCCACGAAAAATGCAGGATAGAGTTGAGAAAGAACTAATGGCATTGGACAATAAAGGAAGTTACATGACAAATGTACTAGGAAGATGGAAAGAAAAGGAAGAGATTCCAATAGATTGGTATGGAGAAAGCACGAGATATATTTTTGAAGACACTAAATTGATGGGGTTAAAGGAATATGACCTATATCTTACAAAATTATATGGTGATTACATGTCGTTACCACCAAAGGAGCAACAGATTGCTCATGTTGAGAATGTGTATTTAAGATAAGTAATCAGTTAAACATAATATATACTGAGTTTTGAATTGTTTTGTAACGACTATCACCTAAACCTTTGGATATTAGCAATATGAATAAACTTACCAATAATAATCTTGTTACAAACGTAACGGCTAAATTCAAAGATTGACTATCCATAAGCAGTTAACAAACCGTATTAGTGGCTGATTTTTTGTATATTTGTATTATTCTTCATAATTGTTACAATAAAATGCAAAATTCAGAAAAATATGACTAAAATAATTACTTATGGAACGTATGACCTATTACACCAAGGTCATATAAACTTGCTTCGGCGGGCAAAGGAGTTGGGCGACTACCTGATAGTAGGTGTCACCAGCGATAGTTTTGACCGAGGTCGTGGTAAACTGAATGTGCGCAACAATGTGTTGGAACGTGTAGAAGCAGTAAAAGCAACAGGATATGCTGACGAGGTAATTATTGAGGATTACCTAGGGCAGAAGATTGACGACATCCAGAAATATGATGTGGACATCTTTGCAATCGGAAGTGATTGGGAAGGAAAGTTCGACTATCTGAATGAGTACTGCAAGGTCGTGTATCTTCCCCGAACAGAGGGTATATCATCCACTATGCTTCGAGCAGAAAGTCAGGACACTTACAAAATAGGAGTTGTTGGTTGTGGACGTATTGCAAACCGTTTTGTTCCGGAAACAAAAGTGGTGAATGGCGCAGAAATTGTAGCAGTATTGAATCCGAATGCTAACGAGGCAGAATCGTTTGCGAAGATACATGGTATAGAAGCATATACTGATTTTGAAGCTTTTATTGAAAAAGTTGACGTTGTGTATATTGCTTCACCTCACTTGACTCATTATGACTATATCAAGCGAAGCCTTCTAGTTGGAAAACATGTTCTTTGTGAGATTCCGTTTACGTTGAGGAAAAATGAAGCTCTGGAACTTTACCGTTTAGCAGAAGAAAAGAACCTTGTGCTGATGGAAGCCAGCAAGACGGCTTATTGCCCAGCCTTTGGTCATATTGTGACGCTTATCAAAAGTGGCATCATTGGTGATGTGGTGGATGTGAAGGCATCGCTGAGTAAGATGGTTGAACCACCCACCCGTGAACTGGATGCAAAGCAGGCTGGTGGGGCAATGACGGAACATGCGCCTCTGACTGTGATGGCTATCATCAAACTTCTTGGTGTGAACTGGAAGGATGTTAATTTTCACACTAAGCGTGAAAACGGCGTTGATGTTTATACGAAAGGTGTCATCAACTATCCACATGCCACATCTTCCTTCACATTGGGAATAGGAGTAAAGACAGAGGGAAACTTGGTAATTTCAGGAACCAAGGGCTATGTTTATGTGCCTGCTCCGTGGTGGTTGACCGACTACTTTGAGGTTCGCTACGAAGACCAGACAAAGAACAAAAAATACTTCTATAGCTATGATGGTGAAGGCCTGCGCTACGAGATTCAGGAATTCCTGTCTATGATTGTGAACAACCGTCGCAGTTGCTATAAGCTTCGCAGACGTGAGAGCGTGGCTATAGCAGAGATAATTGAGAAGTATCGTAACGGAGAAAACGTAACTGAGATATGATGAAAAGAATACTTATCGTCGGGGGAGCTAATGGAATAGGCCTCAGCATTGCCACTGAACTGGCAAAGCGTGACTCTGTGGAAAAGATTTATATTGTGGATAAAGCTCCTTTGACAGAAGAGTTTAACAATCCCAAGTTTGAGACTTTTCTGTTTGACCTTACTAATGAGGATTATTCGTTCTTCAACCGTTTCATAGACATCAATGCCCTGATGATAACGGCAGGTTTTGGCAAATTGGCTTTGTTCAAAGATGTGTCAGAGCAGCATATCATAGACTCGTTTAATGTTAACACCATTCCAGTACTGAGACTCATTAAACGCTTCTATGTCAAGTTGGAGGCACAAGAAGATTTCTATTGTGGTGTAATGGATAGTATTTCTGGATGGATGTCATCTCCATTCTTTGCTGTGTATGGGTCGACCAAAGCGGCACTGAAAATATTCATTGAGAGTGTAAATGTAGAGTTGAAGAAAGGTGGTTCGAATAATAGAATTCTCAATATCAGTCCAGGTTCATTGAAGGGAACTTCTTTTACTGCAGGTAAGACAGATTTATGCGTTACCGCACCTATGGCCAATGAAATAATTGCTCATTTGGAGGCAAAAGACGACCTCTTTATTCCTCAATATGATGAAGTTTTCAAGAACGTGCTAGAACGCTATCATGCTGATTTCAGGGCAGAGGGTGAGCATTCATACAATTATAAAGTTAACTCAGGCAGAACGACGATATGAAAGTATTATTGTGCACGCCCTACCTTACTGACGAAGGCATAATCCAGGGTGGTATAGGTGTATGGGCGAATAACTTATTGGAATATTACAACACATTAGACTGCGAAGCGGATCTTGTACCCCTATCATTTGATAGGCGATACAATGTATCGGGTAGGACAACTACATTTGAACGCATATTCTATGGTGTCAGGGATCTGTGGAAACCTATTAAAGCCGCTAAAAAATATATGACAGTGAATAAAGTGGATGTGCTCCATCTCTGTTCGTCAGCTCAGCTAAGCCTATACAAAGACATATATGTACTTAAAATGGCTAAGAGGATGCATGTGAAGGCTGTCATTCATTTCCATTTTGGCAAAATCCCAGAACTTATGAAAGCTAACAACAGAGAGGCAAAGATGATTAAGCGTGTCTGCAAGGTTGCCGACAAGGTGATTGTAATGGATAAAAGATCTTACAATGCATTGTGTGATGAAGGCTTCCAGAATGTCAGCTATCTCCCAAATCCTCTATCAGTAGGTATAATAGAGAATGTGAAAAAGTTCGGAAGAACCATCTCCCGTATCGAGAACCGAATTATATACGTTGGCCACATCATTCCGAGCAAGGGTATAACCGAACTTGTAACAGCATGTCGTCATGTTAATGGAATTGAATTACACTTGATCGGTACAGTAACCCAGGAATACCTTCACCAGCTGGAAGATATCGCAAAATCAAAGGACGATGGCTCGTGGCTTAAGTATCGTGGAAAGATGCCTCATGAAGAAGTTATAGCTGAAATGATGGCGGCTGGTACTTTTTGCTTGCCTTCATATACAGAAGGTTTCCCGAATGTGATTCTCGAAAGTATGGCATGCGGATGCTCCATCATTGCCACTCCTGTTGGCGCAATACCAGAAATGCTTCAGTTAGATGAGCACGAAAAGTGTGGTCTAAAGGTCAATATTAAAGATGCGGAATCCATCAAGTCACAGTTGAACGTCATTCTATCTGATAGCGAATTAAGGGCCCAATGCAGGAAAAATGCCATAGAACGCGTAAACGAACTGTATGCAGTACCAATCATATGGAACCAACTTGAATCAATCTGGAAGTCATAAAAAGCAGTTGACGTTATGAACTACATCCAAAAGATAAAAAACAATCGTATCGTTAGGGCAATATATTTCAACTACAAGAAGACTCTCGGTTTTCGAAAGTCATCTTTCGGTTATCTAGCTGACAATGTCTGTATATCAACTAATTGTAGTATTATTAACCCTAAGAATGTTTTCATTTATTCAGGAGGTGTTATCAGCAACTGTTTTATTTCAGCTCTTAATGCCAAGTTCATCTTGAAGAAAGGCTGTGCTGTGGCAGGGTATCTTAAGGTTTATACAGGCAATCACGCACGAGTTGTAGGATTATTTGTCAGTGACATTACAGAAGATATAAAGCCCAAAGGCTATGATCATGATATTGTGGTAGAAGAAGACGTTTGGTTAGGCAGCAACGTCACTTTGCTTTCAGGTGTGACTGTTGGCCGAGGGGCAACAGTTGCAGCGAGTGCTGTCGTTCAGAAAGACATTCCTCCATATTGCATAGCTGGAGGTGTGCCTGCTAAGTTTATCAAGTTCTACTGGACGATTGACCAGATAATGGAACATGAGATAAAACTCTATCCTGAGGAAGAAAGATTTACACGAGTGCAGTTGGAAGATATATTCGCGAAATATCAGTAGTAATGGATAACTGCATGTGCAAGTGGACGTGTTTTTTAAAACAGAACAAATTATGATTACTGTAATTGGAGCAACAAGCTTTATCGGAGTGCATACTGTCACCGAGTTAGTTAATCAGGGATGTGAAGTGCTGGTGACTGGAAGAAAGGACAAATTCAAGGGGCACTATGACAAACTAGGGGTAAAGTACGTTAATCTTGACCTTAATAATGAGGCAGATTTTGAGCAATTACCAAAAGCGGGAGTGGAAGGGGTTATACTACTTGCAGGCCTCCTCCCTGCCAACGCCCCAGTGAATCTTGACGAGGACGAAAATGCGGCGGACTACTTCCGCATTAATGTGATAGGCACTATCAATGTGCTGGAGTATTGCCGCAAGAATGGTATCAAGCGGGTTATCAGCACCTGCTCATACGCTGATGTGAGAGGAGCATGGAGTGCAACAAAACGCATCACTGAGGATGAGCCACGTGATTTCATCTTCACGGGTGACCATGCGGTATACGTTATCTCAAAGAATGCAGCTAACGACGTGATGGAATATTACAACCAGCAGCACGGGATGAAGAATGCGGTGTTCCGGTTCCCCACCGTGTTTGGTGTCACTCCTCACATGTCGCTATTTGTGAATGGTGAGATGAAGAAGTCTGGTTTCCAAATCTTTATGGAGAAAGCAGAAAAGGCAGAGGACATCACAATATTTGGCAATCCCAAGATGATTCGTGATGTGGGTTATGTGAAGGATATTGCTCACGCTTTCTATTTGGCGATTAAGAGTGAGAACACTTACGGACTCTACAATATGACCGCAGGAAATGGCGTAACGCTCCAGGAACAGGCAGAAGTGATGCGTGATGTATTTGGGCCAGCTGACGGACGAAGAAGCAAAATCGTATATAAGCCCGAGGTACGAAACAACACACCTTCTTATTTGTTCTCTATGGAGAAGGCAAAAAGAGATTTTGGTTTTGAACCCAAGTTTAAAACTTATCGTCAGATGATGGAGGATTTCAAGAAGGACTGGGATAACAACTTATATCGCGATTTATTCAAGTATTGATTAAGAACATAAATCGCACTAAGATAACGATTTTTTATGTATAAGCATTTCTTTAAGCGATTGATAGATTTTCTCATCGCTCTTATAGCTTTTCCCTTTGTTCTGCTGCTGTGTCTGTTTATTTGGATTGTCATCAAACTAGATGATGGTGGTCCGCTGTTCCACATGGCATCACGTATTGGCAAGAAAGGACGCATCTTCAAAATGTATAAGTTCCGCTCAATGATTGTGAATGCTCCAGACTTGCGGATGGAGGATGGCAGCACATATAATGCGGAGGATGACCCTCGTGTGACTAAAGTGGGACGATTCCTAAGGAAAACTAGTCTGGACGAGATTCCTCAGTTGCTAAATGTTCTGAAAGGTGATATGGCATTGATAGGACCAAGGCCTGATTCTGCTTTCTATTTGGAGCATTATACTCCCGAGGAAAGAGTAATACTGACAGTTCGTCCAGGTATTACAGGATGGAACCAAGCTGTTAATCGAAATTCGGTGGGAACGAAAGAAAAATTACAGGCAGATATTTATTATGTAGAACATCTGTCGTTTCTGTTTGACTGCAAGGTGATTTGGCTGACGATAAAGACGGTACTTTCACATAAAGACGTCTACAGGGCATAGCAACGAAAGACGAAAGGAAAAAACGAATAACTAGAAAACAAAAGCTGATGAAAAAGCTTATGGTACTGGCAGCGGGGCTGCTGCAGATTCCTGTTATCAAGAAAGCGAAAGAAATGGGGCATTTTGTCATTGCTGTG